>Ga0115567_10002745_pt1 | contig 17455 bp, 17 predicted proteins | sample COGITO_mtgs_1204_2_FD_88679 | JGI IMG/M metagenome (GOLD analysis project Ga0115567, IMG submission 88679) | Pelagic marine microbial communities from North Sea - COGITO_mtgs_120412 | ecosystem: Environmental > Aquatic > Marine > Epipelagic | place: Germany:Helgoland, sampling site Kabeltonne... | reverse complement strand
GTCACCTTGTGTTGTCGAGGAGCGGCGACACTCGGAAAACAGCACTCAGCAGAGCATCAACTCGAAGCTCTAGCGCCATACCATTCCGAATCGCCCTACAGACATTTTCCAGCCACAATTACGCGTGCTGTGCCATGTTGAGTGAGCCGCTGGCTCAAAAGTGGCGTTCTGGCGACTAGCGTTTCACAACGGTGGGCGATACCAGACATCGGCGCTGCGTCTGCAACTTTCGAGGTTTCGATGTCCCTGCGGCTTCGTGGAGCTGCTGTCGATTCGCATCGCGGCGATCCTCCCCAGCGTTGTCATCCCGAAGAAGTCTGCTTATGCACTCGCTGTCAGGTCAAGACAAGACGAGCAGACCCAGGGCGGCGGACGCCGTGGACTTGGGACCGCGGAAGCACCTCCTCTGCTGAGTGTCGCGATTTTACGGTGGCGTGCCAATATCTGGAGCTCGCCGTCGATCACAAAAAACATAGAGTCGCCAACCGCACCGCTCCTGGCAAGCTTTTCACCACAAGCGCTCTTAGCCCATGACCCAGATGCATCGCATCTCTAGCTGAAGTCCACTATGCCGGCACCAGCACTACATGCCGCGTCAAGTGGGCGTAATGAGTCTCACATATTGGTTTGCGCGGAAAGTGTGGCGAGTCATGTCGGAGATGAGCTCCGCAGCCTCTTGGGTGCAAACGTTCCGGAACAACGGCGTCTTCTTCATGATCTCGATAAGAAATGAGGCTTCGTCGATGCCCCCAGCTATTCGCGCAACTTTCGCAGACTGAAACTCGCTATCATAAGTCTGGCTCTTTGGCAGGAGCGAAGTAGCATTTCCATGAGCATCCTCAGCCTGGGTAGAGCTGTGTCCGGAGTGAAAATCGCGAGGTACAGATTCTCTGCTTGGCTCCCTCTGTTGCCCAAAGCGAACACTTGCTTCCCCCCGCCGCTTAGGAGCCTTGGGTATCTCCTGCGTGTGGCCGTAGGCAGCATTCCTTTCCCTGGGCTGCCATTGAACGCTCCGTCAGCTGGCTGGCGATTTTGTGGGTGAGAGCGCGCTGCAAACTGCGAACTAGGCAGAAGCTTCTCGGGGCAGTCGCACCCGAACGACAAGAAAGCTGGTAGTCACTTTGTCTTGGGTCGCGCAACAAAAAATCGATTCATCGAGGGCTTGCAGAATGTTCATCACCTCACGGCGCCGCAACACCAACCTCAACAAAAATCTGCAATTCCTTCCCGGAAGTCCTGGGCCCGGTCCACACAAATTTCCAAGGCGAACGGGCGGGACCGTACTGCCAGGGCACTGGCATGTCCAGTGACCAGCTTGATGCATCCGATCAGCCCACAGCAAGGCGATGTCCATGGAACCTGTCGCACGACAGCAAGCGCGATTGCTATTGGGAGGGGGAGAAGGTTCCTGGTACGTCCCCACTTTGAACTTGCGACCATAGACGCTCCCGATGGCAAGCCACCGTGTGCGATCAACACAGATCGCGAGGCACCAGTGCATGGAATATCGATATCAGGATAGCTGACCAGTGCCAGCAGCCTAATTCTTCGCGAACTGTAGGAATATGCGAAAATTGCGAGGAGCAGCGTTCCCTGTGGCTCACGAAACTACTGGCGTTAGACAAGTCAGGCTTTACAAGAAGGCAGCTCCTCTCGATCCTCAATCGCCAAAAGACCTATGAGGGCTGCATTCAGGTTGTCCCACTTACCCAAATCGGTGAGAGAAGCGAGATGCAGGGATATGCAGGCACTTCTGACTCAGCAGCCTCTCCACTTTTAGATCATACGCACGATGAACCAGAATCGCATCATCGACCATGTCACTTCGCCAGCACACGAACCAGAAACTACGAATATAATACCTATTCCCGATAAAAAAATGTCTGCAGCGAGCCTTGGGTCTGCGAAACCAGTCGCAACGTCTACGATGTCCGTTATCCCGGAAGCTATACGCTATTTGGCAGAGGGTGTCGGCAGCGCTAGACTAGCCACGGCGCCTGGTCCCGCGATCTTCGACAGTGATTCGGTACAGCCTGATCGCTCCGTGACAGCACCAGAGGAAGGGTTCCCGTTCACCTCGGGTACCAGACGGGTTGGTGGAATGACAGAGGCCGAATGGGACGCGGAGGAAGAGCAGACGCGGCGCTTTGAGCAGCGCCGTGCGCAGCGACTAGAGGTGCCTTTCCAGTTCCTTGCTGCAGTCGCAACTTGCCAACTCGCCCCGAGGCTCAACAGTGTTTAGGGCTGACGGATAGAAGTCACACAGGAAAAGCGGCTGCGCTCTCAGATGGCTCGCACGCAGTCCCGCGCGGCAGCTGCAGCACGTAAGGCTTCAGACTTGAAGAAAATTACTCGCCGCAGCACTCCGTCGAACTTTGTGGTGTTTCCCGAGGCTACTCGAACACCATCCCGCTGCAAGGTACGTGTTTTGCCCGCATCAGTGATACCCGTAGGTCAAAACTCTCTCTGACTGTATGCAGAATCGAGAACATCCGGCCCAGCTGCTGCCAACTGCTGACTGAATAAAGCACAGGAGATGGAGCCTAACACAGTAACGTGGGACGAGAGCGAGTTTGTTTCGTGCTGGAAATGTGGGCGAGATACGCTCGCGCGGGCAGAAAATGTGATGCCTCAAGTAATTGGAGACAAAGACCACCTGTATAGGGCGCTGCCACTGCCTGGGTACGGCTGCGTCGTTACTGTGCCGTGTCTGCAGTGCGCTGGCAAACCACAGTGTCAGGTCGGCTTTTTGCGTACTATCTGCGCAGTGCGATGGGACGGGCGGTGGGAGCCGCTCCCGCACTTCTTACGAGAAGAGATCGCGGGCGACGCATGGCGTGAGGTGCCAAGTGAGCTCTGCCGCGATCGCGCAGTGTTGCAGATGCTGCACTGGTTTTCAAAGACCCGCGAGGCTCGTGAGGATGACCATGCAGGGCTTCCGCCGCCTGCACTCGACCGAGGCGCAGCGCTTGTCTTTCGCGGTGGTGAAGCAGCAGGCTATGCGACCTTTTGCGATCAACTTGTGGAAGATGAGAGCGGCTGGCAGCTTCCTGCCCTCTACAACATCTTTGTTCGTTCACAGTTTCGTGCGCGGGGCTGCGCCCGCCAGCTCCTCTGCTCATTTTTTCGCCCTGCGAGTATTGGCAAGCGCCGCACTCGCCGCGTATCTTTATCTGGTGGCACAGATAATACCCAGGGTGACGGTATAGGAACGGTGCAGTCTATGGAGGTCGAAGTACCACCAGGTATCGACGAAAGTGGTTTGAGCTATCTCGACCTGATGCAGATCGATCCGCCGGTGTCAGCCGCACTCGTGACTTGCATGGCGCGCGTTCTGACTGCGAAGGAACTTGAAAACATTGTGTGTGACTCTGGACCGCTGCAATGCGGCGCGGTCACGTATCAGATTGACCCCGTGGCGCCCAAGACTCGAGTGTTCTCCCCAGCCGCGCAGGGATATGTTCCATTTCCTCGCGGCAAGGGCGAGCGGGTAGTCATCGGAGGTCTCGTCCCCTTGCAGAGTTCAGAGTTCGCAACAAAACTAATCGGATCGGCTGTTCCTGTCAAAGCGCAATCTTGAAATGATGTATATTAGTGAAATCACAACGTTCGACATGATCTCCCGGGACACGCGTGCCGCATCAAGCATCGCACGCCTCGCCCGATGTCTAAGCTGCAGCAGTTTCGTCAATAGAAGGCGCGGTCTTGTCTCGTACCGAGGATAGAAGTGCGACGTAGAGCGCAGTGGAGTGGTCGCGGATACAGTAGGGCATGAAAGCCGCCTTGGCAGGGAGCAGCATCCGGTCGAGCTCAGCTGCTTCTGAGGGCGAGCCGCACGCCTCTACGCGCCGTGCGAAGACCTCGTCGCTACGGGCGTACAAAAATAGGAACGACCCGACTGGTGCGTACGAGCCAGCAATGCTCCCAACGACCCCACCAAGATACTGCGCTGCCCGACGCCCTGAGCCACATTCGCTCGGTGACCCGAATCCAGGGCTGACCAGAGACAGCATTGATAGTATGGAGCTCGCGTGTGGTCCCAGCAGTCGTGGGATGATGTCACCCTGGTTCACGTAGTTGCGTGTCGACTCGCCGACCGTGCGAACGATCGCCGCCTGCGACGATTCATCAGGGTCCTTTTCGAAGTTCAGCGAGGAAGCTCCAAACACGAGGGGTGCGCCAAATGTCACCGCCGCGACACGGCACCCACGGAGGGCTTCAATCCATCCAGAATCTATGACAGCATGCAAACGCAGAAGAATTGCGCATCCACCGCCGTACGAATGGCCTGTAAACAGCACCGTCGGCCCCGCCCGGCCAGCCGTGCGGCAGCAGGCGATCGCACTGTGCAGCTTTTCAAGAATTGAGGGTGCACTCCACGCGACGCCCATAGATGGACCCTTGTTGACCTATCCCAGATGAAACTTGAGACCGAGGGCACTTCGCGGGGCAGGGGGGTTGAGACGGGAGGAGGAGGCAACCTTGACGCCGCACGGTAGCGCGGCTGGGATGAAGACAAGGTCGTGGATGGTGTCCGACCAAGACCAGGTGCCGCGGTACACTACTATCACCCGCGCCCGGCGCGCGTCACACAGGACAGCCCACTTTGGGTGCTGCAACTTTGACGCGCCGTCTTGCGGCTGGATGTGCACTACCGTGTACCCTCCCTTGCCAAGCGCAGCAGCGCATTCCGACTCGTCCTCCAAGTAGATCTCGTGTGCGGCCTGCGCGCACTCCAGATCTTGCTCAACCTCTGCTACATTCACCGTCAGATCTGCCTCCGATGCGCGTCGTCCGCTTTCCTGTCGCTGCAACTGCCCACGACCAGCAGCCAACGCCGCCGCAGCGCCACGTGACCTCGGTCGAGCACCCTCATGAAGTTGCTGCACCACCCACTGACGGTAAAAGGGTTCAATGACGTAATCGCCTATCCCTGCAGCCTTGCTGCCCAAGTGTTTGGCCCACTCCTTCCAGCGCGGCCTGCTGCTGCGCCCTGCGTCAATGCTGACGTCGTCGTTGCGCGAAATACCCATGTCACCATTGTCTGCGTCAGCCGCATCGCTGCCCCTTGCTCTCCCGTCCCACCCATTGGATATCAATCTCGAAGAAAGTGCAGCACCACGAACCAGCTCCCCACGGTTTGGGTGTTCCCCTTCGTCTTCTTGTTGAAGGGCCTGTTTGTCGCACGAGTGTGCAGATTCGTTTTCATTCGGTGGGCCGTCCTTACCTCCAACCATCTTCTCTAGATGTGCTTTCCCAGATGTAGGGCAGCCAACTTCTTCCTCAGAATTCTGGCTGCCTGGTTCGGCTACAGGGTCCTCGCAATGCTGGAGTTCCGCCCTCGCCCGCTTGCTCCATGCCCATCCGGCAATAGCTGGGCAGGAGGGAAGCGCTCAAGATTCAGAGGATCGCAGGCGCCAGGAATTCGCATGATCAAAACATATCTGAGATGTCAGCTGAGGCCCACCTGCGAGGGCAGTCCCTGCTATCGTGACTGCTGTGGCGCCTCCTCCCCTCCGTGCCTACGAGCGCATCGAGGTCACGTTTCTCACTTCAAGGCCGGTCGCAAGACGCTGGCTTGCCATGGCATTCGGAGGCAATCACGTTAGCATGAGATCTCTGGGAACTTCCGCCTTCTTCCATCCCAGTGTCCAGATGCTCGCGCCTCGTAGCGCAGTGAACCCTGCTCCACGTCGAAAGTGAACGTTCCGGTAATTCGAGGGCGTTCGGGTCAAAATTCCCAAAACGCGTTCGAAGAGAGTGCTGGCGGTAAGCCCTTCCTTTGAAGGGCAGGCATATCCAGTGCTTCATCTGAAGTTGGGCGACCACGTGTAAAGGGCAAGCCTTTCCAGTGCTTCATCTTACGTTTGGCGACCACGGGTATCTGGTGCTATGCCCTGGTCCGGTGGTGCACCCGTTCAGCACTTTTCACAGAGAGCGTCGCCGATGATCCGCTCCGGCGCGAAGAAACTCATGCACGACTCCGATCAAGCCGTCGTACCAATCCATCATTTAGGTGTGCATTCATCACCTCTTGCGACACAACGCTCTCCTGGGAACGTGGCGGAGCTTTACTACACTGACGGGGAGCCCGTATCCAGCACGGTGGGGACTGCCTTTGTGCAGCTTACAGGCGGAGCAAGCCTCGTCGCGCTCTCATGGGTGCTTTTCGGCAACGTGGGCCTCGCACTAGCCATAGTTTACGCTGCTGGGTACTTCGGTGAGCAGCTCGCAAATGTGCTAGCGGTTGTCATCAGGATCCCACCGCTCACACTCATGCTCGGCGCCGGGCTGTTCCTTCGTAATGTGCCCGGGCCATGGATGAGCTTGGTCCAAGAAGTTCCCGCTGACTGGACAGGGGCTCTTCGCACGGTGGCAACAGCTGTGATAATTCTGCGGGCAGGGATGAACGTTGACCTGGCAACAGTCCGTCAGTATTGGTTCGGCATTTCGTGTCTGGCCGTCGTCCCCGGCTTCTGCGAGACGATCATGGTAGCATGTCTTACGCAGCTGCTATTTGAAACCGGCTGGGCATGGGCGCTGATGGCAGGTAAGTCGCAGCGGTAAGCCAGAGATGTTATGGAAAGAGCTCTGCCTCTCATGCCCTGCTAGCCTTCGCCGGACTCATCAAGCTTCCCCGACAGGCTTCGTGCATTCTGCAATCTCCCCTGCAGTCGTTGTACCAGCGGCAATCTCCCTGAAGGTGCGTCCAAGTCCCGTGCGATAAATGCCGTGCCCAGTGTGATTGGGCGACTGCATCGCAATCAGGGAGAATTGACATTGCATTTCGTCTCCTGGGCAGGAGCGTCGCCTCGGCGAGGGCAACGGCACACCAACCAAGCTTCTCTCCGCTACCTGTATCGGTCCGCTTCTGTCCGCCATCGCTCTAGCGCTAAATCACTCTGTACTCTTTCGTGTGTGGTGACATCCATTCCCTGCTCGCCAGAGGTCGTACTCGCTATCGTCGGCTTTTCATTCACGTTCAAGCTCGCGGTGCCGGTTCTCGATGAAGCATACGAGCCGCCGCAGCCAAACTGGCTCATCGTAGGCGTCCCGATCTTCGAGATCGTTGGTGGCCTTGTTGGAGGCATTCTACTCGGCGGAATTGTGCGCCATCGCTTCCAATCCCCTAGCACATCACGAGCCCCAAGGCCAGCGCCAGCTAATTGCTGCGGACACAGCGAGGCGCCGTGCCTAGCACCGCTGGCGCTAAGTTTTCAGATTGGTGTCTCCACTTGCAGGCAGCTCTCGCGCATCCATCAGTTGTCGAGTCGCTCTGCGCGCTGCAGCTGGAGACCCTGACGCCTGAGCGCGTCTCAGCGGCCACCCAGCTACGCCGCAACTCATCCTTCTGGCTCCTCCTGGGTCTAGGCATCCTCACCGTTGGCGCGTCCAAGCAATACGAAGTCGCAGGGGGAGGCGCTCTCGCTGTCCTCGTGATGTCTGTCTGCTGCTCCTTTTCCTGGAACTCCGTTTTTTCAAAGCACGTCTCTGGGCGCATGGCGGATTCATGGGCTCTCGTCCAGCGCGCCCTTTTCGCTACGATGGGCGCATCGGTTGATATCTGGGGGATGACTGCTTTTACAGTGCAGTGGGCCACCACACTCGTTGCTGCGGGTCTTGGTGTGCGCTGCCTGGCTGCCCTCCTTGTTTCCAACTCTGGGGGGCGCCATGACATGTCCCTTGCTGAGCGGGTCTTTGGCACGCCCCCGCCCTCACCTGTCATATTTTCTTGCCACATAAGTATGCACCACGAGAGGCTGAAACAGACGTGCTGGTTTGCGCGCTGCAGTATCCGCGGCGTGGATCCCGAAGGCAACAATCCAAGCGGCCCTTGCCTCAGTTCCCCTCGATTTTCTGGAGTCTCTGTGGGGCACCTCGCCTTCTGACCCCGCCCGAATCATGTGGCTGGAAAAGGTGCATCCCCTCTAGCTCCCGTGCCGACTGAGCCCTTCCGTCTACGGCGCCCAGCTGATCCATGAACCACCGCTGCTATGCGCCGGATTCGGTTCAATTCTTTCCTCCCGCCCTCGATGCTGCCCCCGCTGAGTTACTGTGCGAGTCTCCACAGGCCAAGATAATCCAGGTGGCTGGCGCATTGTCGATCCTCTTCACTGCTCCACTTGGAGCGTTTCTCATCCACCATCTCGGGCCCACGTTTCTTCCACAAGTTGCTGTGTCTGATAGCTCAAAGGAGGACAGCATGCACGAGGCACTGGGGCCTCTCTCTCCTCGCACGCCCCTTCCGCCGCCCCCGAGGGAGCTTGGTGCGGTTCCACCGGCCAACGACCAACCTGCGGCGATGGCTGGGATCCCGGGGCCTTCCGCGCTCCAAAGTGCGGCTGGCGTTGGATACGTGCACGGTGCAGAGCCGCCCTCGGATGCCCTTTACGCGTCGGCCCACGTCGCGCCGGTCCAGTTCTCCTACCGCCCGGATCGTGCGGCGCTGCCGCTGCGTTTGCGCCCAGACTCACCAGCACGCGACAGCAGCCAACCATGGCACAGGACAGGCAGCGACTCGCCGCTCGAGGCTGTGGAAGCGCCGTCGCCAGACCTGCCCCCGGCGATGGCCCCTTCTCGCAGCGGCGCCGCGGCGCAGGTCATGGGGGAGCTGACCATGTTTCCGTCTCCGCGAGACCGCGGGACGGCGGCGGCTCAGCGGCGTGGTGCACCGCAGCTACCGTTTTCGGGGCGGCGCCATATACCTCAAATCCCAGTGACAGTCCAGGGCGCCTCAGACTGGCAATCGCCCTCTCTGTTCTCTGCCCCCGCGGGCGGGCGCGCGAGCCCGTCAGGTTGGCAAGGGGCTCAAGCAAGCGCTCTCCGCGGACCGCCCGCACCGGTGTCTGTTGGTCTCGTGACTCCGCGGCGGGCATCGCCTCGCGCGTGGGCGGTAGCGGACGGTAGCGAGGCGAGCGACGGCTTTCCGAGTGTGGCGCGGCCTGCCTTCTAGTGCTGGAGATGCGGCGACGTCGTGCGTGGGGACCCTGACTAGCTCTGATAAAGGAAACCTAGCAGCGGTGGGCTCGAGCCCATGCATGCGCGCGCGCACGGGCGTGCGCTCGACCAGCTGGTCAGGCAGCCGTCGCCGCCGCGCTTGTGAGGTTGCTAGCCCAGCGTCCTGTGCTGCGCGCCTCACCCACTGCTGCACGGCGTTGTGGCCATTGGTGGAGCGCGCTCGCCGGGTGCAGTTGATGAGGTGCTAGCCGCCACGATCGACCGATGCCCCATCGCAGCACCGTACATCTGGAGCGCGGACAATTCTACGAACAAAACATTTCAAAAGGTTACGAGCCTGGCGTTGGCCCGTAGAGGCGAGAGAAGGCGGTCTTGATGGCGGAAGACCCCGAGCAGCCCGCTGATGACTTTGGGCAGTACCTCATCGCGACACCGTATCGAGGCCGGGCTTCAGGATTACCATGGCTCGCTCTTCCGGAGGAAAGATCTGGTGGGGGAGTAGTCTCTCACCCTTTTCCTTCTGGACCGCGAGGCGGGAGCGTCGCCATCGGCACTTCGGCGAATGTCAGCGAGATTGCCAAGCTTGAAGCACAAATCGCTGTTCTCTTGGACGAGCGGCTGGCCAACCTGGCCACGATCAAGGCCCTGAAAATCGAAGCCGAGAGAAGAGATACCGCATTTGCGAGTTCGAACTCCCCCAGATGGACCGAGATGTCCCGGGCACTAGGTTCACACGGGAGCGGAAAAGGTGAGGGCAGGTCGGTGAGTGGTGTACCGCAGCACAGCACAATGATGTCTCCACACAAATTCGAAGTGTTCGCAGTGGAGATGCACGGTCACTTGTGTTGCGTGATGGACCTAATTGGAATGGAGGCATGCCCCGCTTCCGGATCGGCCAGTCTGTGTTGCCTTGTAGCACGATTCTGAAACTCAGGCGATTGCTTACACTCACACTGCATGCACCCGATTCAGGAGGCACCATCCAGGGTACGTGGCACTTTCGAGGAACAAAGCGACGCACTTCTCGAAATTGCAGAGGTGCCCGTCATGATGCATCCCAGTGCACTGTTCCGGCACATCTTTCCTTTCCATTTCTCAGCATTTCGATCCTCTGGCAGGCGATCACGTCGTACATGGGTACAAAGTCGCGTGAGCTGCTGCTCGATGCCAGCGCACACCCCGCTCCGAATTCGGCGCCCGGCACCCCCCAGAGAGTCGCACCGATTCGACTAGGCGACGAGCGCGGCGCTCTTGCGGCTGCGGAAGCCCAAGTGCGGCGGCTACAGCTGGAGTGCGCTGCACTGAGAGAGCGTTCATCACAGCTGGAAGATCTCTGCGCGGAAATGGTGAAAGTCTCGTCCAATATCCCGCCTACCAAAGCCTTTTGCTCCACCACTGCCGTGAAGATCTCTGCCTCTGCCTGTGTCTGTGTCTGTGTCTGTGTCTTTTGCATGAAAATGTCACTGAACACAGGAACGATACGCGCGGACTGTGCAACAGTCACACACTGGCAAAATCCCGGCGAGTTCCTTCCAGCCGGCGGCCGCGCGCTCCCTCTTTGGAACTGGAAGCACACGCTTGGACGGCGTGAGTTCGGCACCCGACTTCAGTGCGTCGGAGGTGACTGGTCTGTGCGAGGAGGTGGCTCGGGCACTGCGATGCACAAGCGGGGTGACGGCGGCGGGGGCTAGTGATGGGTTGGGCGAGCCAGGAGAGACCTCAGCGTCGGGCGGCCGGGCTGCCTCATTCGGCTGGGTTACAGTGGAGGAGGCAATGCGGGGAGCAGTTGCAGAGGCGGCGCAGGCGGCGGAGCAGCTTCAGGCTGTGCGTGCCGCGCTGCGCCGAGGTGAACAGGAGCGAGCAACACTACGGGCAGATGCAAGGGGCGCGCGGGAAGATCTCGCACGAGCGAATGTTCTGCTGGGCGAGGCACGGCGCGGTTTGCTGTCTGCAACAGCGTGTGGCAGCCCCGCGACAGATGGGGCAAGCGGAGAGGCAGGGATGGAGGCACTCGTGCTGTCGATGGAGGCACCGGCGGAGGGCGTGGCCGAAACGCTGCTCGCTTTGCTGGTGCGGCGCGTGCCACCCATTCTCGAGGCCCTCGGAATGAGTGGTGCTGAAACGGTCCTCTGCGGGGAGCCGGTGGAGGCGGAACGTTTGCTCGATGAGGCAGCTGCGCTGGCGGGGGTTCTGGGAGCGGAGATGCAAGCGTTGCGTAGCCGGACAGAAGCTCTTGCTTCAGAGCTAAATGCTGCGGACGGCGCGCGTGCCTCGTCGGAGCAGCGGCTGGCAGCGCTGTGCGCGCAGGCAGGAGCAGAAGTCGAGGCACGCACAGCAGGGGCAGAGGCGTTTCGGCGGGCGGCAGCAGAGCAGCTTGCAGAGGCGGCCGCGCGTCGCACTGCAGAAGATGCCTCCTTTGAGCAACTACTCGCCTTTGCACTACGCGCTTTGCTCAACCTTGCCCATCAATTTGTTGCACGCGCAGAGGCTCTGCACATCGCCTACCGCATGCAGGCGCGGGTGTTTGCTGCCTGGGAATCCGCCGTAATTGGGCGCCTAGACGTCGTTCTCGACTACCTGAAAGGTCTCGCCGAGCCCCGCCACGCCGTACCAGGACCTGATGACGCGTTTCGGGCTGGGTCTGGTGCAAGAGGGTCGGCAGGAGAGCCATTCGTCACGCTCAAGAGCCGCGGTCGCCCAGCTGGCGACCGCCAGAGCGCTTGTGCACTTGGCACTTCATCGCCGCGGTCGTTGCGGGCTGTAGTATTCGCGCTGGTGGCGTGCGGACGGCTGCGTAGGCTTGCGGCGCTTGGGGCTGTAAGGGGCTCCTGGGATAGCCAAGGAGGTGGTGGGTGGGTGGACTGGGGCGCTCCAGGCCTCAGCCTGGAACACGTGTGCCGGCGGGTGGCAGGCCTGCAGCTCGCCGGACCGGAGCACCCTTCTGTCGCGGGACTTGACCTCAAGGGTTTTCTCTGGCTCCTCGCGGCCCGGTCCTCCCCTCTCGCCGCCCCACACGCACACTAGACCAAGATCCTTTGCTCGTGGCCACACTGCAGCAAGTGACCGCGGTGTGTCTGTGCCTGCAGCCCCGCCGAGATGGGTGCCGATGGGTTTCCACTGGCACCTCCGCCGGGCGGCCTCGCGACTCGTGACAGACCTGGGTGGCCGCTCGTTGGAGGGACCGCAAGTGGGACCATCGCTGCGCCGCGAGCAGCCGAAGTTGAGGCGCGCAGACGCGCACGAAGCGCCTATTCGTGCGTGGGCAGGGCACTAGCCCTGGCGGGCGAGGTCGAACATGCGATAGGTGTTCTGCAGACTCGCGTTGCAGAAATGGGAGAGGAAGTTACGACGGCGGAGGAAGCGCTGCAGGCGATGGGGCAGAGGAGGGATGAGCTGGTGAAGTCTCTGCAGAAGTCCCAGGAGCGTGAGAGGGCGCTGCGCCACCAAATGGACGCGTTGGAAGAGCAGATTGCACGCAGTGTGCCGTCAGAAGACTTGAGGCGGCTGCAAGGGAAGTTAGCAGCAGCAGAGTCGGCGAGGGACGTAGCGGAGCACCGGCAGCGAGTGGCGCAGCGATCAGTCGAAGAGGTGGCGCGGAGCGGAGCGATGGCTGGCAGTGCGGTCAGTGCCGCGGAAGCGGCAGGTGCAGAGCAGTTGCGCGCTCAGCTTCGGGAAAGTGAGGATCGGGCGGTGGCGGCGGAGCGGCGCCTGGCGATCGCCGTCGACCACGTGCGGCGGCAGGAGGCGGAGCTCCGCAACGCGCAGGAGCACCACTTCGCCAACATCCGCGCTGCGCACCCGCCGCGTGCGCCCCGCCCAGTTGTGAACGGCCTCGCCCGTCACGCAGCCTCCGCGAAAGGGGAGGCAGAACCCGCGAGGGAAGAGGCAGAAGGAGAGGCAACAGCCTCACGCTCAGGGAGCGTTGATCCGCCTCCCCCATCCAGGGCCCCACATTCAGGCGCAGCTGGCAGCGCGGCTGGGCCGGATTGGTGGCCCGATGAACGGAGACAACGGGACAAGGGTGCCGGCGTTTGCGAGAGAGGACGCGAAGGCGCCCTCACGGCAGCGCCGTGGGAGCAGCGAGGGCTGTGGGGGGTTGGCGACCTACCCGGAGGGCTCGCACGGCGCACGATGAGCCAGGCCGATCGCGGCATGAGCGGAAGCGACGCGCTGAGTGAGCGGAGTCTGGGCAGCGCGCTGAGCAGCGAAGTTGGCTCTGGCCTGTCGACGCGTGCACTGCTCGACTTCATCCACACGCTCGAGAGCGAGGGTTAGAGCTGATCAAATGCCATGGCGCAACTAGCTGTGGATACGCGTCCTGCGGCAATAAATCTTGCATGAGGCTGCTACCAGCCTACCCTGCAAACTAGGCCAGCGTTTAATTTTGCTCCATTCACCAGAGGTCCCATATATCACTCCTATTCGCCTGCGGTTCTGCTGTCAGGGACAGGCAGAACAGAGTGGTTGACGGTCAAACGTAAACGTGACTTTCGAGCACAAGTTAACTCCAGAATCCCTCGGACGCCGGCGCTCAGGATGGCCCTGTCAGATGCTGAACGGGCCAAGGTCCAGGAAATATATGAGGGGTCTAGATGGTGGGAGGGTAGTGCGAAGGGAAAGCCACGCGAGAATAATCTCTCGAGCAATGCCATTGCAGAAACAAGGGAGAGCAGCGAGAAGGGGAAGAAGACACGAGTGAATCTCTCGAGCAATGCCATTGCGGGAACGATCGCGGGTTTCACCTCGTCGTCGCTCACACACCCGCTCGATGTCATCAAGACAAGATTTCAGGTGTCAGATCTTGAGATTGTCTCGTTTGGAAAAATGCCGTAGCTTACGTTGCGACCTCGAGTCCACAAGCAGGGTTTGAGAAGACGTTGCAGCTTTGCAAAGAAGGGTAGGCATGGTAGGATGTTGACAGAGCACAAGTTGCTCGCTGCCCCGTGGCAGCGAAGAAGGGCTTGGTTCGGGCCTGCGTTGTTCACCTGTCCCCCCACCACTGACAATTCATGCACCAAAGTCGCAAAGATTTCCTCCACGAGCACAGCGGCCAGAATTTTCTGGGCGTTTGCCGGCGGCAAGGAATATGAATTGTGTTAAGGCCGCAAGATGTTTCGTAACGTCTCTGAATGACCGCCCAGGTGCAAGACGGCGTACGCTCTAAAATCCCAAGATACCGAGGGACTGCAGATGTACCTCGCCAGTTCCCTGCAGCTCCCGAAAAGCGGAACACCGCTACACGCATGCGACGCCCTCAATGCCATTACCATTAGCAGCAACCGCATCTCCAATAAGATGCTTGCCTGAAATTTACTGCCACTCTTTGGAACAGGCGCTGTTGACGATTTTGCGAACAGAAGGGCCATTTGCACTCTACGCGGGTCTGGCACCAAACATGCTTGGCTCGACGATCGCGTGGGGTAGCTATTTCTACTGTTACAACTTCTTGCGGGGCAAGGCGCGGGAATATCCTCGTCTTATCGATGGTACGGCTTTCCTTTTCATCCCAGCGAGGCAGCTGCGAGCTGCGGGCGGCTGCCGTTGGCGCGCACGGTGCGCGACCGGTCTCGGTGCGAGTCGCTGACTCCCGTCATTTTGTAGACCGAGGGCAGACAGGACCCCTCACCAACATGGTGTGTGCGACTTCTGCGGGTGTCGTGACGTGCTTCGCCACCAATCCAATCTGGCTGCTCAAGACGCGCCTGCAACTGCAGGTTAGCAACCCGCCCAACCCGTCCAACCCGCCCCTTGTTGCGAATCCCGCAGCCAGGGGGCGCCGCTTCCGCATGCTGCCTGGACAACCACGGAGCATGCGAAGGAGAGAGAAATCTCGACTGGAGTCGTTGTCCTTTGTAGACTCCAGTCGAGCGTCTAGAAGCCGCGAGACGGCAGCTCTGTGGATTGAGATGCCCCCGGGCAGGTTGGCGAGGCACCGCGGTACAGAGGAATGCTTGACGCGTTCGCCAAGGTCGTGAAGCATGAGGGCCCGATGGGACTCTATCGGGGGATCGTGCCGTCGCTGCTGCTCACCTCGCACGGCGCGCTGCAGTTCATGGCATACGAAGAGATAAAAAAATTGATCCGCAAGTACAACGGGGGCGAAGAGCACCTTCAGACCTGGCAGACCCTCTTTGCGTCCTCATCTTCGAAGGTGTTTGCCTCGTGTGTCACCTACCCAAGCCAGGTCGTTCGCGCACGCTTGCAGCAGATGGACCCCAATCACGCAGCCTCGCTCCGCGACACACCAACAACGGACCTCGCTTCTCGCCAGCGCTACTACAGGGGCACGGTTGACGTCGTCATCAAGGTCACAACCCGCCTGGCGGCACCACTGTTTCTGTCACCCCGATACCACTCCATTCGTTTTCGGTCATACGTTCTTACTCGGTTGCAGCTTACGCGTGCGGTGGAGTGTGCTGTGCAGGTAGTGCGGCTGGAGGGGCTGCTTGGGTTCTACAAAGGCCTGGTGCCAAATCTGCTGCGTGTCGTGCCGTCGTCGACCATCACCTTCGTTGTGTACGAGTGGGTCGCAAAGATGCTCGGCGCCAAGACATGATCGCCATGCGAACTGTCTCGACTGCACTCTGGACTGCATACGCAGTTTTCCAGATCGACTCAACATGGAGGGGAGGGGGGTAGGGAGGAAGGGAAGGAGAGACTGAGACGTAAGTCGGACGATAGAAGAGGCGAGACAGGCAGCGACTCTTCTGGGCCTGTGTAAAGGGAACCTCAAACGAGACTACCAGCCAAAACACCCTTGCTGTAGATAGGTCTCAACCGCCTAGATCTCTCTCATATGTAGATGCCCCACACCATCTCTCCTCGCCTCGCCTGCACCAATGCTCAAACCTCGCTGTAGACGAGCAGAGACCACGCGCGGGGTCTTTACTTGCGACTTTGCTGTCAACGAGGCTTCGCCCGGAGAGTTGCAATTCCGCCCCGGCCCCTTTTTGGGGGATGGTGACGTGATGGGGCGTATCTGATTGATAACGAGAAGCGGACTGTTCCCACACAAAAGCTCCGCGCGGGAGTTCTGTGTTTAGATTGCATCGCGTCCGCTTCATCGTCCATCTCAGCAGGCAATCTCCGAAAACAGACTCGAAATTCGAGTCAACCGATCCGAATACGCACCCCACCGGTTTGACGATTGGACAAATTCCGGCCAGTAGTTGTCGTGCTCTGGTTTGAGCAGGGCAAGCCAGGCCGTGGGTGTGTGCGTCTTTCTGGTGCACGCCATGGTTCGCTGCGCACTGACATGCAGCGTGCTCATTTCGGCGCTTCTCGCCACGCGCATGGGCGCCGCGGTGCCTGTCGCCCGTTTGCGGGCCCCTCAGTACCATGTTGCGCGCTCAAATTCGAGGCAACCCCACCGTCCGCTAATGCTGCCCCTGCGGGGGGGTTGGGGCTTCAGCGGCGGCGAGGAACCGGTGCAGTGCAGAATTCATGTCTACGCGAATGACACGCTGCCTGGAGACGAGCTTCTCATGCTCGGTTCTGCCGAAGCGTTGGGTGCGTGGAACAAGAACGCGGGGTTGCGGCTGACGACATCCCCGGACGATTTTCCGTGGTGGACCGCAAGCATGGAGGTCAAGAAAGGCGCGAGCTTTGAGTTCAAGTTTGCGATCAGGCGCAGAGACACATGGGGTCAGATTGCGCTGATGTGGGAGGATGTCGTGGAAAATCGACGGGTTGAGATTCCAAATGGTGCCACCAATGAGCACGTCATCAACGACTTGCAGTTTGGCGAATACGAGGTGCCGGGTTCGCCAATCCGAAGGCGGACAACTTTCTCCCCGATTCAGCCGCGTTCTCTGGGTAAGGACCCTCAATTTTTCGCTCCGGAGGAGAGCGATATCGACGAAGAATTTGCGCCCCATGAGGACGAACAAGACGAACAGTTGTGCGAGCAAGAACAGGCGCAAGGAAATCCGCTTGCAAGGTCATTTCCCTCAAATTTGTTGAGGGAATGTGTGGATAGGGTGCGAATTTTATGCGAGCTGCTGGCATTTGCACCAGTGATTCACAACCTTGCGTATCGCAGGTCTTTCCGCGCCTTGGGGTCCCTTTCGACTCGGGCCTTCAGGCTCCTCACGTCTCCGGTAAGACTGTCACAGCCATGACTACCTTGTTGTAGCAATCACGACGCAACTTTGTTGTGCACAGCTCGTGCAGTGCGGTGGAAGAGCCCTCTCTCACAGGGTGCGGCGGAGCAGGTGTGGATGCCCGTAGTCGCGATACAGAAGCTTGTTTGCGGGATCGTACTGCTCATAGGCCGCATCGGAGCGGTGTTTCACTCTTTAGTCACTGAGCATTCCTCAGAGGAGTACGAAAGAATGCTAATTTTGCAGATTCGTTCCCTCGAGGGCGACATTAGGGACCTCGAGAAGGCTCAGAAGGGTCTCAAGGGCGACCTTGAGGTCGCAGAGCACAAGGCAACCGAGCGCTCTGAAGAGATCAAAATTCTTGAGAATATGATCCAAACCGAACAACGCAATTT
>Ga0115567_10002744_pt1 | contig 17459 bp, 10 predicted proteins | sample COGITO_mtgs_1204_2_FD_88679 | JGI IMG/M metagenome (GOLD analysis project Ga0115567, IMG submission 88679) | Pelagic marine microbial communities from North Sea - COGITO_mtgs_120412 | ecosystem: Environmental > Aquatic > Marine > Epipelagic | place: Germany:Helgoland, sampling site Kabeltonne... | reverse complement strand
GCGCTGCGGGCGGCGTGAAAATCAGACGCTGAGGTGTAGTGAAAATCAGACGCTGAGGTGAGTGCAGCGCATGCGAATAGACTCGAGTGATCCCCCGTTTCGAGGAATAGCTGGGGCTATCGAGGCTGCCGGCATCTGAGGGTTGTTCCAATTCGCTGGCTGCGAACCTTTCACGAGCTGCGAACTGCCTGGTGCAGTCACAATGTCGCTACAGCGCTTGCAAAGGAAATAGAAATGATCAAGATGCTTTGATGCGCGACAAGGTTTCGTGGGGGCAACATGCGCCTGGGGGCATCCGACCTGAAGTCGCGGGCGAGACAGACGAGGTGATCGTGCGCTGAGCGAGTTCAGGTGTTGTCACCGAACCCTGCGTCGCTGCTCCTCTTGCGCGCCTGCTGATAGAAGTAGAACCGTGGCGGCGCAGTCTGGTCCCGATCTCCACGGGCATCCTGCTCTCCGCAGTCCCCATCTGGTTATCCCGACGCCTCGTGATTGCCTGCAGCCTGGAAGGCCCCACAGGGCCCCGGACGCGTCTACTGGAAGCCTCCTTTACGATGCAGGCAGATCACGGGCTTCAGTCGCTCGATGAGGAGCTCGTGATGTGAGGTCGCTCTGACAGCAACCAGAGTTGGTGAACAAGTGGGACTCTTCAATGACGTCCCAGGTCACTTTCTGGTCAAAACGAGGAATAACCTAAAAAGAACGTTCGGGGTGGAACAAGACCGGTCACGTACCCCCGCATCACTCTCGACCCTCTCCGCTCACTCATGCGCGAGGGTGCAGGCGCTGCGGGCGGTGGTGCGGCACGGAAAGGAATCGGCGTCTCTGCGTTTACAGAAACTCAATGTTGCTCTCTGGAACGAAACGGGCTGGGCCCCCCGCGCGTGGCTGCAGAGAGCCGCCGCCTGAAAGCAAGTCGGGCGCGAGCGCTGGCGCCTAGCAGTGACAGGCCCCGAGCAGTCTCGCAACGCCTAGCGACGACAGGCCGCGAGGAGGTCCTCCACCGACGCGTGCCCGAATGCCTTGTCCTCTTGCCGCTGGAACAGCACCGCCCCATGCCCCACCTGTCCCCGCCCCGCTCAGTTGGCGCGTACACGCGCACACGCCCCGTCGCGCGGCCAGGGTGCGCACCACGAGTTCTCCGCCGAGCTTGTTTGACTTGTCGTTGAGGTCCCCGAAGCCGCCGTCCTTCGGGAGTGAGCCGCACATGATCTTGCCAAGCACCGAGGGCTTGAGAAGCCACCAGTTGGAGTAGTTCCCCCCCCCGAGGGCGGTGCGCACTGTGTCTGCATCGTCTATATACAGTTCCTGTCCGGGCCAAACTTCCACAGCAAACTTGTCCGCTCCGAGCTCTTGCGCTGCGATTACAACCACCCGCGCGCCGAGTTGATCAAAGCGATCCTTTGCCGCCAGCACCTCTGCCACGATCTTGCGGCACAATGGGCAGCCCATCCGCCGCACAGCCTGAGAACCACAACCGTCCATGTATTGGTGCATGCAGTTGTGCTGTCAACAAGGATGCGCGCGCGCTCCCCAGTGGGATCGGCGCCGTGCTGGTCTGGTAAGGGAGCGGTGCGCGGCTGGGCTGGGCTGCGGCGAGCTTTCACACCAGGATGACGAGCGGACCCTGCGTTGCAAGATCTCCAAGCCTGCATTGCATCTTTTTTGGCCTGCGCGCTCGGCACCCGTTTGCCTCAGTCCTGGCATGCGCGCTTGCCATGACAACTTCACCGCGAGTCCAGCGGGTGCGGGTCGCACCACGGGCCCGAAAGCACTGCGCCCTTGATCGCATCGAAGGTCGCGCCTTGACCATCTTGCGCGCGTACGGGCTTGCTTGGCATTGCGCATACATCGCCATCGCACACAGGAGCCGCCTTGCTGACACCGTGCGGCATCCTTGCTGTGGCACAAACTGGAGCTGTATTCGAGGGCCTTTGAGACTGCTCCGGGCTGATCCACTTTTGACAAAGTTGACACTCATCTCCGTCTTGACTAAAAGTAGAATATATCCACTTTCGAACGGCGGGGCAAATCGAAAGTTTGAATCGGGCAGCCTCAAACGGGCTTTTGGAATCGCCGGGTGAAGCCAGGGCACGGAGCGGGAGCGCGCCTCTCGTTCATTACTGGAATCGCACGCCGGCGCAAAGCTTGACTGACCCTGCGAGGGACGTTGGTGCCGGTTGACATCGTGGTCTTTGGCGCAGGCGGCCGCGATGGCGCAGAACTACACCTTCCCGGTGCTGGAGACGCGGGAGCTCCTGCACTGCTTCTCGGAGATCGGTAACGGAATCCAGCTGACAGAGCAGCAGCTGATGAACCCGACGTTCGAGCATATCACCAGAATAATGGAGCAATGCCTGGACATGTTCATGGAGTTCTGTGCCGACGACCAGGGTCAGATCAAGTTCAGCGGCATGGACGCATTCGACCACCCTGAACTCCACGACCTTTCGATCGGCCAGCTCGCCTTCAACCGATCAGCGTGAGCACCTTGATATCCCACGCACGTAGGCAATGCTGTGCTGTGCAGTGTGTCCCACGCCCTTAACGGACGCTGGCATTCTTTGTCCTGGTGCCCGTGACCGGTGCCCGTATTCCCCTGTCCGCGCTGTTCACTGTGAGGAAGTGCACCCGGCAACGTTGGGGCGATTCGAATTCCACGTATCGGCACACTAATAGAGTGAGGGATGTTAGTTGTGCATGTGCAGTGCATGGCTGCGTCTTGCACAGGCGCTTTTGCGTCGGGATCCGATTGCGGGGTTGAGTCACTGACAGACATGCCATGGGCGCGCAGGATGAAATTCATGGCGACCTGCGGTGTTCACGACTTTGCACTGAAGGACATCTACAAACCAGAGTACAAGCGCCTCAAGTTCATCTTCTCTGCGATCATTAACTTTGCAAAGTACCGCGAGGACAACATGCCCGTCTTTGAAACACTGATAGAGCAGTCGGTCAGCCCCAAACCACACAACAGCCATTATCAACGGCATTTTTCATTGCAACAGCCGTGCTTTGCGCAGACATGGACTGAAGTGTGGGATTCGATGCCTCTGGCAGGAGTCGCTGAAGCAGGAAAAGGCAGAGGTGGATGCGCGCTTCGAGGAGCTGACGCGGCAGCTGCACAAGCTGCGCAAGCAGCGAGACCAGGAACAGGAGCTGGTAACGGAGCTCCAGGAAGAGAACGAAGCAATGGAGGCGGAAATCAAGAAGTTCAATGTTAAGCAGGGTGCACTCAAGCACAAGATCCACGAGGTCAAGGAACAGCGTCAGGAGCACTCAGACAAGCGCGACCACCTGCAGTTTGCGCTGCTCAACCTGAAGTCGGAGGCCTCGAAGCTGCAGGGCCTTGTGGTCAAGTCTCCCGAGCGTGCCAAGCGTGAGATCGTCGAAATGCAGCACAGTGCGGAAACGGACGCGGAGCTGCTTCGCGAGATGGACGAGAAGCTGCAGTCGCTGCGCTCCAAGGTGGACGGGTTGTGCAAGACGGAGCGCGAGGTACTGAAATTGACGCGGCAGCTTAAGGATGTGGAGGAGTGTCTCGCCAAGCTCAAGGCCGCCAACAAGGACATTAAACGTATTCAGACCTCGCAGGGCGAGCAGGACAGCGCGATGCGCGAGCTGACAGTGCAGGAGCAGTCGCTGCGCCGCCAACTCCACAACATCTCGGCGCGCGCGGCTGAACTCGACGCGCGGCAGCGACTCAAACGTGAGGCAGCGGACCGAGAGAAGGAGAAGTGGAAGAACGCGGCAGCTGGCGCGGACAAAGAAAACGAGGCAGCGGAACTTGAGATGGAGCGCATGTCCGAGGAGTCGCGCCTGGCAGAGAAGCGCTTGCAGGACCTCCAGAACCTCGAGCAGGCCGAGTCCTCCAAGTTCGCGGAGGAGAAGGCGCTCGTCGAGGAGCGCGTCCGCGCCTACAACCTCCGCATCCTCAACGCAATCTCTAACTCCGCCCAGGCCTGAGCCAGCTGCCTTCCGCGAGAGCATGCGCGCCTGATATGCGGCGCTCAGCTGCATGCTGGCGCAGCCTTTCTTGAGCGGGTGGCCGTTCAATGGCTCGCGCCCCGTCATGCTCGGCGAAAAAGTTCCTCCCTCCGTGCACGGGAGGGTGTAAGCTAATGAAAAAGGAAACGATCCCGGCCCGAAGCCTGCAGCGAGCACAGCATGAGTGTCAAGCATGCGGATCGTTCACCCAAACTCGCTAGCATCACATTTACATCTCGCGACAACATGTCTCTCAGGCGCTGCTCACGCCGCACGCCTCGCTCCTTGCGGCTGCTCCATCCGCCCACGCCGCCTCCGCCGCTCCCGCCGCTTCGCGCTCGCGGCGCCTGCACTTGGCGCAGCGACAACCCTCGTCGCAGGGGCGCGGCGGCGCGGCGGCGGCGGCGCGGTCGGGGACGCGGGGCCCGCCCGGGGTCGGGGCGAAGAGGGCGGCGGGGAGCTCGCGGGCGAGGGAGTCGTCGTCGAGGGCGGAGAGCGGTAGGGTCACGACCTCGGGCGAGTACTTGGCGCGCCGCTCACGGATCGAGCGCGCGTTAGCGGGGTCGTAGTGGAGCTCGAGCAGCGAGCGGACCAGACTCGCGTAGTCGCCCGCGTCAACCAGCTCGTGCCAGCCCAAGACGACCTTGTGCCCCTGGTGCTTCACCAGCTTGTCGAGTAGCGCCTTGAGGTGCGCGGGCTGCTGCGTGAGGTCCGAGTACTCGGCCAGCGTGAAGCGCACGCGCACATCCAGCGGCAGCTCAATGCTGTGACGCATCGCCGTCTTCATCGCCTCGAACACAGCCGGGGGAACGTGCAGGTTTCCGACGAGCGACGCCTCGTCCTCCACCCACACGGGGCGCGAGGGGCTGAATGCTGCGAGCGTGGCGGCGACGCGCGACTCAAAGAGCTTCTGCGCGGGCTGCCCCCCCGGGCGGGCGCCGAGGACCGACCCGCGGTGGTTGGCGAGGCCCTCCAGGTCGAGCGTCTGTTCCCCCCGCGCCGCAAAATGGGCGAGCAGCCGTGTCTTACCGGAGCCGGTCGGGCCTGTCAGCACGCGCCACTCGAAGTTCCATGGGAGCGTCGCCAGCGCGGCGCCCACCTGTGTGCGGTACCCCTTGTACCCGCCCTCAAGCACCGAGACGCGGAAGCCGATGGCCGCGAGCACGGTCGCGAGAGATCCAGACCGTTGTCCCCCACGCCAGCAGTACACCAGTGGGCGGTAATCCCTCGGTTTGTCCATGAACTCGCGCTCGACGATGTCCGCAATGTTGCGCGAGATGAGTGCGGCACCGAGCTTGCGGCCCTCGAAGGCACTCTGTTTGTGGAGCAGTCCAACATCATGTCGCTGCTCGTGGGAGAGTACCGGCATGTTCACGGACCCGGGAACGTGGTCTTCTTCCCACTCTGCCGGCGTGCGCACGTCGATGACGACAGAGTATCCCCCCACGTGTGCACCTGCAAGCCAGTCTGTCGTTCGGATCGCCTCGTTCCTTTTAGGTGGCCCTGCGCCGCGCCACTCACCCATCAGCGTCCATCCTACCCTACAGCAAGTTGCTCCCGCGTGTGGATGTGATCACTGAAACCACGCGAGCACACGAGGGCACGGGACGCGCCTTGTGAAGGGGGGGCGAGGGTACTGCCAGCACTTGCAGGCGAGGGCTGTTGCGAGGCGTCACAAGACGTGAGGCCGGAATCGTCCTCAGAACCCCCGCGGAGGGATACGAGGAGAGGGCTGGCCAGAGCTGCGCAGGGTATGCTGTGGGAAATTTGAGACGGGTCTGGGCGAACAAGCGCACAGCAGCACCCAACAGTATTGGAAACACGCATGCCTCGATAGAACCCGCTATACGGGGCAGGATCGAAGGAGTCCGTCGGACACGCAACATGCAGAACGAGGGCGCAGCACGCCAGGAAGAGCGCGAGCTTCCCCCTCTTGTGCTGCTGCCCCTCTTGCCGCGCTGCCGCACTGAACGGGTGGAAAGGACCCTCTCCCCTCCCTGGGAGAGGAGAAGTAGCGACTCAGGCTTCCAGAGCAACCCAGCAGCTCGCTGGCACGTCAAGCGGGCATTCTGCAGCGCTCCGGGGGGAATTGTGCGGGGATGCGCTAGTTCCTTGGCTTCCGATGCCGGGATCCGGGATTGGTGGGAGGGTAACCTTTATCTGCCTTTGAGACGTTTGGTGATGCGCCATCAACAGACTCTCGGGTATTCATGGTTCCGCGGCGTGCGCCACCACCGGATGGGCACTCCGCAGCAGTGGCCCCACGATCCTCCACGTGAAAAAGTTGTCAACTTGACAACTTTGATTTGTGAACTTATAAAGTTATCAACTTGAACAAATCAGCTAACTGTTCACGGCTGTTCACAACAATGCGGGTGTTCCAGCTCGTCGGGCTCCCGCGGCGCATGTCGATGCTGCCGTTCGGACAAAATGGCGTCGCAGACTCTCTCTGCGCGCCCAACGACACTGTTTGTGTGGAGGTTTGTTCCGGGACCCTTTCTCATTTCACGACCACTGCCTCCAGTAGGGCATCAAGCGACCTGGGGGCGGGCGCACAACAAATCCGCACTGTGCTGGGGTCGAGGAGATCTTGCCCTGTGTTTGTGCGTGTGCGGATTTTTCAACTGAATGGTGCTGCGTCGTGTTGGGGAACAGCCGCAGCCGCACGAGTCCAACTACACGGAATCTTACACCACGAAAATCGTGAGTTCCTGTCCCACGTTGCTGTGCAGCAGCAAGGCTGAAGCGGCTGTACCCGATCGCTGCCTTTTCTATGGTTCACAGCTCCGTGCTCCCTCTGACCTTGCTCCACTCGAGCAGACCAACTCGGTTCTGGACCCGGACACTGGCGTGTCGATCAGCTACGACAACGTGAACCTAGTGCCGCTTTCGTGATCGCACCTGGCGGGTATTAGCAAGCGGGTTGAGAAGCCCGAGCAATGTGAGTCTATCGTGGCAGTGTGAGTGGGGAAAGGGAATTGCTGACGGACGTGCGCAGCACGGGGCGGCGTGCGGGATACTGTGGGCTTCCTGCGGGTGTGTGTGGAGTTTGCTTGCGGGCGCGATTAGGGGGCCAGCAGGAAATTCAATCATGCTAGAACCTATCCGTGTGTCTGTCTACGCTTCTTTGTAGCCACCATGGGTCTGTACACAGAAGGTCATGGGACAGGCCCAAAGTCATGTGACAGCCGCAAATGCAGGGGGTGCAGTGGCGCAGTGCGCCGCGTTTCCTACAGGCAGAGAAACGCGTATTCAGAAGCAATACCCGCAGCGACTGTTCTAGTGGCCTGGGCAGATACGTGTAACGGAGACTGGAGCACGGTGTCCATGTTGTAAGGCTGTAGCGCGCGTGTTTCGAGTCACAGCTTCGCGCGTGGTCTTGTGCTGCACCCTCTAGAGCATGCACTCCTTGTCGAAGTCCTGTCCGTGTGCATGGTCAGGTATCACACGGGTTCCGCAGCACGCTGCTGGGCCGCAGAAGAGCAGAGACCTGTGGGACCCATTGGCGCATGGCCTGCATGAAACGAGGAAGCTCGCAGTACTCGGCGCCGCCGCACTCGGCGAGGCGTATCGCCTGGGGGCGCCCGACTGGAAGGCCCTCCCCGTGCGTTCCTGCCGCCCAACCCGATCGCAGATCTTCCTGGTGTCAACTGCACTGGTGCATGTGCAACACCCTCGCTGCGAGCAGAGTCTGAACGAGACCTGGTGAGTATTCGACGCGGACATAGTAGTCAGAATCTCTGGTGCTCGAACCACGCGAGTCGCGATAGAGCTCGACCTTTAGGTCTGCACAGAAGCGGGGCCAAGGTACCCCAAAGCTAGCAGGAAGCATCATCATCAAAATCTGCGGAGGGCCCATTTTTCTCTGGTAACAATCTTTGGATGGCCGGTATTGTGGGCCAGGAACTCTAAGCGAAGGGCTCGGCGTGCAACTCGAGACCAGTTGCCCGAGAGGCATGATGATGAAGTCCGGCAAACAACGAGGCTTACGCGACCCCTGCTGTGGGGAGGCACCGGTTGGATTGTCCAGTCGTGTGCTGAGTACAAAACGACCCGCGGCTCTCGTTGCGGTGCTTTCACCTGTCCAGCAATGCACAATTCAGCATCAGAACCCGCGCGGCTTGCAGCGCGCAGGTGTCAGCGCACGGGCGAGCGTGGAAGCACCGCGCGGTCGATACGGTCGAGTATTTCGCCGAGAGTGCGTCCGTGAGCAAGGCGGAGAGTCTCGGAGCGATGTACTCCATCGAGGCCGCCGCTGAACCAGGAGACCGCCTGGGCCGCAGACAGCTTGTCGATGTCTGCGAGCAGCGAATCCGAGACTTGCGGCACGAGATCCAACCCTGAACCCAGCTGGCACGTGAGTACGTCGCGCCACGCTAGAATCCCGTATAATTTGGTGAAATGTTCCTCCGTTTCGAGTCCCTCTGCTGTAGCCCGTGCAAAGAGGGCCTGCGCCTCTAGCGGCATCTGCGTCCCGCTCCACCCCTTGATTCCCCTGCCGCCGGCCGCGCCGCTTAGCGCAAGCAAGCCCAGCGCAGTCAAGGTTATAGTTTGGGCAATGCACACCTCCCAAGGAGTTTTTTGAAGCGTGCGCAGCAGTCAGGATGGTGGTGCAGGTAGTCAGTGTGTGCCGAGCCCTCGCCGTTGGAGCCAACGAGCACGCGCATCGGCGCGGTGGCGTTATCAGGAAACATGCCTGCGACCACGCCCTGCATCGTTTCGACGGTGCGCTTGGTGAATGACGACCGCAGCAAAACCTCTTTCTCATGGTGCCCTGCCACGATTCCTGCTGCGCGGTACCTCTCCCCTAGTCGCCTGCCGAGCGACCGCGCCTGACGGATCCCCGCGTCTGTGAGAGTGCCCTTCTCAAGCCCCCCCCCCAGAAGATTCTCCGTTGGCGAGAAATTTGAATTCCGCAGCATAGCAGCATCAACTTGTTCGCCCGTGCGAAGGTGCTGGAGAATGGGCGATGGTAGCGACCCAACGTCCGAGCGCAGCGCGGCACGCCATATTTTAGGGTCCTCTGGAGAGTCCTGGAATGGCGCGCGCGCCCCATGCCGGAAGAGCACTTGGGCATGCACAAGTTCCAATTGTGCTGCCTTAATTGCTTCGAGGCCTGTCAGCTCCCTGAGATACTGTCCCCACGGTGCCGCGGGTAGTGCCACCTCCTCCAGGAACGCGCGATCCTTTGCATACGCAAGGTTTGGAGCACTGCCACTAGCAACGAGAGCGACCGGGACAGCTAGGCCTGCTCATTCATTGGGCAAGGGTTAGATTATAAGTGCACTTTGAACAAGACGGGCTTCACCATCCTCAAGAGGCCGGGGGGGGGAGGTCCTGATGCTGCTGCAAAGCTGCCCACGGCTCGAGACCTCCACATTCTATGATCGTGCAAAACTCAGCCAAAGCGAGCGCAGCGCTAGGCAAAATGATCTATGGAACTGGTAAGCGTGCGCAATATTCGGATAAGTTGCCCAAACGTGTCTCCTGCTCGCCCCACGGCGCAGGTGCAGATACGGATCAGAGCTCAGTGCTCCACAAGCCTTGAGAGGGATTTTCGGCGGGTTACACAAAAATGCAGATTTGGTATTTCGCGAACACACCGAGCGACCTCCCAGCGGCGCTGTCGCTGCACAGCGCGCGGCGATGGAAAGTGACGATGACGCAAGTGAGATGGAGCCACTGCTTGATGAGGAGAGTGGCTCTTGGGCGGATCGCGGAGACGAGGAAGACAGGGGAACCACCTCTGGGGGTGAAGACGACGAGCTGCTCACTTCTGAAGAGAGCAGCAGGTCTGAGGGAGGCTCCGTCTCGGAAGGTGCTGAAGCAGATCCGGAACATGGCAGCACCGGCACTCCCACTCACGATCTCTTCGCATCGGACTTTTCGATATTAACGGAGGCGGCGATTGTGACAGTCCAAGGCACACCGCTGGCACTTTGCTCTTTATTGATGGTGTTCTCCTCTTGGGTGGATTTAGCCGTGGTAGCACGCCTAGGCATCACAGAGCTGAGTGCTGCAGGGCTGGTTCACGCAATTCAGGTCATTGGCATGACTGGTGCTATCCTGCCCCTGCTCGCAGGCGGCCCAGTCCCGCTTCCAAGCTGCAAACGGTTCGCCGTCCACTGTTGCAGCGTTTCTCACGCATTCTTCGTCGAGCAGGGATCTGCGCCACGTTGCGGGCATTGGAGGCAGTTGGCGGACGGGCGGCTGAATGGGGAGACCATGCGACGTCGACGCGGTGGTTCCGGCTCGCGCTGCTGTCGTGCGCGGTGTTCGGCGCACCGCTTGCAGCTGGGGCGCTCGTGCTGTGCGAGCACGTGCTGGAGGTGCTGGTCCCATCGTGTGCACCGGCAGCCACGGCGGCAGCAAAATGCCTGCTACCTCTACCGGGTAGCCAGGGTCAGCAAGAGCTGGACCCTATGTGTATTTGCCGGCTAGCGGGAAGTTTTGCGCGGATGTCGGTGGTCTCAGCATGGCCGCTGGCCCTGGGGGCGTGCGCACGGGCGCACCTTCTCTCACAAGGTGAAGCCGGGCGAGTATTTCTCTCCTGCGTAGTCTCGCTGGTCCTCTCTACTGCACTCCACGTCCTGCTCGTCTTTGGGATCGCTCCACTCACCGAGGTGTGCCCCACACTCGCGCCTTCGTGCTGGGCGGCCGACGGCTCCCCGTCGACGCCTCGTTGCAGCTGCAGCTCAGTTTCCATCACCAGCAGACCAGCTAAACCACATTTCTCCCCGCAATCTCCTGATACGATCGTGGCTCGTCAGGACGGGCAGGGCTGGCACGGGCTAGGCTTGTTGGGGGCGCCGATCGCTACGCTCGCAGTCGCCCTCTGCGACCTTGCCGCACTCTCCCTGGTTCCGCCCCGCCCGCCGTCCGACGCCCGACGCCCCAGCTCATGCCGGCGGGGCGCCACAGATGCTGATTTCGCGGCATCGGGCGCTGCTCGCGGCGAGCCGCGGGCGTGCGCTCCGGGCACCAACTCTGCCACAGGGCGCAACGGGAGCATTTTTTGCGGAGATTGCGCGCGAGGCGGTGGAGGTAGCATGCGGGACGTGGCCTGCCAGCGCGCTGCTGCTGGCAATCGCATCGCGAGCGCCTGAGCGGGATGCCGGCGGGCCAGTGGCGCGCGGGGGGAGCGAACAGCTGCCGCTGCAGCTGGCGCTGCTCGCGGCGTTCCAGGCGCTGTCTGCAGGACTCTCGGGGCCTGAAGCCGCCACTCAACAACGGGTGCGCGCCGGCCTCGCGTCCATGTGGGGCGCGGAGCCCGCTCGTGCGACCATGGTGGGCAGCCTCGTCGCCACCGCAACCCTCGCGTTCGCGGGCGCCCTCGCCGCGCCTTTCCTCTCTCTCTGCGCCGCCACTGCACTGGGGCTAGCCGTGGACCCATTCAGCAGCACTTCCAATACGCCGCGCCTCTCGCTCGTGCCCCTCGAGGAGGCCGCGTGCGCTCTCGGCGCCACTGTCATCGCCACCGCTGCTTTCCGCACTGTCGCTGCCGCCCTCCGTGGCGCGGGCGGGCAGTTCGCAACGCCGCTGCCAGGAATTGCAGGGGTGGGCTCCTGGCTCCTCGCCGTCCCGCTTGGCATCGCCCTCGGCGTTGCTCCCGCCGTCTCTCTCCTTCGGATCTGGATCGCAACTCTCATTGCTGAAGGTCTTTCGCCTAGCTCCCCCGTAGCTTCCCCAACGCTGTAGCGGGGCGGCATGCTCTGACACAAGTCGCCGGGCGGCGGCAGGATTCAAGGCGACCAGTGCGGTCCTGGTTGCCCTCTCGACCAACTGGGAGGCGGCCGCGCGCGAGCCAGACGCGCGCGGCGGCGGCGCCCGTGCCCCCGGGGGAGAAGATATCTTTGATAGCCGTCGCCGAGCCCGGGTCGCAGCCCGCGCCGCTGCAGCCCGCGCTACTGCAGCCCGCTCTGCGCCACGTAGAAGTGCAGCCACCGACGGTAGTGAGGAGGGGGGGGGCGAGCTGGGGCCGACGAGCGCGGAGAGAAATAGCACGGGGCGCTGACGAGAAACGGTTGATGGTGGGATAGATCTAGGGGCGTTGTGTAAATAGATCGAGACGGAGAAATCAATCGAAGCGGCCAGTGGACCACCTATAGAGGTGGGCCGCCTGACGAGAGGGATTCTATCGTTGACGAGGGTCATCGTAGAAAATCTCCTACAAGTAACGCTAGAGGATGCGAGAGGGGAGGACAAGACGATGATGTAGATGGATGGATAATTGGAGAGGGGTAGGATTGATTGAAGAGAGAACCTCTCGTACAGACCTGTATTGAAGGGAATACCACCCAGCCACCCAAAAATTCCCCTATTATTTAACCAGAGCCAATTCCAGAGCCAACCCAAAATTCGAAATTTCGTTGAATAAAACCTCGTACAGGCCCCTTCACCTGAAAATTGATTGACCTTGCGGCCGAGGGGTGCGACCGCGTCGCGACCACTTCTGTCTTGTCGCCTGGTCAACCGCGTCGCATTTGCGCGTATTGATCGTCCAGAGCGATCTGCGCGGACTGTTGGCTGTGGTCAGGCGCCTTCTTCTTCTGCGCGCCGTGCAGCTCTCATTCATGATCTATTGAGGGGAAGCCAGAGCGTTGGACATCCGACACTGGGCAGCGAGGTGACCGAAGCACCGCGGAACCCTTGCCGCACGCCTGCCAGCGTTGGCATCCCATATGGTGTTGGAGAATGCCCCTGCACCCTCCCGCCAGACACACTGCGTTGCCGTTGTCGTCCCTTTACCACAACACGCTGGACAGAAGGGCTTGATATTCAAGCTCGCCTTTGGTGCGGCGAGCGAGAAATTAACATTGTCTCCTTGACACAGCACCCGATCAAGAGATGCAGAACGACGATGAGCGACGGGCTCAGGGCCACTCGGTGGGTAGTGGCGACGCACCGAGCGGTGCCGCTGGCGTAGTCGGCAGCAGCACAGAGGAGGCACGCGAGGATCGTCGCACAAGCCAGATGTTCCCCAATGTGGGAGCAGGCGATCGCAAGAGCACGCCAGACCAAACTTCAGTTCGAGTAGCGGTTCGAGTGCGACCGCAAACAGCGAAGGAGCGTGGTGCTAGGGAGACAGACTGCGTGTCATGCAATCTAAGTGTGCGGCAAGCCGTCGCTGGCGACCGGTCCTTCACCTTTGATGACCTTTACGACCAGGTGTAGCCCCACTCGAACTTTTATCGCAGACGTCGTGATTTTTTAGCGATGCTGTGTTGCTAATGTGCCTTGATAGCGTTGTTCCGCTTTGAAAGTGCCGCTTTGTGTCTGCAGGCCTCGACCCAACGGGACATCTACGAACAGTCAATTCGGCCGCTGGTGGATGCAGCCTTGGCAGGGTACAATGCAACTGTATTTGCTTACGGGCAGACCGGCTCGGGCAAGACATACACAATGGGATCGGCGTCATGCGCACACCTCGAACCGTCGGAGACGGGCATGCTGCCCCGCGCGCTACAAGCCATCTTCGCATCGCGGGAACGCCGTGAAGCGGAGGGCGCGCAGTCAAGTATGGTGCTCCGTGCCTCATTTCTGGAGATCCATAATGAAGAGCTCAGGGATCTTCTGGCGGCACCCGAGGGTCCCCTCAGCGGTCAAGCAAGCGGCGTGCAGGGCAACGCGCCACGTGAGCGGCCGCGCTTGGCCATTCGAGAGGACCCCGGCGGCGGTATCTACTTTGCGGGAGCCGAAGAGCGAGAGGTGACAACGATCCAGGACATGCTCGCGCTGCTTGAGCAAGGGACTGAACGCCGTGCGACGGGAAGTACGGAGATGAACCAGCACTCGTCGCGCTCACATGCGATCTTTTCCCTCGTCATCGAGCAGCACGTTGTTCGTGAGCTGGAAGACGACGGAGCCGGGGCAGGCGGCGCAGGCGATCTTGAGGAGTACATTACGTCCAAGTTTCACTTTGTGGACCTCGCTGGGAGTGAGCGCATCAAGAAGACCAAGGCTGAGGGTGAGCGCCTGAAGGAGGGCATCAACATCAACGCAGGGCTGCTCGCACTCGGCAACGTCATTTCGGCTCTCGGCGATGAGTCCAAGCGCGCGACGCACGTGCCATACCGTGACTCGAAGCTTACGCGTATGCTGCAGGACTCTCTGGGTGGAAATTCGCGCACACTCATGATCGCATGCGTTTCGCCCGTCGAAAGCAACCTTGAGGAGACCATCTCAACTCTCAAGTACGCAAACCGTGCGCGCAACATCAAGAACACGCCAGTCATCAACCGTGATCCCAACTCACATCTCATCACGCAGCTGCGCAAGGAGGTTGCCATGCTCCGCTCGATCCTCCGCGATCACGGAGTCACGAATCCACACTCCAATGCAGCAACACCAGACCCCTTCCATGCTGCTCACTCTCGGGGTCAGGAAAGCTACTTTGGCGCGCGGGATCAGCAGATGATTGATGCTGGATCGAATCCAATACAAGTACGAGCACTGGAGGCGCGGATTGCAGAACAGGGTCGGCTGATCGACGACTTCAAGCTGGCGTTTGCAGAGATCTACACGTGCACAGCGCAGCTGCAGCACCAGGCAGCATTACTGCGCACACAATACGACCCGGAGGACTCGGCTGCAAGTGACGGTTTTGGTCAGATGGAGCGACTTCTCTCATGCATCCAGGGTCTTGAAGAGCAGTGCCGCCTGAAATCAGTATTCGTCGCCGCCAAGGGCGGCATTCCCAGAAGCAGCATGTCGGCAGCACCTGCCTCCCCCTCGCTTGAGAGCTGCGCACTTTGGTCCGAGGCTGCACCCGAATGTGATGCCGCCAGTTCAGCGGGCGATGGATTGCCGCCGCGTCTTAGCCTCGGGGCGATTTCGTCCGCCGGTGAGGGAGAAGAGGCAGAGGACGGAGCAATGACTGAGCGAGGCCTGGCGGAGGGCGCTGAGGAATTCGAGGCGACTCTGGTCGAGAAAGAGCGACTTCTCGCAGAGCTGGTGCGTAACCAGCGAGAGTATGATACCATGCGCGGGCAGTACGAGCGCAAGATGGAGCACCTGCAGTTCTCAATCCGTGCGATGGAGCGCGAACGCGAGCAGACACTCTCGGAGCTCGCCGCTCTGGACAAGCTGGCGAGCCAGAACGCATCGAGGAGCGGTGACCAGATGGAAAAGGCCCGGCGCAGCCAGCGATTGAAGCAGCTCGAGGATGAGCTGCGGCAGATGCGCAAGAAGGTAAAGGACCACGAGCGCCTGCTCTCGTACAAGGAGCAGGGGGAGCACAAGATCGCGACGCTTTCAGAGGAAGTTCAGCGTCTCAAGGCGTCACGTACGCACCTTTCCAAGAAAATGGCGCGCGACGCGCGTGGGCACCGCGAGGCGCGGCAAGAGCTTGAGCGGCAGATCACCTCGCTGCAGCGCGCGGACAAAGCGGCGCAGCGGACCATTCGGGAACTCGAGGGCCGACTCGAATCGGCCGCGGTCCCTCGAGTTCGCGAGGGACCGCGGGAGAAGGCGCTGCGGCGCCGGCAACAGATCGCGATGCAGCAGCGGCGGGACCGGGAGGCGCAGGCGGAGGACATGGCGGGCGCGGGGGGGCCTGGCCAGGGGGACCCTGTCGCCTGGTTCAAGGCGCTCCTGGAGCGCGGGCGGCGCGGGCGTGAGGCGCGCGCCGTGCTCTCCAAGGGGGGGGCATTCAAGGAGCGGCTGGCGGGGGAGCTGCGTGAGTGCCGAGCACAGATTTCTCGGGGAGAAGCGACGGGGGGCGCTACTGCAATGCTACAGGGGCTGCGGGACGAGGCAGAGTACTTGTCTGCAGAGATGGATTTCCGTATCATGGAGGAGGACAAGGCACGCGCAGCGGTGACGCTTGCAGGCCGCGCGGCTGACGACCTCGCTGAGTGGCTCCCACGCCTCAGCGACGAAGAGGCGCGGCGCGTCGTGCAAGCGGCCTACCTGGAATTGCAAGCGGCTGGGGAGGCCGGGACGAAGGCCGCGGCGGCGTTACATGAAGCACAGGTGCATGTCGAAGAGGGCCGGCGCACGCTGCAAGAGGAGCGGGCGCGGGCAGACGCGCAATCTGCCGGGGCGGCACGGGAGCTCGACGCTCAGCTGACCTCGGTGCAGCGGGAGTATGAAGCCAAGCTGCGCTTTGTCTTTGAGCAGCTCGAGGAGGCTCGCGTTGCCGCCGCGCAATTGCCCAACGTTGTTGCCAAAGCCGTCTCACTGCCTGGCGAGCCCTCTACTCTCACGTACTTGGCGGACGCTGGCGGCGCGCGTCCTAATGTCGAGCACGCTCAGCTGGAAGACATAGCGGAGAGTGCAGGTGAAGCAGAGGGGGACGCCGCGCGGCGGGGACGGGGTGGGGTGGACGTGACGGCTGTGCAGAATCGCGTGATGGAGAAGGCCGACAGAATTCTCGCCGCCTCGAGGCGGGGAGAAGAACCTCGCAGCTCGCCAGGCGGCGTGCAACGCACTGTCGGAGGCTGGCTCTCGCCCGGGCTGTCGCCGTTGGCGGCACCCTCAGACGGTGCCCCGGAGACTGCCGCTCCCGCGGACGTGTCATACGTGGCAGACCTCCTCAAGCGCTCCTCGGGCGACCAGCGGAAGAGCGCCAGCGGCGCAGGCAGTGGTGACGCGCGGCTGGACCGCCGAAAGCGTGCTGAAGAGCTGGCCATGAAGCTCAACCCGCTGTGGGAGGCAATGCAGGTGCACGAATCTCACCGCCAGCGCTTCAGACAGCTCGTGTCTACTTCGTCTAAACCCGAATCTTCGCTCAGCGCTTATGAGCGCGAGTACGCCGCACAGCTGCGCTCGGTAGAGGAGGCGCTAGCAGAAGCGCGCGCGGAACTTGACAAGAGCTGGGAAGAAGTGGGAGCGGGGCAGGCTGAGCGCGAGCGAGTCCTCGCCGAGCTAGCCGAGCTCGCAGCGCCTGACCGAGCCCTTGACGCCCTTGCACGCGTGCGTGCGGAGCTGGGGCTGCTGCGGCAGCGTGTGGCACTGACCCAGCAGATCGAGTGGCTGCTGCTGCGCCGACAGCAGATGCTCACCATGCTCTCCGAGAGTGCCTCTGGCATGGGCGGTGCAGGCAGCACGGGGGCTGCTCGCAAGGGCGGCGGGCAGTCGCAGGAGGGGCTGCGCAAGATCGTCCGGGACTACCCCAAGGTGGTGGATCGGCTTCAGCGCTACATCCGGCGCTGGGAGGAAGTCGAAGGCCGGCAGTACCTGCACCAGGGCTCGCGCGCGAGCGAGCTTTTGACCCAGGGCGACGCCGATGTGCTCTTCCGCGCTATGCACGTCAAACTCATGTCAGGCCCGCGCGCGACCCCCGGCGCTCCTGCGACCTCGGCTGCATCTCCGAGGATCGAACATCCTGTCGGTTCAGCGGTTGGGCAGAACACGGCCTCAGGCGATGCTCGGGTTGACCCGAATCGTGAAGGTACACCCCCCCCCCCCCCCCCCCCCCCCCCCCCCCCCAACCACCTCCTCAGCCCCCCCCACCCCCACCCCACCAGCCG
>Ga0115567_10002743_pt1 | contig 17466 bp, 19 predicted proteins | sample COGITO_mtgs_1204_2_FD_88679 | JGI IMG/M metagenome (GOLD analysis project Ga0115567, IMG submission 88679) | Pelagic marine microbial communities from North Sea - COGITO_mtgs_120412 | ecosystem: Environmental > Aquatic > Marine > Epipelagic | place: Germany:Helgoland, sampling site Kabeltonne... | reverse complement strand
TATAAGGAGAGCTCATGTCATTTGAAATGATCAGCAAGCATGGAGACCATGAAGAAGTAATTTTTTGTCACAACAAAGATGTCGGATTAAAAGCGATTATCGCAATCCACAACACTGCCTTAGGTCCAGCTCTTGGTGGAACAAGAATGTGGAATTACAAAAATGAAGAAGAAGCTCTTGTAGATGTTCTTAGACTCTCTCGAGGTATGACTTACAAAGCCTCGGCTGCAGGTTTAAACCTTGGTGGCGGCAAAGCTGTCATCATTGGAGATCCTAAAACAGACAAATCAGAAGGACTCTTTAGAGCTTTCGGTACTTTCGTAAACTCTCTTAGTGGTAAGTACATAACAGCTGAAGACGTTGGAACCACTGTTAAAGACATGGAGTACGTTTTTTCTGAAACTCCTTTCGTAACAGGTATTCCAGAGGCCCTTGGTGGATCAGGTGATCCAAGTCCTTACACTGCATATGGTGTTTTGATGAGTGTAAAGGCTTCAGTTAAAGAAAAATTAGGAAAAGACTCTTTGAGTGGTGTTCACGTTGCCGTTCAGGGTTTGGGCAATGTGGGTAGCAACTTAGTTAAATTTTTACATGAAGAAGGTGCTCAAATTACTGTTGCGGACATTGATCAGGAAAAAGTTGATCTTATGTGCAAAACTTACGGCGCTGAAAACGCTGACCCTACGGGGATCATCACCTCTAAGTGTGATGTTTTCGCACCTTGCGCTCTAGGGGCTGTGATCAATGATAACACAATTTCAAAACTTCAAACTACAATTGTAGCAGGTGGAGCCAATAACATATTAGCTGAGTCCAAACACGGCGACATGCTTATGGAGCAAGGCGTTTTATATGCCCCTGACTTTGTGGCCAACGCAGGTGGCTTGATGAATGTTTTTGTTGAGCTTGAGGGCTACAGCAAAGAAAGAGCAATGGGTAAAGTTGAGGCAGTTTATGACAACATCATGGAAGTCTTTAAAATTGCTAAAGACAAGAATGTGCCAACTCATATAGCTGCTCAAATTTTAGCACAAACAAGAATTGATGTTATTGGTAAATTGAGACAACATCATCAAGGTAGAAACTCTAGACCGTTTTCTACACTAAAGCAGGTACTTGAAAGACAACCAGGGTAGGTAAGAAAATGAGCAAGAAGCACAAAAATAATGAAAATCAGGATATGGATGTTTCTGACTATATGGACAAGATAGCTGATTGGGCTGAGGAAAACGCAGGCCGTTTGGTCGTTGGCTTTTTAGCATTCTCTGTATTGGTTGTGGGAATTTGGGGATTTAATGCCTTCAAGGCGAGATCTCTTAATGAAGCTGCAAATTCTGCAGGTTTAGTGAACAGAAAAATTGAAATGCTTGAAAAAGCCATTTCAAAAGCTCCTAAAGAAGTGAGTGATGAGTTCAAAACCAATAAGACAAATGAAATAGAAAAATTAAATTCTTCTGTAACAGAGCTTATTGAAACTTACCCAAGTAAATCAGTAACTGATTTCACAACTGTAAAGTGGGCCTCGTTTTTGATTGGCGAAGAGCAACAGGGCAAGGCTTTGGTGATTTTAAACAAAGCGAAGCCCTTGGGCAGTCGAGAGCTCTCAGCTTCCATTCTCATGTTGAAAGCTTCAGTTTTAGCAAACCAAGAAAAAGTTGATGAGGCGATCAAAACATATGACGAAGTTTTAGCCGACAATGGCTGGTCTCTTTTTCACGCTGAGGCACTTATTCAAAAAGGTGTTCTTCAGTCTTCAAAAGGTGACACTGATGCGGCAATGGAGAGTTTTGGAAGAGCTAAAGGCAAAGCTGCCGATTCTAGCTTTTCAAGAGACGCCTCAAAATACTGGAGATTTTTAAAAATCCAAAAAAGCCAAAACGGCGCAGCTGGTTCTGAAGGTTAAATGGTTCCTTTTCGAAAAACAGCAAAGCTCATTCTTAAAACCTTTATGGTTTTGGGTGTTGCAGTTTCTTTTGGAGCTTGTGCTCTAGGAACTGATTATTCTTTTGATAAAATAGAGATCAAAAGAAGTTGGGTGAGACGGGTCGCTCCCAAAAGCGAGCTAACCTCTAACGAGGTTTCACAAGCCTCGTCTCCTATAGTCTTAGAAGGTGGCAATATCATTCAGGGCACTAACTTTGGTGGCATAAGTGAGTTCACTTTCTATGGTAGAAAGGTTTGGTCTTTAGAAGATGAGATCGCAAATGTCTCTGGCGACCAGTCTGTTTATAAAAACTTTTTATTTTTTGGTACGGAAGACAGAAAAGTCTATGCTTTTGATAGAAGTGAGAAAAAGATTCTTTGGTCCGTAGATCTCCAGTCTGCAGTCTCTACAATTTCAAATTTCAAAAACGGTGCAATTTCGATTTTGACGACTCGAGGACAAATCTATTCTTTAAACGCGGCTGATGGGAGTGTTAGGTGGACTAAATACCTCCCTGGCAGAAAAGATCTGACCATTTATGGAGGCCCCAAACCTATAGCATTCAAAAATCAAATTTTAGCAGCGTTTCCTAACGGTTCGGTTGTTTCTTTTGACAGTGAGTCTGGAAAATCTAAATGGTCTTTGAATCTGCCAGGTGCCCAAAAATTTGAAGATGCTGATTTTATGTTGCTAACGGGAAATGACGATTTCTTTGTGGGCGTTTATGATGAAGCCCTTTATAAAATCAATCCCAGTAACGGGTCTATACTTTGGCAAGCTTTTGAAAAACCGGTTGGAGATTTTGAAGTCCATCTAGGTAAAATTTACTTTGCGTCTAAAGACGGTGACTTAGTCATTTTAGAAGCTAGCTCAGGAAAACTTGTTTCTAAAAAGAAATTTTTTAGAGGCATAGGTGGCAGGCCACTTTTTATAAATGAATTTATGATTGTGTCTGACTCGAAGGGGCCTATTACAGCCTATGATTCAAAAAGTTTTAAACTGGTGGACACTTATGATCTTATCTCACCGGTTTCAACCAATATTGTTTCCAATAGAAAAGGAACAAAATTTTACTTCATCAGCGACAAAGGCTATCTTTATAGTCTTGGACTGAGATGATTTTAAAAATTAATTAATAATGAATAAAGGAGTGATTGTGAAAAATTTCGTAATTTACCTAATGTTTTCTTTTTTTGTTTTAGGATGTGCTTCTGGTCATTGCGGAAGAGATGGAAAGGCGGTTCGTATGAACGATTCAAAATTAAAAGTCTTTGTTTATAAATACGATGGTTCTAAACAGTGCGAAAAAGACACTGGAACTGAATTGAAAGTGATGTCTGCAGAGCTTTCAAGCGTGAAAATTTTTTCAATGTCTAAAAAAAGCGATGGACAAATAAGAGTTCAGGTTTGTGGAGCACTTACTGGGATGGCCAACGTTTATGAAATCTCTTCAGGAGATCAGGCAAAAGCTGAGGCCTTGGGTTTCAAAAAATGGAGCTTTTAGTTTTATGTTTGAAAAGCTGATTAAGTCTGTTCCGGATTTTCCTAAAAAAGGAATTATGTTTAAAGACATCACTCCGGTTTTAGAAAACCCTGAAGCTTTTGAGGATGTGATTTCTAAAATGGCCAAAGCGAGCAAACAATTTAATTTTAACAGAATGGCACTAGTTGAATCTAGAGGCTTTATTTTTGGTTCGGCACTGGGTTTAAAACTTGGTGTGCCTTTTTCTTTAATCAGAAAACCTGGGAAACTTCCAAGAGAAACTTATGTAGAATCTTACGAGCTTGAATATGGCAACGACACATTAGAAGTGCACAAGGACAGTTTCAACCCAGGCGACAAAGTTTTGATCATTGATGATCTTCTTGCAACGGGCGGAACAGCCGCTGCCGTAGAAAAACTTATTTTAAAAACAGGAGCTAAAACTGCTGGAACTTTGTGTGTGATTGAACTTGAGTTCTTAAAAGGAGCGCACCAGCTTCAATTTCCTTTTGAGGCTCTTTTAAAATTTTAAAAGGTGCCAGGTCGAACTTGAAGTTCGACCTGGCACCTTTGGGAGAACATTATGTCTAAAGATTGGAAAAGCTTTACAAAGCCAGATGATAAAGTTTTAAAAGAAAAACTAAATTCTGTTCAGTACAAAGTGACTCAGAAAGACGGAACTGAGAAACCGTTTACTAACGAGTACAATGACAACAAAGAAGAAGGGATTTACGTAGATGTGATTTCTGGTGAACCCCTTTTTTCTTCTAAAGATAAATACGACAGTGGAACAGGCTGGCCATCGTTTTACAATGTGATCAAAGGAGTTGAGATTGTCACTAAAGAAGACAGATCAATATTCATGAGAAAGCGCGTAGAGGTGCGCTCTCCAATTGCAGGCTCTCACCTAGGACATGTGTTTGATGACGGCCCTGCGCCATCTGGTAAACGCTACTGCATGAATTCTGCTGCGCTAAGATTTATTCCTAAAGATCAGATGGAATCAGAGGGCTATGCTGATTTTTTAGACATATTTAGCTAGTCCAATCACCAGTTAGATTGGTCCAAGAGCTAGTCTTATAGGCACTTAAACGACTTGAAGCTTCGTGCAGATGATAATTTCTGTATGAAGACAATCAATAAAAAAACTAAAACTGCAGCTCTTTTTCTTTCCTCTCTTTTTCTAATCAACTGCTCAGGCAATGAAGAGCGCACAGTTGTGAACAAAAGCTTAATCCCCAACGCTAAGTTTGATAGTTTTGCTGCCAGACATGGAATCGAAGAAGCCAGAGAAGAACAAGACTTTTACGTTATATCAACGACCTCTAAAGAGCAGCGTGAAGCCATTCAGGAAGAGATCTCACATCTAGCTCACGAAGCAAAAAAATGTGGCGGCTTCACTTCAAGCACTGAAGAAGAGATCTTAGAAATTTCCAAAGTCCTAAAAGAGCAAAACATTTTAAACAATTCATTTGATCATTCAACTTTTAGAGCGCCTGCTTCAAATGAACTGATCTCGACAATTAACCAGACTCTGACCACTGCAAATGTAAAAAAGTCTGTAGACCTTTTGGTTTCTCAAGGAACAAGGTCAGCTAAGAGCAGAACTCCAAATAAGCCTATCGAAGCTTTTGTTGAGCACATCAACAAAAGCCTTGAGGGTGGGAAACTTGCCTACACTTTGGAGCGCATAAAGCACAGAAACACAAATCAAGATTCGATTAAGGTGCAAATTGTGGGAAGCGAAAAGCCTGAATCAATTTTAATTTTGGGTGGCCACATTGACTCTACTTCTGGATTTTTTGGTGGTGGTGATGCCCCGGGTGCTGATGACAATGCTTCCGGGTCTTCTGTAGTTTTAGAAAGTCTAAGGGCTTTAGTTTTTTCTGATTTTAAACCTACAAAAACTTTAGAGTTTTTTTGGTACGCTGGTGAAGAAAATGGGCTTTTAGGTTCTAAAGAAATTGCTAGATCTTACAGAGATGCTGGTAAAAATGTAGAAGCTGTTATGCAGCTAGATATGGTTATGTTCCCAGGAAACGGAGATATAATTGGTCTTACAACTGATTACACAAACGTTGAACTGACTAAAGTTGTTGAAGATTTAACGACTCTTTACGTGGGGTCACCAGTTGCGCGTTTTAAGTGTGGCTATGGTTGCAGTGATCACGCTTCATGGCACAACAACGGCTTCAAAACTGTTTTTCCTTTTGAGAGCACGTTTGATAGGTCTAACAAAAACATCCACACAAAAAGAGATGTGATAGACAGCCGCTCAAGCATGGAGCATGCTCTTAAATTTTCAAAAATTGCCGTTGCGTTCTTGATTGAGATGTCTGGCAGATAATTTAAATAAAAAAAATCAATTTTAAAAAAAGAAAAGAAGAGCCAGCTCTCCAAATGTCGTCTCAATATGCCGTCCTCTTTGATAGAGCAGCCTCGAGTTGATCATTGTTTTTTTAGACTTTGAATTCCATGAAAAACCTGTTCCATAGGACTGTAAAAACTCAAAGCCAGATTGTTTTAAATCTGTCGTGTCAGTCAGGTTGTCAAAATAGCCGAGTCCAAACTTGGATTCTATAAACATGTTCACCTTGTTTTTAAAGCCCACAGAGAGCATGGGGCCTGCTACAGATGAGACTGAGAGGGCGCGGATTTCTGGAACAGATTCATTGGGAGGGCCTGTCGAAAAACTAGGTGTGTAGATGACAGAGTCATTGGAGCTGAGCTTTAAATGTCTCACCTTCCAATCTCCCACTAGACTCAATCCAAAAACATGAGCCGCTCCATCCATTGGCCTGTTTAGGAAGAAATGGTTAAAGAGTGATTTGCCATAAAGAGTTTTGAGGTTGTGCATGCCGAAAAATTCAAGACGTTGTGATTCGATATCAGGAAAAAATCTGCGCTCTTGGCTGTTGGTTTCAAATGACCTGGCTTTTGAATCAAACCCCTTTAAAATCTGAACGTTAAAACCTATTCTAGAGTGATCAAATTTTTCACTCACGACATCAATATGAGTGGTGGAGGTTTCTTGGTTTGATTTAAAAGGGTCTAGTGAATACCCAATAAGAAGAGAATTCACTTTAACAAAAATTCCAACGCGCTCATTGTTTTTAGGCTCAAGATCAAAAAAAGTAGTGGTTCCGTTTCCATTAGGATTTTGAAGCACCAAGTTGTGTGCCGTAGCGGGCTTAGAAAGTTTAAGGCGAAGAGAGCTTAATTCGAGTTTAGCTTGGGCTGATGAACCTGTTCCTAGACAAAAAAGTAAAACAGCAGGCAAACAAAACTTACAAGCTGGCATCATCACTAGTGATTTCCTTGTTTTCTTTTTCTATATAAATTGATCTAGATGGAAATGCAAAATCAACTTTCAGTTTTTCTGCTAAAACCTTTATAGAAGTGTAAACCTCTTCCTTTGCTGTAAGTTCTTCTTCGTAACCGTTTACTTCTAGGAAAAAATAAAGAAGTATTTCTAGTGAGCTGTCACCAAACCTTTTGAAAGACACATAGCTTTTTTCATTGTTAGTTTTGGAGTGTTCTCTTAGAATCTCTTTGACTCCTTCCACAAAAGCAGCCAGTTGCTCCTTGGTGGTCGAGTAGGTGAGTCCAAGTGTTTCTACAGTTCTTCTGAATTTACGCCTCCCCAGATTGTCTATTTCACTTGAAGCCACAGTTGCATTCGGGATTATAATCTGTGAGTCGTAAAAAGTGCGTATTCTGGTAGATCTAAAACCTATCTCTTCGACTGTTCCCTCCATGCTCTCCATTTTAATCCAGTCGCCTTTTTTAAAGGGTTGATCAAAGAGTATCATCAAAGAACCGAAAAAATTTGCAGCGGTGTCTTTTGCTGCAAGAGCTATGGCTAGACCACCGACACCTAAACCTGCTACTAGAGAGAAGACATTCACTCCCAGTTCTTGAACTATAGAGAGTATGGCTAAAATAACAATGGCGACCTTAGAGGTTTTGATGAGTAAGGGTACCAGCTGGTCATCTAAATCTGATTCGGTTTTTTCAGTCACCTTCATTAGTGAGCGCTGCAAGGGTTGAACAAGGCCATATAAAATCCAGAAAATACCGACAGATAGAAGCGCTCCTGTGACCCCTGTCCAAACTGACTTAGGTGCGTTAACAAGCTGCAGGCTTTCTCCTGAAACTTTTAAAAATACGGCAGCTGCAATAAGAGCTGTCGGTTTGACTAGAGCTCTAAAAACTCCATGGTAAAAAGTTTCTGAACTAAAAATAATTTTATCTGCCAAAGACAAAATAAGGACAATCAAATAGTAAATAATAAAAGCCATTAGTAGAGAAAAGCCTGAAAAAGCCCACTGGTGCTTTGTTAGACCAAAGTGTCTTTCTGAACTCACACCCGGGATGAGTTTGTAAACCCATGAGCGTTTGTAACTGGCCCCTGGATTGTTTTTTTGCGTATAAGGTCGTTTTTTTACCGATTGAAAATCTTTTGCAGCTCTTCCTACTGTGAATTCAGAGATGTAAAAACTGCCATTTTTTTTTGTGAATGTAAAATTAGTGCCTGCTATACGCCCCGCTGTGATATTTGGAGAGTTAGGGTTCTCCAAAAGTCTGTCTAAAGTTTCTTTAATGTAGATTGCACTTTGTTCTAGACTGCTCCGGGCATAATCAGGAGAGCTTTTGTCCGCGTCAAAAGTGTCTAGAGCGTCATCGAGTTTTGTCTCTGCTAGGGCTTCATTTGATGAGCTTATCGCTGCTGAGTATTCTGCCATGGTTGTATAAAAACTTTGATAAGTTGCTTCAGGGCTTGAAAGGTCTATTTCTGTGAATGGTCCAGCCCATAAAAACTGTGAGTAAAGAATTGGCAATAATAAAGACAGGGTTTTTAGCATCTAGTCCTCTTAAGGTGGATGGAGTGTTTTTTGAAAGTCTATGCCTCCTTTCTTTAAAAGTGCATCCTAAAAGATAAAGTTTTTATATAGAGACTAGAGTTTGAGACTTTAGTTTTTACTTAAAGTTTTGATTTTAAATACATTTAATCATTTAATTTTTTTGTTCTTAGAGCTTATTTTTAGCTTATGTTTAATGACACTTACACTTTTTATTTCCTTTAAAGACGAAATACATATAAAATACATATATGCGCAATACTGTCACAAAACTTAAACTTTACTCAACCTATGTGGAGGCAGGTTTTCCAAGTCCTGCGGACTCTTATTTAGAGGGTGCAATTGATTTAAATGAACTTTTGATCAAAAATCCTGCTGCTACTTTTCTAGTCAGAGCTAAAGGTGAGTCAATGATTGGAGCTGGAATTTTTGAAGGTTCAATTCTTGTTGTGGACCGCTCCCTTGAGATCAGAAGTGGTTTGATCTGCATTGCTTACGTCAATGGGGACTTTACAGTAAAAAGGTTTGTAAAAAGAAATACCAACCGAAATGTAGGTAGTGAAAGCAGGATAGAACTGCACGCAGAAAATGAAAGTTACAGTCCCATTGTTATCAAGGCAGGGGACCATTTTGAAGTTTGGGGTGTGGTCAGATCAGTGATCACTAAAACCTTATGATCGCCCTTGTCGACTGCAATTCTTTTTACGCCTCTTGTGAGCGTGTTTTTAATCCAAAACTTTGGGGCAAACCTATAGTGGTTTTGTCGAACAACGATGGCTGCATAGTGGCCAGATCAGAAGAGGCAAAACAAGTTGGAATCCCTATGGGGCTTCCTTTGTTCAAAGCAAAAGATCTAATTAAAAAACACAATGTCCACGTCTTTTCTTCAAACTACACTTTGTACGGTGATATGTCTGAGAGAGTGATGACTGTTTTAAGACAGTTCACACCAAATATGAAAGTTTATTCGGTTGATGAGGCTTTCTTAGATTTTTCAGGGTTTAAAGAAGAAAAGCTTGCGGCCCTTATGAGAGAAATAAAAAATGCTGTTTACAAACAGACAGGCCTTCCGGTTTCAGTTGGGCTTTCACATACGAAAGTTTTGGCTAAAATTTTTAATCATGTGGCTAAAAAAAATAAGATCTGCCAAGGAGTTGCAACTTGTTTTGAGGGTGAGCGTATAGACAAGGTCTTGAAACGAACCCCCATTGGAGAGGTCTGGGGCGTGGGCCGCAAATCAGAAGTTAAAATGTATGATGCGGGTGTTAAGACGGCTTATGATCTTAAGCATTTTGAAAACACCCATCTTATTCAAAAAAGATTCACTGTTGCGGGTAGAAAGCTTCAAGACGAGCTTAGAGGCATCTCCTGCGTCGAGCTTGACGACATACAAAAAAGCAAAAAAAACATCATTTCCACTAGAGGTTTCGGGAAACAAGTCACTGATAAAAATGAACTTAGAGAAGCACTTGCTTCTCATGTGTCCAAGGCCGCTGAAAAACTTAGAGCGCAGAACTCAATGGCTAAAAGCATGAATGTTTTTATAAGAACCAATAGATTTAAGCCAACAGAGCAGGTCTATGACTCTTTTGCGATAGAGTTTTTATCACCTACGCAAAACACATTTAAAATGGTGAGGGCCTCTAGCGAGGCTTTAGATCAAATTTTTAAACCAGGAGTGGAGTACAAAAAGTGTGGGGTTTCTTTATCAAACCTTTATGACTTCAACGGTTCTCAGTTTGATTTGTTTTCGCAAAACGACAGCCTCAAAGACTTGAACCTGATGTCTGTCATGGATTCTGTGAACCGCAAACAAGGTTCGGAAACTCTCAAGGTGGCCACTTGCGGCACAACAGAGGACTGGAAAATGCTCTCACAAATGAAGTCAAAAGCCTACACCACGAGAGTCAGTGAATTGATGGAGGTGAATTGATTAAGTTAAAAATCTAAAAACTTAGTTTTTAGATTTTTTCTCGCCGTGTTGATTTTCTGAATTGGGTTTTTGATAGTTTTTTTCTTCAGGCATATTGTCTGTAGAACTGCGTTTTTCTTTTAGACCCTTCATCTGTTCATTTTTTTTATTTCTTGAAGTCTGGGCTGTTTCTTCAGCGTCACCTGTGTATCTCTCAACTTTATTTTTCTGATCTTTCATAGGAGTCTCCTGTTCATTTGACTAGTTTAAACTAAAAACGGGAGATTTAATTTTATGATATGTCAAAAAAAGTGGTGTTTTCTACAAGAACTAAGGGGCTACATCTGCCAGTAGAGGTCATTATAGTGATAAGTCTTTCCAAGAGATTTTAAAGAAAGCGCATCGACAAGACCTCTGTTTATGCCGTTTTTAATTTTGTAAAACTTCTTTTTTTTAATGAGCACACCATTTTTGGTTTTAGACTGCTTGCTCAAAGAGTTTGTAACCTGGGTCAATGCTTTAAAAGCTTTGGGGCTGATTTTGTAACTTACTTTACCAACGGTAAGGTGAGCATGATGTTTAGACAATAATTTTTTAATGCCAGCTTTTTTAGAGGCTCTTATTACGGCCTTTAAAAGTTTTGTTATTCTATCAAACTTAATTTTTTTATTAAGATCACTCTCTCCGACAAAATAAGATTTTTCTTTTTTGTTGATGAAGATATCGGAGTTGTAAAACACCTGTTTATTTTTACAGTCCAAAGAAGCAAGCTCGTTTTTTTCTACAGAACTGATTCCAAAAACAAAAGAAATGCACTTAGCATGAGAAGCGAACGGGAAGTATAAGGTGATAAAAAACAAAAGAAATATTTTACACACTGGCTACCTCCTCCATTAGAACATGAACTGCATACAATGAGTTTTCGGCAGTCTCATATCAAGACTTAAATGTTTACTTACTTTGTAAAAGCTTTTTAGGGAAGGCTGCCCAGAGCTTCGGACAAAGGCTTGTATGAACCATCAAACATAGGTCCAACACTTTGCTTGGTTTCAGGAAAAGCTTCTTCGAATTTTAATTTCATGTGTGCCTGCAGAAAGTCACTGATTTGATCTGTTGTAATCACATTGTCAGCTTGAGTGGCGACGTTTTTTCGAAAATTTTGTCTGTACATTTTTGCATAAGCCATAGCTTCTTTATCTCGTAAACTAGAAAGCATAAGCTCTCCGTAAGCCCGTATCCTTAGATTTTTAGGACTGTCTTCGCTGTCTAAGATTGAAGTGAATTCATTGATAACACTTGCTGGACCTTGAATCTTGGGGGTGTAGTCAGGAAAGAGCACTGAAAAAGTACTCATAAGCACGAAGTCTACTTTTTCTTCAATGTTTCTGGTCATCTTAACAATTTTAGAAAAAGGAACATCTGTTTGGACCCCGTGAGCTGCGTGGGTTTTTTTCATAGAGGTGTAGAGGATCTCTAATTTTTCTTTTGGAGCTTTGTATATGCTGTTTGTGATCTCTTGATGAGAGGCTTTGCCTGAAAGCACAAGGCCAACTAAAACATATGAAAGACCCACATCACTTTGTGGATAGGTTAGATTGACCATAAGGTAGTTCTTTAAAACTTTGTCATATGTTTTTTCATCTGAAGATTTAATGGTCTTTTTATTTGCATCTAAAAAGCCATTACATTGAACTGCTGAAGCTGTAATGGAGCTTAAGAGGATGATGGCAGCTGTAAGTGAGTTAACAAACAATTTCATGCTCTTAAGAGTGCAAGATGTGTTCCCAAGCCCAAGACGTCAGTACTTTAGACTTGAGAGACACATAAAAGAAACATAATATAACTTATCAGAACAAATAAGTGTTCGGGGTTGAACTAAATGCCAGTAATTATTGAGTTAAATTGAATTATCGAACTTTGTCTTTTCGCCGAATTTGGATCGAACAACTGTTCTCGCCAGATATTAAACTCTGAAATCAAATTTAAAACACTCTCGCTCACTCCACTTAAAATTTGGATTAAGATTGTACTGATTTTTTGTAAGAAGATGCCAATTCTTAAAATGGAAGCCTTATGAACCTCGCCTCCAAGCAAAACTCCAATCATTGGCATTGTTATTAAATATGAAATCTGTGAAATCAACACCAAGTTTAAAATGATCGTTGGATTTGCTGTCGTTATGTTTCCTAAATTCAAATATGAATTTGTGGCTTTAACAAAAGCTAAACCGGCATCCTTAGCATCTTAAAAGATGTAATGTTGCAGAAAAGTTCAAAAAATCGACAATACGCCATCAATTGTAGCTAAAAGTTTCAGTATGATCCAAAAATTTACTTATTAAATTGAAAACTTTAACTATATGGACCTTTTATTTAAACACAGCAGTGGTTTTTACCGATTTACAAATGTATGAGACACTTTTGTAAATTAATCGCTTTAAAACTATTGATGCTCACAATTTCGTGTTCACCGAGCCATAACGCTATTGATGATGGGTCCTCCTCCTCTTACGAGCCTCCCGAAAACCAACCTTCTTTTTTTAGTTGTAGTTCAGGTGACAGCAGACTGCCTGGAGTGACACCTCTAAAAAAACTAAATAAATATGAAATTGAAAATTCAATTGAAGATTTATTCGGATTTTATTTGAATGCAGCTGAAGTAAGTTCAATTAAGACACAAATCCAACCTTTCTTAGACGCAATTCCGGATGAAGAAGTTGAAAAGAACATGGATATATTTGATCAAAGTGTTACAGATGTTCATATAAATGCACAAATTCTATTGGCAGAAAAAGTTGCAGAGATTATTACCGGAAGTAACAATCTAAAATCTAAAGTTATGGGAAGCTGTTCAAGCAACTTAAACAACCAAGGCTGTAAAACTAATTTTATTACAAACTTTGGTAAGCTTGTGTACCGAAGACCCCTTTCGCCTGAAGACATCAACTGGTACTTGGGTGTTTTGAACGATCATACTGATGGTTACGAAAATGCATTAACGGCTCTTCTTAGCTCGCCCTACTTTATCTACCATTATGAAGTTGGAGAAGAGTATGCGCAGAATAGCAATTCAAATACTGTTTCTCTAGATCCTTATGAGAGAATTTCAAAACTTTCTTATTTTTATTTACAAAGTATGCCTGATGAAGCTCTCTTCACAGCAGCCCAAGATAAATCAATTATGACTTCAGAAGGAGTTCAGGGACAAGTCAATAGACTTATGGCAATGCCAAAGGTCAGAACAAGATTGACCTATTTTTTGTCTAAGCAACTGTTTAAACTTAAAAAAACTCCTGAATACGAAACAAGCTTAGCATCATTGAACTCAATGTTAGCGGAGCTCACGGTTACAGAAACACTTGAAAATCGAAGACAGCACATGATCCAAGAAGTTATTGATTATATGGATCATATGATTTGGGTCCAAAAAGGCGGATTTAAAGATTTAATGACAAGTGACTTAGTCTTTCCGAGAACTGCTGATTTAGCAGAAATATATGACTCTCCTGTTTGGAATGGTAATAACAACAGCCCTGTACGTGCGCCTGCAGGTAAGCGTTCAGGACTTCTAACACGTGCCCACTTTTTGTTTACAGGAACTCAATCAACAAGACCGATTATGCGAGGGGTTCATATTTATAATGATTACCTCTGTGGTTCTTTGCCCCCGCCGGCTGACAACTCGTCGCCAGCAAACTCAGTAATTGAAGACCATTTTAGTGAAAAGCAAATTGTTAAAGGCATCACTGAGATTCCAGGAACTTCTTGTGTAGGTTGTCATAAAGGCATTATCAATCCTCTTGGATTTCCAATGGAAATTTATGATTCTTTTGGTAGATGGAGAGTGACAGAAAATATTTATTATTCTGAAGCTCATGCGAACAAAGGAAATGTCCTAACGACCAAACCAGTTGAGTCTGAAGCAAGCCTCAGTTTAGGTTCAGAATTGACTTTCGATGTAACAGACGGAGTTGATCTAGTGAATAAAATTTCAACTAACAGAAAGGCTTTGGCTTGTTTCAATTCAAAACTTTGGAGTTTTACAATGAAAAGCCCTAGTAAAATAGGTGAAAATGATTGTGCAATCTCTAGCTTGTACGATGTTATGGGCTCTAAAAACAGTATTTTTGAAGCTCTTAAAGAGATCCCACTTCAACCAGAATTTTTTAAAAGGACAGTAAAATGAAATATGATCCTATGAGTAGACGATTTTTTTTACAGGGCTTGGGAGGAAGCATGCTTATGCTCCCTGTACTCCCCTCCCTTATTCCTATGGCACATGCACAAACTGCAACACCAGAAAAGTTTTTGATTTTAATTGGGTCTGATCATGGAGGCACGGGAATTGATGATTGGTTTCCTGCTCCGGTGGTTAATAATTTAAATGCATCTTCATTGACTCAGTACACTTTATTTCCAACTGGTGGACCAAATAATTTGGATCATATAATTAGACATGGAAGGCTCAACCAAATGCTCACTGCAAATCCTGGGCACGCTGGAGGAAATGTAGATAATGGCCAAGCTCGCTTGTCTTATGTTTTAGGCTCTTTCTTCAATCCATTTTTAAGTAAAATGAATGTGTTTAGAGGAATTGACGGAGGGATGTTTTATTCTGGTCATTCTAATGGTATTTTTTCTGGAAACCTTAAAGCAGCTGTTAACGCTAATGTTGATGAACTTGAGCCGTGGCCTAGTCTTGATAGATTCTTAGCCGGTTCATCTAAATTCTATCCTGACAAAACAAAGATTTCCACTGATGTTTTAAACTTAGGATCAATGTCATACTTAGCAAATGGTGATCTTGTGCCTAGAACTCAAGGTAGGATTTCTGATTATTACAATATTCTTTTTAATAAGTATGAGCAAAACTCTACCCCTGCTGAAATCGCACAAAGAGAGAAAAAAGAATTCTTATTAGACAGAGTTCTTGGCGATTACAATAGGTTTTTAAGAGGTGCACATGGACCAGCAAGAACACTTTCCTCTGTCGACAAACAAAGAGTTGAAGAGCATGCTGAAAAACTGCATGAGCTTCAGAAGCGCTCGCAAAACGTAATCAACACTTGCGGAGACGTCACTGGACCTAATGGGCCAAACAGCTTCTCACACTCACAAGTAGGATTTGAACAAGTAGCTATCTCATACAATCTTTTAGCTGATCTTATCACTTCAGCATTTAAGTGCGGTTCAACTAAAGCGCTCTCTCTTACACTAGGGAGCACTGGAGAAACCTACTCAGGAAACTATCATCAAGATATTGCTCATAGATGCACTGAACCAGCAATACAGCTGGTTCACAACACTATGTTTAGATGGCAAGCTGAGAATGTAGTTTCTAAATTGGTTGAAAAGCTCGATGCTGACTCTATAGATGGACAAAGCGGCAGCATTCTCGACAATGCACTTGTTCAATGGACTCACGAATGTGGAACCGAAACACATCAGCAAGACAGTATAGGCTGTATAAATTTTGGCTCACTTGGTGGGCATTTTAATACAGGAAATTACGTTGATTACAGAAACATGAAAAACATGGGTCTCATCACCGGGTCTTTAAATGGTCGACGTCCTGGACTGCCGATTCAGCAGTTGTGGGCAAATATTATTCAAGGCTTTAACTTCAACAGATCTGATTTTGAAAGACATGGGAGAAGCGGATATGGCGACACAAGTAGAAACGACTTTCCTAGAGGAAATGCTAATCTCAATAGAGGTCACCAGCCTTACCCGAGTAGAGTCCGAGGTTCTTTGAGTGGTCCTCTACCTATTATAAAGGCCTAGGGTCTCTTTCAACTTTGTTTTTGCCTGTTTGATTTACAGGCAAATCAACACAGATAATTATTTAGAATATTACACAAGTCTTTACTTAGCTTTTGACACATTCGTTGGTAGAAAAAGCTTATGAATTTAAAAAATATATTAATCTTAAGCTTGTCTCTACTCATTATTACTTCATGCGCCTCTTCACCAACAGGTAGAAAGCAGCTTTTGCTTTTCCCTGAGTCTAAAATGGCAGAACTTGGTGTGAGTTCATTTTCACAAATGGTGAGTAAAAAACCAACCTCAAAAGACCCTAGTCAAAATAGATTCATTAGGTGCATCACTGATGATTTGCTTATAGCCATGGGTGAAAATCCTAGTGCATGGAAAATTGAAGTTTTTAATGACAAAACACCAAACGCTTTTGCCCTTCCAGGTAAACGCATGGGGATTCACACAGGTATGATTGATCTAGCGAACAACACAGATCAACTTGCTGCTGTGATCGGTCATGAGATTGGTCATGTGCTCGCTAAGCATTCTAATGAGCGTATGTCGCAACAAACTTTAACATCCACAGGCTTGCAGGTCGGCTCAGCTTTTTTAGGAGCTGAACAAGGAAAAAATGATGCACTTATTTTAGGTGCTATGGGACTTGTCCAGTACGGAGTTTTACTCCCCTATAGCAGAAAACATGAAACGGAAGCTGATGAGTTGGGGCAGAAGTTTATGGCCAAGGCCGGTTATGATCCAAGACAGGCTGCAGAGCTTTGGAAGTTGATGTCTAAGGGCGGCAAGTCAGGCCCTGAGTTTTTATCCACTCACCCTTCTCCAAGCTCTAGGATTGCCAACCTGTCATCAAAAGCGGGCCGGTACATGCAGACTTACCAAACTAATGTCAGTAAAAACAAATGTAAGAAATAGTTAAACTATAAAACTTGATTAAACTAAATTTTATATTCTTCTAAAATCTCTAGGCTAACGTGCTCAAGTGTTTTGATGTGAGTGGCTTCTAAATCTATTTTGGGAGCTAGTCCAGTCTTGTGCGCCTCAAGCCATCTTGAAATACAGAGGCACCACTTGTCTCCGGCTTTTAAGCCAGGAAAAGAAAAGTCAGGTCTTGGAGTCTTGAGATCGTTGCCATTATCTGCACTAAAATCTAAAAACTCATCGCTTAAAACTGCGCAGGTGGTGTGAAGGCCTAAATCACGCTCCCCTGTCTTACAGTAGCCGTCACGGTAAAATCCAGTCATGGGGTTTTCACAGCAATTCTTTAGCGGTCTGCCATATACGTTTAAATCGCTCATTGTTTTGTTTCCTTCTTTTTGTTTCTTTGTAAAAAAATGTTTAGGGAGAAACCAGCGCCCTTTTAGGTCAGACCCTCTGTAAAACTTATAAAGTTTTTCTCAAAAAAACGTTTCCTACAGAAATTAGTATATAAGATTAAGATATCTACAAGGAGATAATTATGACAAAAAAAATAGGTGTAACTTTTATTTCATTAGTTGCTTTTGCAAACAGCG
>Ga0115567_10002742_pt1 | contig 17468 bp, 15 predicted proteins | sample COGITO_mtgs_1204_2_FD_88679 | JGI IMG/M metagenome (GOLD analysis project Ga0115567, IMG submission 88679) | Pelagic marine microbial communities from North Sea - COGITO_mtgs_120412 | ecosystem: Environmental > Aquatic > Marine > Epipelagic | place: Germany:Helgoland, sampling site Kabeltonne... | reverse complement strand
TTCTCGAGCCCTTTGGAAGACTGTGAACTCTGGCCCAGTAAACTTTACCAATATCAGAGAAAACAAGAAGTGTAGAGAGTGTCCCTGTATGAACAATTTCTTTTATAAAATCATTCTCAGAAGTAGCGGCACCTTTAACACCTTTTCCACCTCTTTTTTGAACTCTGTACTCATCAACACCAATTCTTTTGATTGTATCTGAAACCGATAGAGTCACCAAAACTTCTTCGTTAGAGACAAGGTCTTCAAATTCATAATCTTCGTGAGCATCTTCAATCACAGTTCTTCTTGGGTTTCCAAATTTCTCTCTGATTTCAGTTAACTCATCAGAAATGATTTTTAAAACCTCAGCTATGTCTGAAAGAACTTTTTTAAGCCAATCGATTGTCTTTTTAATTTCATCCAGTTCCGTTTGGATTTTATCACGTTCTAGGCCTGTAAGCCTTTGGAGACGCATTTCTAAAATAGCCTGGGCTTGTCTTTTAGAAAAAGTAAATTTATCCATCAACGCCATTAACGCTTCTTGAGTTTCTTGTGATCCACGGATTGTCGCGATCACTTCATCAATATGGTCTAGAGCCTTTTGAAGACCTAATAATATGTGCTCTCTAGACTCAGCTTTTTTAAGATCAAACAAACATCTTCTGATCACAACATCTTTTCTATGTTCAATGAAAGAAGAAAGAGCTTCTTTTATATTGAAAAGATGAGGTTTGTTTTTACCGTCTAAAGCTAGAAGGTTGATACCAAAGTTTGTCTGAAGCTGAGTCATTTTAAAAAGTTGATTTAAAAGAACTTGAGCGTTAGCATCTCTCTTCGCTTTGATAACAACGCGGATACCTATTCTATTTGATTCATCTTTAATATCAGAAATGCCTTCAAGTTTTTTATCTCTAACAAGTTGAGCAATATTTTCAATGAGTTTTGCTTTGTTTACTTGGTAAGGAAGCTCAGAAACAATAATTTCCGTTCTTCCCTTTGCGTCTTCAATAATTTCTGTAACCGCTTTTAGCTTAATACTCCCTTTACCAGTGTTGTATGCACTGACGATACCTGATCTTCCTGTAATTGAAGCTCCTGTTGGAAAATCAGGTCCAGGAATTTTTTCAACAAGATCAGCAATTGTAGCATCAGGATTTTCAATCAATAACATGCAGCCATCAATGACTTCTGATAAATTGTGAGGCGGAATATTTGTCGCCATACCAACCGCAATACCAGAACTACCATTAACCAATAGATTTGGAAATTTAGCTGGAAGTATCAAAGGGATTTCTAATGAGTCATCATAGTTAGGACCGAAATCTACGGTCTTTTTACCAATGTCTTCTAACAAAGCTTCAGCAAGCTTTGTCATGCGGACCTCTGTGTACCTCTGTGCTGCTGGACTGTCTCCATCAATTGAACCAAAGTTACCCTGGCCATCAACAAGTGGTTCTCTTAAAGAAAACTCTTGAGCCATTCTCACCATAGTGTCGTAAACTGCGGTGTCACCATGTGGATGATACTTACCAATCACATCACCAACAACCCTCGCTGATTTCTTGTAAGGTTTATCATGCGTATTGCTAAGGTCGTTCATCGCAAAAAGAATTCTTCTGTGAACTGGTTTTAAACCATCGCGAACATCAGGGAGTGCTCTACCTACAATTACGCTCATTGAGTATTGTAAGTAAGCCTCTCTCATCTCATCGTTGATGTCTATTTTCGTAACGCCTTTTTGATTTACTAATGGCTTGTCGTTATTTTCTTCCATATTATACGTCCAATTCTCCAACTAAGAGTGCGTTTTCAGTGATAAACTTTTTACGAGGCTCTACGCTTTCACCCATCAAAGTACTAAATGTTTCATCAGCTTCCATGGCATCATCAATTGTGACTTGTAAAAGTCTTCTGTTTTCTGGATTTAAAGTTGTTTCCCAAAGCTGTTCAGGATTCATTTCACCCAAACCTTTATAACGTTGAATTGTTAAACCTTTTTTTGAGTACTCCATAACTGAGTCATAAAGATCAAATATGTCTTCAAGGATGTAGCTTTCTTTATCTCCAACTAATTTGTTTGGAAAATCCATAAAACTGTAAATATCATCCCAAATTTCTTTTAGAGTGAGCCAGTCATTTGATTCAAAAAAAGCTCTACCAATTTTTTGGACTGTTTTTATTCCAAATGAGTTGATGTGAAAGTAAAGCTTGTCTTCTTTATACTCTACTTTATCTAAAAATCCTTTAGAGTTTTTATTAGCTTTCCATTCAGCTTCAACAAGGTCTTTAATTTTATCAGACTTAGTTAGGTCATTGATCAAGTCGTTTTGCTTAAGAAAAGCAGTAAAAATATTTTCATTCACTCTTTCACTGATTCTAGTTTTTACTGCTGTAAAAGTTCTGATTTTTACTAAAATTTCTTTTAAAACATCTACACTTAAATTCTTTTTAGTTTTTTCGATTTTTAAATTGTCAACCGCTGTTTCAAGTAGAAATTCAAAAAGATGGTTTTCGTCCTTAATGTAGCTCTCTTTTTTTCCTCTTTTTATTTTATAAAGTGGAGGTTGAGCAATGTAGATGTAGCCGCGTTTAACCACTTCAAGCATTTGTCTATAGAAGAAAGTCAATATTAGGGTTCTGATATGTGATCCATCAACGTCGGCATCGGTCATGATGATGACTTTATGATATCTGATTTTGTTTGCATCAACTGAATCTTTTCCAATTCCTGTACCCAGAGCTGAAATCATCATTTTGATTTCGTCGTTACCAAGCATTTTATCAAAGCGTGCTTTTTCAACGTTTAAAATTTTACCTTTAAGAGGTAGTACTGCTTGAAACTTTCTGTCTCTAGCCTGTTTAGCAGAACCACCTGCAGAATCTCCCTCCACCAGGTATATTTCACAAAGTGCGGGGTCTTTTTCTTGGCAGTCAGCCATTTTTCCTGGGAGCGATCCGGAATCTAAAGCCGTTTTGCGCCTTGTAAGATCTCTAGCTTTTCTTGCCGCCATTCTTGCACGAGCTGACTCAACACATTTTTTAACAATTGTTTTTGCTATGGTTGGATTTCTATCTAACCAGTCAGCTAACATTTCGTTAGTTAGTGATTCAACAATTCCTCTTACTTCTGTATTTCCTAATTTAGTTTTTGTTTGGCCTTCAAATTGAGGATCCATAACTTTAACGGAAACAACCGCAGCTAAACCTTCTCTTATATCATCGCCATCTAAGTTCGCCTTTAAATCTTTATTTAAATTTTTAGTGGCCGCATAGGCGTTTACAGTTCTTGTAAGGGCTCCTCTAAAGCCTGATAGATGTGTTCCACCTTCATGAGTGTTGATATTGTTACAGTAAGAATAAAGTGTTTCTGAATAAGAGTCATTCCACTGTAAAGCTACTTCAACTTCAACTCCTTCTTTTTCTCCTGTGTAGTAAATAACATCAGAGTGAAGCGCTTTTTTCTTTTCATTAATATGAGAAATAAACTGCTTAAGACCCTCTTCGTATTCGAAAACTTCAATTTTATCATCTCGTTTATCAGTAAGTGTTATTTTTAAACCTGCATTTAAGAATGCAAATTCACGAACACGTTTTGCAAGAATGGAAAATTCAAAACTGATTTCTGGATCTTTAAAAATAGTTCTATCAGGTTGGAAAGTTGTGATTGTTCCCGTCACATCAGTTGGACCCAAATCAAGAACTTCTGTTACAGGTTTCCCTTTTTCATAGGACTGTTTCCACTTAGTTCCATCTCTATGAACTTCGACTGAACACTTAGTTGAGAGTGCATTTACTACTGAAGCTCCAACCCCATGTAAACCACCTGAAACTTTGTAAGTTTCTGAATCAAATTTACCACCAGCGTGAAGAACGGTCATAACAACTTCTAATGCTGACTTCCCGCTTGGGTGCATAGCTACTGGAATTCCACGACCTGTATCTCTAACTGTTAAAGAGTCGTCTTCGTTGATTGTGATGTAGATGTCTTTGCAAAAACCAGCAACGGCTTCGTCCACAGAGTTGTCCACAACTTCCCAAACCAAATGATGGAAACCTCTGTTTGTTGTGTCCCCAATGTACATTCCTGGTCTTTTTCTTACAGCCTCTAATCCCTCTAAAACCTGAATGGAGGAAGCTCCATAAGCATTTTTGGGTTTTTCAACAGTAGTGTTTTCCGACATAAACCTATTTCCTTTTAAAGAGTATCTTTTGGCACTTTATTTTTAAGTTCACCCTTTTTAATTTTAAAAAAGTGACCGCTTAATTCGCTTTCTTCTGAGAGCTCTGTAGTTGTAATAAATATTTGTGTTTTAAATGATTTTAAGAAATCTAGAAGACGTAATCTTTTTTCTTCATCCAGCTCAGACAAAACATCATCTAGGAGCAGAATTGGTTTCTCACCTTTTTTAAATCTGTAGAGAACCTCTGCCATTTTAAGGGCTAAAATAAGTCCCCTTTGCTGACCCTGTGAGCTGTAGTATCTAGAGTCATTTCCATTGATGTAAAATTTAACATCATGCTTATGAGCCCCCACCAAACTTGTTCCCGATTTGTATTCGGCAACTTTAAGTTGAGACGCTCTTTCCTGGTGAAGATCTAGAATTTGTTTAGCATCCCAGTCTTTAACTTTTCTATCTGAAATTACATAATCAAATTTGTATTTAAGTTCATCATCGAAAATTAATGATAAAGATTTTTTAACAAACGGTTCCAAATTTAATAAATAATTGATCCTTGCTATGGATAACTTTGTGGAAAAGTTTAAAAATAGCACATTTAAACTATTGTATAAATTTTCTTCGAATCTTTGTTTTTCCTTGCAGTCTTTTAAAAATTTGTTTCTATTTTGAAGAGCTTTTTTATACTGATAATAAAAATGCTGTTGTTCAAATGAAGAAGTGAGCATTTCATCAACCAGAGATCTTCTTTTATCGGGCCCATCTTTTATTGATGACAAACTTTCAGGACTAAAAAGTATGATTGGCAATATTTGAATTAGTTTTGCGGTTGTTACCTTTTTTCCATCGAGTAGGACTTGTTTAGCATTGGCCGTCCAGCCTAATTTTAAATTGTGGTGTATGTTTTGATCTTCAATTTCAAACTCTAGTGAACATACGCCATTTTCATCTAAATTTTGACTCCTCCACTCATTAGAACTGCCCGCTCTAAAAGATTTGCCTTTGCTTGCAACGTATATTGTTTCCAGAAGGTTGGTTTTTCCATGTCCATTTTTTCCAATAAAAACATTTAGGCCTTCATTTGGATACAATTCCAAACGCGATAGATTTCTAAAGCCTTTTGTTTTTATTTTAGAGATATACACAGGTTTATCCAGTTTTCCTTTTTTAAATTCTCATTGGCATAACAACGCACTGATATTTTTCGTCTTCTTTAGGTCCTAGCAGTACGGGAGAATTTTGATCCTTGAATGACATTTTTATTTCATTTTCACCAATTGATGAAAGAACATCTAGAATATATCGGGCATTGAATCCAATTTTTAAATTTCCCTCATTATATGAAACTTCAATCTCTTCTTTCGCTTCGCCTAAATCAGGTGAGTTTGAAAAAATCTCCATAACACCTTTTGAAAAAGAAAACGTAACACCTTTTGATTTTTGGTTTGAGACTAAAGAAACTCTTTTTAAACTAGAAATGAGTTTATCTCTATCAATAATAGCATGAAGATCTAAATTTTTTGGAAGCAGTTGCTTATAGTTTGGATATTTCCTTCAATTAGCCTTATCATCAAAAGAGTGTCTTTTGTTCTTACGATCAATTGAGCACCTTCCACAGCTATATCCACATTTTCATCATTTTCTAATGAATCAATTGTTTTCCTGATTTCGTTAAGACCTTTGCGAGGCACAATGATTCCATCTTTAAACAGCTGAGAAGGCCCCTCTAAGAAGTTTCTATCTACTAAACTAAGTCTGTGGCCATCTGTGGCTACCATCCTCAGCATCGATGCGTCAGCACCCTCAGATTCGAAAAGCACACCATTAAGGTGATATCTAGATTCATCAGTTGAGACAGAATAAATTGTTTTCTCAATCATTTCTTTAATTGTGTTTGGTGAAAAACCTGTAAAAGAATCGGTCTCAACTGTAGGAAATACAGGAAATTCATCGGGACTGATTCCATTTATGTGAAAGTAAGCTTTGCCTTGTTCAATCGTTAATGAATTGTTTTCTAGTTTCTCTAAAGCAATTTCACCTTCTGGTAGCTCTTTTAAGATGTCGAATAAGTTCTTAGCACTTACTACGGCTTTACCTGGTTTGATAACATTTACTGGACAAAAAGCTTTTACACTCACCTCTAAGTCTGTCGCGTATAAAGTGAGTCCATCTTTTTCAGCTGAAAGTAAAACATTAGTGAGAACTGGCATCGTGTTTCTTTTTTCAATAATATTCTGAGCTTTAGAAATCAATTTATAGACTTCATTTTTGTTAACTGTGATTTTCACATTTCTCTCCAATTTTTTGTCATTAAGAACACTATAACTATATATTAAAATATTAGTAGTAGTAGTAGGTGCTGTGGATTGTGGATTGTGTCAGTAACTTGCCTAAATTAAAGAGAAAAATAAGGTTTTTTAATGTTGGATAAAAAATTCATAAGTCCGACTTTATCCACATATTTTTCTTTCCACATGTCTTTCCACAGTCAATTCAGATCAGTCTCCACAGTACACATTCACACCCCTGTTAAATTGTGGATCTTCCTGTTTAAGTCTTCGAGATCCTTACGGATTTCAGCATTTTCCTGTCGGCATTTCTCAATTTTACGCGTAGCGTTCAGAACAGTGGTGTGGTCTTTGCCTCCAAAAATCTTCCCAATTTCGACTAAGCTTTTATCTAAATGTTTTTTAAGTAAGTACATGCCCACTTGTCGACCTATAAGTATGTGCTTAGTTCTGCTCTTACCTTTAAGATCAGGAATTTTGATCGCATAATGCTCAGATATAAGCTTTAAAATGTCGTCTACAGTTACTGTTGATTTTGCGTCGTGATGTGAAAGCACGCGTTTGCACAAATCTAAATCAACTTTAACGTGTTGAAGCTCTGAAACCATTTTAATTTTTTTAAGATTGCCCTCAATCTCTCGAATAGAGCGCCTTGAAATTTTAGCTATGTAATTGACTATTTCGGCATTTAAAGAAAGTTTCATCTTTTCAGCTTTATAGTTTAGGATAGCCACCCTTGTCTCAACGTCAGGCATTTGGATATCCGCGATTAAGCCCCATTCTAATCTTGTGCGTATACGGTCTTCAAAATCCTTAATGTCTTTAGGCATTCTGTCAGATGCAACGACCACTTGCCTACCCGACTCCAGGTATTCATTTAATGTGTGGAAGAACTCCTGTTGGATAACCTCACCACGTCCAAGAATTTGAATGTCATCCATTAACAAGACATCTGAACGCTCACGGTATTTTTTTCTAAATTTATGCATCTCTGCTCTTCTTAAACATGAAACACAGTCATTGAGAAATTTTTCAGCAGACACGTATGTGATCACTTTATTAGGATCTTTTTCTAAGATATGATTGGCCACTGCATTTATAAGATGAGTTTTACCCATTCCAGTTGGACCACATATAAATAGTGGGTTGTAATCACTACCCATTGGATTTTCAGCTATATTATGACAAGCAGCATGTGCAAACTCGTTGTTTCTTCCCACAACAAAATTTGAAAATGTGTAGTCCTTGTTCAAATGGTCACTAGCACCAGATCCTCTTGTGTATACGTTTGGTTCCTGTGAGTTTTTAACAGGCAAAGGTGCACCAAAGCTAGGGTTTGCACTCTTTACTGGAGGCACAATTGGATTTGCATTTTGAAAATTGCTTGATGCAGGTTTTACAGCAGAAACTTCTTCGCTGGGCTTAACATCGATTTGTACAGAAAAAGGAGCTGGAAAAAGCTCTTGAATAGACTCTTTAATCTCCTTCATAAAGTGCTCAGAAATCCAATATTTATGAAGTTCAGTTGGAACACCAAGATTAAAGCATGTTCCTGTGTTGCCTTGTTCGTGAACGCCTACAAGTTGTGTGGGTTGAAACCAAGTTTCAACATATTCATTGCCAGCATGTCTTTGTTGAAGAGTCTTTTTAACATCTTTCCAGAGATTTTCAGACAAACGCGCCCCCTTTTAGTACTTTTGCGTGTTTTTTTGACAATACAGCTATGGTTTTGATTCCAAGAGAAAAATTTTGCCGCTTTCATTGTCAGAATGTGGAAAACTCTAATGATTCGAAGGTCCGTTATCAACATCTATTTGACCATGAGACAGCGCGTTTGAAGTCTTATTTTGGCATTCAATTTTGCTGCTTAAAATTTGGACCATCAGGACCTTAAAGCTGCATAAACTCAGAACTTGACCATTTGGCAATGACTGTGCTTTTATCCGGCATTGATCACATTTTGACCTTGGAGGAATTTGTGAAACGGACGTATCAACCAAGTCGTATTAAAAGAAAAAGATCTCATGGATTTAGAAAAAGAATGGCCACTAAAGATGGTCAGGAAGTTTTATCACGTAGAAGAGCTAAAGGGCGTAAGCGTTTAGTGGTCACTACGGGGGGAAAATAGAGTCTTTGAGTGCAAGTAGGCAAACTTAAAACTAATGATTTTAAGGACTTACGTTTTAAAGGATCCACATACAAAACTAGTCAGTTTTTATTTGTTTATAGAGTTTTAGAAGATTCTATAGAGAATAAACTTTTTTTTGGTTCAACAGTGACCAAAAAAATAGGCAATGCTGTGTTAAGAAACAGGTCTAAAAGGATCATCAGAGAGGTTATGAGAAACTTCTTAAGCTCCCAAACCCTCTTTGTAGTCGATAAAAACAAGTCTTATAAATTGGTATATTTAAATATAGTTGTACTTAAAAGCTCCCAGAACACTATTGGCTATCTAAATGCTTCAAAACAGTTTTCAAAATTTTTTGATTTTCTTAAAAACAGTGCTTAAAAATGTTTTCATTTTTTTAATTTATTTTTATAGAGCTATAATGAAGCCTTTTATGTCTGGTGGCCCCTCATGCAGATTCCAGCCCTCATGTTCCGAATATTCAAAAATAGCGTTTCAAAACCACGGGCTTCTTAAAGCTTTTACACTAACGGTGAAAAGGCTTTTAAAATGCAACCCTTTAGGGTCCTATGGCTATGATCCCGTACCTCCTTCCCTATGTGGAGAACATAAATGAGCAGCAACAATAAAAATTCTTTTTTAGACTCCAACACTATAATTGCTATGGTCATAACTTTTGGTATTTTTATAGGTTGGCAAAAATATGTAGAGTATAAATATCCAAAACCGGTTAAAAAAGTTGAAAAAACTGTTGAAAAGAATCTTAAGGTCACAAGCGGTTCAACTATAGGCAAAGCAGGCGAGACAACAGAGTCCGAAACAGAAGAGATCAAAAAGCAGATCTCTGTACCTTCAAAGTCCATAACCGTGGACAATGAGTACTGGAAGTTCGACATCAATTCAAATGGCTTATCTGTCGATAACGTTCTCATTAAAAAAATAAACAAAGTAGCGACTGAACCTTATAAATTTGCAAGGACCAAAGCTTTTTATGCAACGGCAATAAATGGCAAAGTGCTTCAATTTGATTTTAGCAAAGTTGATGAAAACACCTTTGTTGGAAATTCAGTGTATGAGGGAATGGCTGTTCGTAAAACAATGAGGGTTAATTCTAAAAAGTTTTTGATTGATGTTAAAATCGACTTTCAGGATAGCAAAAATAAGTCTTTTAATGTTGAGCATCTTGTATCGGGCGAGGTTGAAAAACCTAAAACAATTTTGTTCCTTCCTGCGTTTCAAAGAGATGAATTTTATTTGAAAACAACTTCAGATGACGAGAGGAAAGTTCTCACAATTGATCTGGTTTTAGAAAAGCCAGAGCTTTACCCTGCCTCCAAACTGATTTCATTAGGTGATCAATATTTCGCAGCAGCTTTTTTAAATAAGGGTAAGCTCTTGCCTGACACAACTTTTAACCAAAACAATAAAATTGTTGATGTTAAAGTCTCACATAAATTTAGCCCTCAGATTCAAGTGGACAAGATTGAATACAGTCTCTTTATTGGTCCCAAAAACGTAGGGCTGCTCTCTTCTATATCTGAAGACCTAAATGATCTCATTAACTTCACTTATCTTGGATTCATTGCAAGACCCATCATCAAAGCTCTAAACTTCTTTTTTGGAATTTTTGGAAATTACGGCATTGCTGTAATCATACTTACAATCCTTATACGTTTAATGATTATGCCTTTAGCGGTCTCCTCATTTAAGTCTATGAAAAGAATGCAGATTATTCAGCCCGAGTTAAAGAGAATCAAAGAAAAATACAAAGACAAACCACAGATTTTAAATCAAAAAACTATGCAGGTTATGAAAGACAATAAAGTGAATCCTGTTGGGGGCTGCCTTCCGATGCTCTTACAGATGCCAATATTCTTTGCCTTTTATAGAGCCTTAAGTGAAAGTGTCGATCTTTATCAAGCTCCATTTTTTGGATGGATAACAGATTTAAGTAAGATGGACCCCTATTTTTTGTTTCCTATTCTGTCAATGACAGGAATGGTGATTCATCAGTTAGTCACACCTTCAACAATGGACAAGATGCAAAAAAGAATGATGCTCATTATGCCAGTGGTATTCGGTGTATTATTTGTAACTTTACCAAGTGCTTTAACGCTTTATATGGCGGTAAGTACGTGGTTTGGAATTGGACAACACGTTATATTTTTAAGAGATAAACCTGCCGCCGCCTAATAGCGACACACAATAAGGAGAACGAAATGGGTTTTTTGAGTAAGATCTTTGGATCAGGAAAGAAAAGTGAAATAGAGACTACACTAGAAGAGGTCTTGCAAAAAGTATTGAACAAATCAGGCTTAAGCCTGTCTTTCGACATCAAGGCGTCTTCTGATGGAAAAGAAGTTTTGTTCGATTTGTATGGTGAAGACGAAGAACAGGCTAAAGACCGTGAAGGTATGCTTTTAGACGCGCTTCAACTTTTTTTAAGAAGAGTGCTTCAACATAAATACCCAGAGCAAAGAGTTTCCGTCATAGTTGATTGCGATTCCTTTAGGGAAGAGGCTGATCAAGCTTTGGTTGAACTAGCTGATAAGCTAAAAGGAATCTGTCTTAAAAAGAAAAAGCCAGTCTATTTTAGAGCTTTTCCACCAAGAGAAAGAAAAATTATTCACCAATATTTATCAGAAGATGAGTCTGTAAAAAGTAAATCTGTCGGCGACGGGCTTTATAAAAAGATTAAAGTTTTCCCTGCTGGTATGAAGCCTCGTAAAAGACCTACTGGGGGCAACAATAAAAATGATTCAGAAGGCAACAGAACCCAAAGACCCAAAAAAGATGTTGATGGCAATAAAGCGATGCCTACGGACGACCATCAGACTCCTGCTAGCTAAGTTTCAACTAAATTTATGAAGCCCTACGTAGAAGACATAATTTGTGCGCAAGCAACTCCTCATGGAGTTGGCGCCATTTCAGTCGTTAGGGTGAGTGGCGAAGGTTCTTTAAAGCTTTTGTCTAATCTTGCTGGAAAACCAGACAGTCGCTTTAAGCCAAATTTGGCTACGTACTTAAAAATATACAATGGTGACCTTTTCTTAGACGAAGTCATGATTACTTTTTACAAATCTGAAAAGAGTTTTACTGGTGAAGATTCTTTTGAGATTTCTACGCACGGCAGTCCTTTTATTGTTTCAAGTTTTTTAGAAAGATTGAAAGAGTTGGGCGCCAGATCTGCTGAGCCCGGTGAATTCAGTTTCAGAGCTTATATTAACGGAAAAATGGACCTCTCTAAAGCAGAGGGCATTCATTACACGATTCAGGCAAAATCTGAACTTTCAAAAAATGTCTCATTAAATCTTTTGGAAGGAACTTTTAAAGAAAAAATTCTCGAGATAAAGGATAATCTTGTTTGGGCAGCTTCAAGAGTTGAAGCTTCAATAGACTTTTCTGACCAAGACATTGATCTTAACCATGATGATCAAGTTTTTGAAAAAATTGGCCTTGCAAGGCTTGCTGTCGAAGAATTTTTAAAAACCTATGAAATAGGTGCTGTTCAATCAAAAGGAGTCTCAGTGGCTCTTTGTGGTCCTCCAAACGCGGGTAAATCTACTATGTTCAACACGCTTTTAGAGGAAGATCGCTCGATTGTTTCGGATCAGGCGGGTACAACTAGAGATTATATAACGCAGACTCTGATGGTTTCAGGCCACCCTATTGAACTTGTAGACACTGCAGGCTTAAGAGATTCGTCTGCAGAAATTGAATCTGCTGGTATCAATCGTTCAGTTGCACTTGCTAAGTCATCACAGCTCATCCTTTTTTTAGTGAGTAAAGACTCTGTAGAAGATGCTGATTTATACTATGACAAAATTAATAAACTTGGAGTTCCCATTATTTTGGTCAACACAAAGCAAGATATCCAAGAGTGGTCATCGAATTTTCAAGCTGCAGATAGTTTAGAGTTTTCATCAAAGTCACCTGAGAACATTTTGGATCTCAAGAATATTCTTGAGATTAAGCTTGAGCCGTACCTCTCAGTGGACCGCAATCTCTTTGTAGACAGGCATAGAGAGCTTTTAGCACAGGCTTTCGATATTCTTGTGCAGCTTAATGATTTTAGTCAAATTTCCGGTTCTGAAGATGTTATTTCTTCACTCTTGTACTCTTCCATAGAATTCATAGATGAAATTTTATATATAGAAGATCCTGAAGTGGTCAGGGATAAAATTTTTAAAGATTTTTGCCTAGGAAAATAAATGAATCAAGATGTGTATGATGTGATTGTTATTGGTGCCGGCCATGCTGGTATTGAAGCTGCGCTGATTGCTAAAAAATTAGGTTCCAAAACAATGCTGATCACCAGTGACAAAAAAACCGCTGGTCTGATGAGCTGCAACCCTTCAATCGGAGGCTTGGGGAAAGGCCACATCACCAAAGAAATCGATCTTCTTGGTGGCGTCATGGGTAAGATCACTGACCGGGCCGCCATTCAGTTTAAAAAACTCAACGCCCGCAAAGGCCCGGCTGTAAGAGGTTCTAGAGCGCAGTGCGACAAATGGTTGTACTCCTCAGTGGCCCAAGAAATTTTGTCAGAAAAACTAAGTGAAGACTTTGTCCAAGGTGACATTTCAAAACTCATTATCGAAGGTGATACGGTTAAAGGTGTGGTTTTTTCTGATGGTAAAGAAGTGCGCTCTAAAACAGTGATCATCACTGCGGGCACGTTTATGCGAGGGGTCCTACATATTGGCAACAAGAGGATAGGCGGCGGCAGAGTTGGTGAAAAGCCTTCAATTGGTTTGTCTGATCAACTTAAAACTCATGGAGTTTCTGTTTTTAGACTTAAAACGGGAACGCCGCCAAGGTTAAAAAAGTCCACTATAAATTGGAATGTACTTGATTCAGAAGCTGGTGATGATGTTTATGAAAACTTTCATTTCATGAACAGGCCGGTCTTCCCAAACCCACGTGTTTCTTGTGGTATAAGCCATACCAATGAAAAGACTCACGAAATAATCAGAAAAAACTTACACCTTTCGCCGCTCTTTACTGGTGCAATTGAAGGAGTGGGGCCTCGCTACTGCCCCTCTGTCGAAGATAAAATCACAAGGTTTGCAGATAAAGAGAGTCATCAAACTTTCTTAGAACCCGAAGGATTAAATAGAGATTCTATTTATCTTCAGGGTATATCCACTTCGCTACCAGAAGATGTACAATTAGAGTTTTTAAGAACGATTAAAGGTTTAGAAGCAGTTGAAATGATTAGACCTGGTTATGCAGTTGAGTATGATTTTATTGAACCCACTCAGCTAAACTACTCTTTGGAAACTAAGTTTTTAGATGGACTTTTCTTGGCAGGCCAAGTGAATGGTACAAGTGGTTATGAAGAAGCGGCTGGGCAAGGTCTTCTTGCAGGAATCAATGCTTCACTCAAATTTTGTGGTAAAAAGCCACTTGTGCTTCCACGATACACAGCGTACATGGGTGTTCTTGTTGATGACCTTGTCTCCAAAGGCACTAAGGAGCCTTACCGCATGCTCACATCTCGAGCAGAATATCGATTGCTTCTTAGGGAAGACAATGTTTTAGAAAGGCTCTTTGATACAGCTGTTGAGTATGGCCTTATTTCACCAGAAGAAATTTCATTCCTAAAAGACATCTCTGTTAGGCGTTTGGCGGCTCTAGACTTTATCACTACTCAAAAAATAACTCCTACCCAAGAGACCAACGAAAAGTTAAAGGCTTTTGGTTCTGAGCCCCTTAAGAAACAGACCAGCTTATCCACCCTTCTTAAGCGTTCAGAAATTAGTATTGAAGACCTGCATACATTTGGACTTGTAAAAGAAGATCTAAAGTCTGTGCTTTACCCTGTTCAGGTGTTTACTAAATATGAAGGTTATATATCTAATGAACTTAAAAGGATTGAAAAGGTTAAAAAGTTAGAATCTTTAAATATCCCTAAGAATTTTGATTTTAAGAGCCTCTCTGGGCTCAGTACAGAAGAGATTGAAAAATTAACCTCTGTTGCCCCTGCAAACCTTGCCCAGGCTAAGCAAATTAGTGGTGTTAACCCTTCAGCGATTCAATTTTTAGCCCTACATTTGTCAAAATGAATAACTTAACGAGTGACATAGCCAGGAGACTATCCGTGCATAGCCTGCTGGATAGGCAGACTATGCAAATCACTACCTACGTAGAGTATCTACTCAAGGTCAACAAAAGTGTTAGCCTGACCCGGGTTGGGGATTTTGAATCGTGGTTCACGAATCATGTGGAAGATTCTATTTTGGCTTTTAACGAGTTTAAGCCCTTAGGGTTTGATAGTTTCGTTGATTGCGGCTCTGGGAATGGCCTTCCAGGTGTGATCTTCGGTGTTTTGTCAGGTCTCCCTTTTACCCTTTGTGATGTAGACCTTAGGAAATGTGAGTTTTTAAAGTCTGTAGTGTACAAACTTGGTCTAGAGGGCGAGGTTTTTAGCAGTCCTATTGTAGAATTTGAACCGTCTTTCGATAATTCAAGTTTTTGCTATGTATATAGAGGACTGGGTCCCGACACTGTACTTTCAGAGAATTTTAATCTTAGAAAAACAAATGCCCATTTCAGACTTGTCAGCGAGCAACAGAGTTCACTTTTTTCTGGATCAATAAGAAAAAAATACTTTTTATCAGATAAAAGTTTGAGAGAAATCGAAATTTCCCTGTAAAATTCGCAACGTGCTGTTCCACGTGGAACAAATAAATCTTGTTAGATCGTGTTCCACGTGGAACAATTTACGTATTCCAGGAGGATAAAGATGAGTCAAATTATCTGTCTAGCAAATCAAAAGGGTGGTGTGGGCAAAACCACAACATCAATCAATTTATCATCAGCTCTGGCCGAGTTGGGAAGAAAAGTTCTTCTTATCGATATAGACCCACAGGGCAACGCATCCAGCGGTCTTGGAATCAAAAGACATGAGCAGCAAGATAAAAACATCTATAGCCTACTTCTAGGTGAAGAAAAGATTAATGATGTGATTTTTAAAACCAATCATGAAAATTTAGATGTCATACCAGCCAATCCAGATTTAGTTGGTGCAGAGATTGAACTTATTGATGTTCCAAATAGAGAGTACATATTAAAAGAAGCTCTTGAAAATATTAAAGACGATTACAATTATATCTTTATTGATTGTCCACCATCGTTAGGCCTTCTAACAGTAAACGCGTTAAGTGCATCAAACTCATTTATTGTTCCCCTCCAATGTGAGTATTTTGCACTTGAAGGCCTTAGTCAGCTGCTAAACACTGCTGGACTTTTGAAGAGGAAATTAAATCCTTCCCTTAAAATTGCAGGAATTGTCCTTACAATGTTCGACACAAGAAACAATTTATCGCATCAAGTTGTTGATGAGATTCAATCTCATTTCGCGGGTAAAGTTTTTGATACAATTATTCCACGTAACGTTAGGTTAAGCGAAGCCCCCTCACACGGTCAGTCGGTTATTGAATATGACACACGTTCAATTGGAGCGCGTAAGTACATAGAACTCGCTAGAGAGTTGGACTCCAGGGTTTATCCATTAGCAGGCAAGGCAGTAAATAAGGCTACTAGAGGAGCAGAGCTGTGATGGACAAATCTAAAAACAAAAAGAAAGGTTTAGGGAGAGGACTGGGTTCACTTTTAAAACTAGATGATGAACAGGTTGAAGTGCAAAAGCCAGCTCCGAAATCTCCTGATAAAATTGATCTGAAGTCCCCTAAATCTGATATTGATCCTGCAATGATGATTCATAAAGTTTCTGTAGAGAATCTTTATCCGAATGAAGAGCAGCCGAGAAAAGTTTTTAACGAAGAGGCTTTGGTTGAGTTAGCAAACTCAATTAAAGAACAAGGAATTATGCAGCCGATAGTTGCTGTGAAAAAAACGGCTAACAAATATGAAATCATTGCTGGCGAGCGAAGATGGCGAGCTGCTCAAAGGTGCGGTTTAACTGAGGTTCCGGTCATACTAAAAGAAGTAAGTGATCAAAATAAACTTGAACTCTCAATAATTGAAAACATTCAAAGAGATGATCTGAACCCAATTGAAGAGGGAGAAGCGTACTTATTATTGGCTCAAAAATATAAGCTTACTCAAAAAGACATTGCGCAAAAAGTTGGTAAGGACAGAGCCACTGTCGCAAACTTAATAAGAATCACTGCGCTTGCATCTAAAATTAAAGATAAAGTCGTTCAAGGAAAGATCTCTTTGGGGCATGCAAAGGTTCTTTTGTCGGTAGAAGATAAAAGTCTACAGGTGAAGCTAGCTGAAAAAGTTGAAAGACTTAACCTAAGTGTTCGAGCAACTGAATCTATGGTTAAAAATGCACTTAATCCTGAGAAGCCAGAAAAAGCTCAAAAACATGCCGCAGTCTACAAGGATATCGAAGACCAGTTGAAAAGACAGTTCGGAACTAAAGTCAAAATTGACGAAAAGTCTGGAAAGGGTAAGATCGAGCTAAGTTTTCACACTTTAGGCCAATTTAATGGCCTTATTGATAAACTTTTAAATCAATAGGAAGCGCAAATGAAACCAAACATCAAAATTTCTGACAAGGTTACTGGTTTACTACAAAAAGGAACTTCTTTTGAAGGGAAGCTTTCTTTTGAAGGGGCCGTGAGAATAGGCGGTCAGTTTAAAGGTGAGATTTTCTCTAGAGACATACTTATTATTGATGAAACAGCTGATGTAGAGGCTAATATCGAAGCTAGTGAGGTTATTGTGGCCGGCAACGTACGTGGCAATATCTACGCTGATAAAAAAATATCAATGAAGGCGCCTGCTAACTTTAAAGGCACAGTGACAACTTCTACTTTATCTATAGATGACGGAGTGGTTTTTGAAGGTGCTTCTTATATGCCAAAAAATGACAATTGACCCAAATAGAGCAGAGTGCTAATTCCCATATTTAAAGTG
>Ga0115567_10002738_pt1 | contig 17481 bp, 15 predicted proteins | sample COGITO_mtgs_1204_2_FD_88679 | JGI IMG/M metagenome (GOLD analysis project Ga0115567, IMG submission 88679) | Pelagic marine microbial communities from North Sea - COGITO_mtgs_120412 | ecosystem: Environmental > Aquatic > Marine > Epipelagic | place: Germany:Helgoland, sampling site Kabeltonne... | reverse complement strand
GGTCCAAGTCTTGCAGTGCTCCTCTCGCGCGAAGTAGAAGGGGGTAAAGGTGCGCGTAGTAGGGCGTCGTCGAGACAAGGAGCTGATCCGTTGCGTGGATGCCGGTCGTGGTAGTCGTCGTAGCACATAGTTTTGGGTCATTTATGTTGAAAAATATTTTTTGGGCCATTTATGTTTTATGGACCCAAAAAGAAATGGTGGTCAAAATAATATACATATAAATCGAGGCACGTTTTGGCAGCGCCCCGCTACCACAACCAACGCTTCGCATTTCGCCGACGCGAGGCTCTTGGTTGTGGCAACGGGGGGTCTTTGCCCGCGTTGCGAAGATCTTGTAAAGAGTGGAGACATCGCGAAGTTCTCGCGCAGGCTGACTCGAGCAAGTCAACGCACCTGGGCCATTCAGCCCGGGCGGCGGCACCATCATGCCGGACCTCCAGGGGATCAAGAAGATGAAGGGCAAGGGCAAACGAAAGGGCCCTGCTCCCGATTTCACCAGAACCAAGGTGTGTGTTCATCCGCGTGGGTACCATGATGGCACCACTCTTGAAGCTTTGCCAATGTTTATGCTTCGTCCTAGAAGCAGCATGCTGATGCAAGACCTTCTCACAGGCAAAGGTCGGGCGGAAAATCGTGAAGACCAACGAGACAAGCACGACAATCAAGAGTAAGGCTTTGAGCATAACAAAACAGTCTGTCGCAGTCGACCGCTCTGGCCAGGAGGTGTCGAGCCGCGGGCTAACGCTTGCCGAGATCCTCTCACATTCAACTCACTACGCACCAAACATGCGCAAGGAGTGTCTTGCCGGGGTGAAAGACTTTTTTACGCTGCACCCACGGCTGATTGACGCCAAGGTTGGTGCAGTGCTGGACAAAGTCGCACACCTTGTTACCGACCAGGACGTCGCGGTGCGCAAGGAGCTGCGTTCGCTCGTCGCTCTCTTTCTTGGCGAGGCCTCTCAAAGCTGCCTTGCACCGTTTTTAGGCATGTACCTCGTCCACGTGTGCGGCGGCCTTTCGCACATCCAAGAGCATGTCCGAGCGTCTGCGTTGCAGCTGCTCGACGACGTCGTGCCTGCCTACTCAGCAATCGTTGCGCGCTTCGCCCCGCGCCTACTCCCGACCTTCATTCAGCTGCTCTCAAACGGCGAGACTCTGCCACTTACTCTCGGGAAAGATGAGAAGAGCCAAGGCGTGAAGGAGCGCCGTGTTCCGAAGCTGTGCACGATGTCGCTTTCAGCACGTGAGGCGATTCTCAACAGCATGCACGCGTACCTCCGCGCGACGGCCACGCACGTCGCGCCAGACAACGACACCTTCTTTTCTCGGCTGGCAGCGAAAAGTGCTTCAGGCGTCGAGAATGCTAGAGATGTTCCGCGGGAGGAGAGTGAGAAGGGGCACAAGTCCAAGCGCAAGATTCTAGCTGGTGGACATGAGGTGCGTCAGGTGGTGTGGTCCGAGACGCGGCGAGCTCAACTTGGAATCTTCAGGAAGGCACTTGGCACTGGACACAGGGCAGAAGCAGCCATGGCGACGGCCAACATTTGGGATGCCGCAGGATTCGTGGGAGGTGGTGCGGCGGGGACGGACGGTGGTGGCGGAGCAGTGATGGCTGGGTTCTGTGAAGGGGCTATCACCTTGCTCGTGCAGTGCTGGCAGGAGCTTTGGCCATTGGGCGCTGAGGATAAAGGGGGACTGCGGGTGATGCTGCAAGTATTAGACTCGCTGCGCCTTCTCTTCTCATTGCTACCTGCACTACGAGCGGGGAGCGCTCTTCAGTGGCGAGCGCTGGAGCGCCAAGCTGGGCTTGCATGTCGTGCGCTCATGGGCAGCTTTGCCCTCGGGCCGGAAGACTGTCTGCCTGCGTCCCCTGCAGAGCTTCGTCGCGCAAACTGCACGGTGCTCGAGATCGTCACGGCAGGCCTCGCCCTCGGCTGTGCGGGCAGTGGAGCAGGCCTCGGGCGTGGCCCCAGCGACGGCGGCGGCGGCTGGGGCGCCAACGGCCCGTATGCCACGTGGCTGCAGCTGCTTGAGTTTGTCTTTTGCGAGCTCTCGCAGGCGGCGGCAGCGATGCGGGGGTTCGAGGGCAAGAAGGGGAAGAGGGCGGGCAGTAACGCCGAGGGCAAGGCGGCTGGTGATGCAGCAGCAGACTTAATTCCCGCGCTCTCGCAGCTGCTGTGGATGCGCGCCGGCGCGGTGGGGGACGAATTCGAAGGCGTGTTCACCGCGTTCGCAGAGGCCTTCGACGCGGCGCCGTCTTCGTCGCGCCTCAAGAAGGTCGGCGTCTCCTTCATCGCGGCACAGCTGGACTATTGGCCCCACTTTGCGCCGCCACAGGCTGCACATTGGATCGCTGCAATGCCCAAGCTCCTGTGGACGCTGCAGCTGCGTGACCCTGCGCTCTCCAACACCGTGCTCGAGCTCCTCGCGTCGCTCGCGCGGCGCTCAGCCGCCCTGCCCGAGGCGCGGGCGCTCATGGTGACACTGCAGGGCAAGATAGTGCCGTTTTTCCGCGCGACGCTGCCGTCTGGGGAGGCACAGGCGGGCCCCTTTGTGCACCTTCCCCCGGCAGCGCAGCGGCAGGCGCTCGCACTGCTCTACTTCCTCGCGCCTCTCTCGACGCCGCTCCTCGGCGCGCTCGCCGCCGCGCTCACCCTGCCCGCGCTCTCCCGCGACACGCTATCCCGCGCGCTGGAGACGGTCGCGCTGCTCGCTGACGCGCGCGCGCAGCCACTCGACGCGGCGCTGTCGTTTTTCGCGACGGTCGCTGTCGGTGGGGACAGCGACGGACTGGAGGAAGAGAGCGAGGACGAGTCGAGGCAAGGCGAGGGTGACGCGATGCAGGTTGACGGGGCAACGCGCGGCGCCGAGGCCAAAAACGAGGGGGGCGAGGGGCGAGGGGCATGGGTGGTTGCCCAGGTGGTGAGGGCGGTCGAGACGCTCGGTTGCGCGGCGCTTGCGCCCGCGCTCTTCCGCGCCACGACGCTTGCGCTGGCCGCGCGGGGCGAGTGCGCAGGTGATGCGGGCGGAGACAGCCCGGCACGGAGGCGGCACAGACTGCGGGTTGTGCTGCGACTCGCCGGGGCGGGCGCGGGCGCTCGGTCGGGGAGCGGGGAGGAGTCGCTGTCTACCGGGGTCGCTGAGCTTACAGCGTGGTCAGACGCGCAGACCAGCGGGCTCTCCGAGTACGGAGCAGCACTCGTCCGGGCAGCGCGCCATCTGCTTGTCGATGCGGCTGCGGAAAGCGCCCCCCCACCCCTCGTACTAAGTGGACACGCCGCGTCCCTCACCCCGTAGTAATCGGACACGCCCCGCGCAGGAGACCGCTGACGGAGTAGGGGAAGATGCGGCCCTCTGGTCGGCGGATGTACGGATGGTTGCGGAACTTCTCGTGGTGGCGGACGGGGCAGCGGGGAGCGAAGCTGCGAACCATGCTGTGCACGCGGCGGTGGAAAGTTTCTCGCAGCCCTGCTCAGAGCGCACCGCTCTCGCGCTCGCCACGCTTCTCCGGGAGCGCTCATTTGCGGCCCACGCGGCGACCGGGCGCGGCGTGGAGCTGCTTGGGCGCGCTGGGGACGAGGCGCGCGCGGCCGAGGTGTCCGTGGCAGTGGAAGAGCGCTTGCGCACAGCCGCGGCGGCTGCACTCGCGCTGGGAGGGGGGGACTGAAGGTAGGCGGGAGCAAAGATAGTGCGGGTGTAAAAGAAGTGAGCAATGTGTTACGCTAGAGGTGAGTGCTGTGGCGGCACATCCTAGGGGCGCGCGAGGCCTTCGGGGCGCTCAGGGCGCCGGAGCATGATCTGCGAATGTACAGAGCCCCGGGAGCTTTTACGAGGTCGATCGCAATCGATGCCCTGCCCAGGCGGTGCGCACCTCACCGCGGCTGGGGCGGGACTGAGTGGTCGCCGCTCGCTGCGCGCCTCTCTTTCTCGACGTACGCACACAGGAAGACCTCTCGGTAGAAGCGCACCAGGGCCGGGCGCAGCTCGTCGCCCCAGTAGCGCGCATCGAATGGCACACGCGTCACCTGGAACGCGTCGGGCGTCCACACGCAGAAGTCTGCCCAGGGCAGTGAAAGCACGCCCATCAGCCCCTGCAGCTGGTCCATGTAGTAGGGCGGAATCGCCGCGTACGGCCGCTTGGAGAAGGGGCACTTGATCTCCAGCACCGCGTCTTGCCCATGCTCGCGCACGTGGCCGTCCGGGCTCACAGCCATCCACGAGTCCTGCGCGTCGACGTTCAGGCCCGAGTGCGTCACCTCGAAGACAAAGTCGTCCCCGTGGGTTTTCCGCAGCTGCGCGCGCCGCGCGAGGATGTACTCGGAGCACGCAATCGGCTCGTGCGCTGTCCCCCAGCGCGTTGCATCGTTGCCCTGAAAGGTCGAGTACAACATATCGTGGGCAAGTGCCGCTGGTGACTTCCACTTATTGTGTCCCGCGGCGGCTCCGAAATTGGATCCTGTCAGCCGGTTCCGCCGCGCCTCAAGCCACTCCGGCGAACCCTGATCCAGTGCCGCAAGGCTCCGCCGCCCTTCCTCTGTAACCTCCAGCGAGGCGTAGAGCTTCTTAATGACGAGCTCCGCGTCAAAATCCCCCCATGTCAATACACGGAGCGCTAGCGGCGAAGGAGCGCGCTCCGTTAGTGGCTTTTCCACGTCGGCCTTGCGATCCGCCCCACGCCCAGGCGACAGGCGGCCAGGGCTCGGGGGCACCAAAGTGGAGGCAAGCGCGATCCGACCACCCACATCAGCCGGGGAGACTGGTGCTGGCGATCCAGATGCGTCGCTACTACAAGGAATGAGGAGAAGGAGTAGAAGGATCGCAAGGCGGGATGCCATCTCGCCACGCACCCTGAGCCCTCGCGACCCAGCGAAATTCAGGCCCGCCTCGGTAGGATGTTGGAGCCATTTGAAATTCGCCAACGGCTTGAACAGGCCTGCGCTGCGGCAGGCGGGCGACCGGGGGGGGGGTGTTGCGCAGCCTTACAGCGTGACAGCGCGATTCCCTCGGGCTGACGTGATGTCACGCTCAAAAGACGACCGTTCCCTGGACTTCGAGGCGACCACTGGGCTGCACGGCGCGCTGCGCACGAAACCCGTGTCCTACGCCAAAGATGTCCAGGGAAACCGCGAGGCGCTCGAGCGTGCGAAGTATCGCACGGCAATGTCCGACGCGCGGTGGGTCCCGAAGAAGGATCATCAGCAAGCTGAGACCGATGTGCGCTTTCTCACCAAGACGGCGTGGCACATCGGCGCTGGCTACAACATCGGGGCAGGCTTTGCGACGCAGCACGGCTGGGACGCGCTCGGGACCAACGCCGGCAAGGGCGCGCCGCGAGTTTACGAATATGCCGGTCTTTCATTCAAGAATTACACGAGCAGCTCCGGCCCGCTCATGCAGGACGTCCGCAAAGACAATCGCGTGTCGGGTATGCTCGACAGTCTGAAGGTGCGGCACGACGAGGCCATCGCCGAGTGTGAGAAGACCCTCGACCTGCTCAACGACTCGCTGGAGCCTGTGGTGATGGAGCTCATCAAGTCTGTCCAAGGCAGGCTGACCGAGAACGTCGATACGATCGAGGAGCTTTTCATGCAGCTTGCGGACGAATTCCTCACCCGCATCGACATGGCGCAGCTGCAGGGCGTGTGGAGCGATTATCAGGAGCAGTCGATGCTGCGGGAGGTTTGGATCGCGGAGTTTGAGGAGCAGACAGCGCAGCTGGAGGAGCAGCGCGCGGGGCTGGTGCAGGCAGAGCTGCAGGCGCTCGGGCAAGTGCTGCTGGACATCGGGCACCAGCTGCGCGGACCGATCGAGCGCTACCTCGAGAAGGAGGCGCACAAGCACAACCTCGTGGTGCTCAACAACCGCCGCGCGTACGCAGACATGTGCAAGAGGCTGCGCCGCAAGGAGATCGAGCGCGACAAGAAGGCGCGCGTGCGCTGGGAGGGCCGCAAGCATGCGTGGTACCTCACCCTGCACGACCGCGCAGTCGCAAAGTGCCGGGCCACGCTCCTCTCCAAGCCGTATGCGACGCCCAAGAAGCGAGACACCCTCTACGGTGCGCTCCGTTCGCAGCAGACCATCCTTTTCGAGCGCCGCGTCAACATTTGGATGGACGCGCAGTCTCTCGTCCCGCCGGACCTCACGAGAGAGAAGGCGGAGCAGTGGAGCGCCAACATGGCGGAACTGGACAAGGAGCAGGATCTGGAGCACAAGCAGCGGTGCGGCGCGATCCGAAAGTTCGAGATGGAGCACCACCTGGACTCGCAGAAGGTGATCGAGGCGCTCAAGAAGGAGCTCAAGGGCTACGCGGAAATGACGGACGCGCCGATGCCGTCGGAGGAGGAGCTGCGGGAGGCGTCGCAGGAGTTCGAGAACCTCATTCTCGAGCGGCGCGACAAAGGGCTCGAGGCGGTTGGGCAGTGCACGGAGACGCTGGCGCTGCAGCTCGCGTACCTCTCGGGCCCCGGCACGCTCCTCGGGAAGCTGCTCCGCGTGGTGGCGGACCTCACGACGGTCCAGGCCGGGCGGGTCACCACGGAGCGCGAGGGGCACTCGACGGCGATGGCGCGGCTGCGCGAGGAGCACGAGAACAACGACCTGAAGCTCGAGGACGAGCACGAGTACCTCGTGACGCAGATGCGGCAGGAGAAGGACGAGGCGTCGCTGCGGGCGCTGCTCCCGCAGGCGCTCGAGGCGCTCGACCGCATTAAGGCCGAGTACCGGCGCTACTACGACGCGGCCATGGACCAGACGCGCGCGTTCGACGCGGGGATGCAGGCGCTGCTGAAGAGCATCGACGACATGATCCTGAGCCGCCTGGACCTCTCCAACGTCGACGACCCGACGCCACCGCCGGCCGCGGCTGAGGCGCCGCCAGCCGGGGAGCCGCGCGCGGAAGGTGAGGGGGGCGAGGACGCAGCGCCCGTGGCGCCAGTGGTGTACGACGACGAGGAGGCCACGACGGGTGAGGAAATCGACTTTGTCACGCTCAAGTCCGGGCGCAGCATCTTTGTGCGCGATCGCCGCGCGCCCGAGCACGCCAACGACGTGGTCGGCATCATGGCGATTCCGATCGACACGGCCGAGGAGATCGAGGCCGCGCGCAAGGAGGAAGAGCTGCGCCGCGAGGAGGCGATGGCAGATGAGCCCCCAGGGGACGTGCCGCCAGCCGGGGCAGGCGCGGACGACACCGGGGACAAGGGCGAGGGCGGGGAGGACGAGGAGGAGAGGGAGCCGCCGTTTGTGGCGGACGCGATGGTCTCGCCGCTGAACCCCTTCTCGGCGTGGGGCAACGAGCCGCTACTGGAGATCGTCGAGATCCCGACACACCAGCTGGTGGAGGTCCGGCGCGCGCAGCGGCGCGCGCTGCTGGAACACAAGGCGGCAGAGGACTCGGAGGTCCTAGAGGCCACGGACAGGACGGTGCGCGAACAGCAGGAGACGCTGACGGTACAGCTCGACGAGCTGCTCCGCCAGTGGGCGCCGCGCCCCGGCCGGGCAGAGATGGACGTGTACGAGGTGCGGGACACACAGCTGCACCAGCACCAGTCGCGCACCGACCGCCACGTCGGTGCGCTCTCCGTCCGCGCCGCCGCGCAGCAGAGCGACTACACCCAGGCGCTCGGGCGCGCGGAGGCCGCGCTCAAGGCGCACTGCATCGCGCAGCGCCAGCGTGTCAAGTCCTTGGAGGTGGCCACCAACACCTCGCAGCTCGCCAACTACTCGCGGGTGGCGAAGCTGGAGAGCGCCGCGTTCTGCGAGGCGGTGGGCGAGCGGGTGGAGGCGATCGAGCGCCAGGCGCATGAAGCGCTGGTCGGGCTGCAGCGCATGAACAAGCAGTACCTCGACTCGTGCTACCTCTTTGAGGCGCTCGGCGGGCCCAAGGGCAAGGATGGCACGTACAATCCCGAGGAGGTGGCTGCGTACCGCGAGCGCCTTGCCGTGCTCGATGGCGACGCGGAGGCGCGCTGCCAGGCGTGGGTCAAGTACGCCAAGGAGATGGGGGAGCGGCACGTGCAGACTTCGGGCGAGGAGCTCACGGCGTTCAACGAGGCCATCACAAACGTCGAGGCGGACATCACGCTGCTGGAGGCGGTGGACAAGGAGATGCGCGCCTGCTCGCTGCAGCTCCAGCAAGAGCACACGCGCAACGACGCGGCGATCGAGGCGCTCGACCAGCGCCTCATCAAGCTCGAGGGGCTCTGCGCAGGCTACTCGGGAAGCACCATCTCCGGCGCGCTCAAAAGCCAGGGCGCCAAGGCGACGGGCAAGTCGGACGAGGAGGAGGAGGCGGAGGAGGCGCTTTTCCAGGGGCGCCCCGCGAGCGTCGAGATCCTGCAGACGCTGGCCTCGATCCGCTGGCGCGTCCGGCACCGCGCCACGTACATGCAGTGCCTGCAGTCGACGCTCGCGGCCGACCAAGTCGGCATTGTCCCGCCGCCGACCGAGCCAGTGCCCGCGCCGCCCGCGCCGCCCGAGGGCGCCGACCCGCCGTCTGAGCCCGTCGCTGCCTTGCGGACCCGCCTCTTTCCGCCGCCCCCAGCGGAGGGAGAGGCGGGCGGCGCTGACGCGGCGGACGCAGCGGACGCGCCGCCGGCGGCGGCGGCGCCTGCGCGGTTCCCGCTGCTGGACCCCGATGAGACAGCGGACGAGGAGCCTGGCACGTTCGCGGAGGCGGCGGCCGCGATCCAGGAGCAGCAGGCGGCGGCGCTCCGCAAGCTCGTCGAGTCATACTTCGAGTCGCTCGGCGGACGCGAGATCACGCGCAAGGAGGGGGACCCGGCGTGCACGGCCGAGCGCTTCATCCCCCCGAGCGCTGAGGAGTACCACGCCAAGAACGACGCGCGCCTGGCGGAGCTGGCGCAGCAGACGCAGCAGGCCCTGCGCTCGAAGACGCGCTACCTGCGCTCGGTCGTGGCGGCCCCCCCCCCCTCCCTCCCGTACAAAGTGGACACGTCTCGTCCATCCCTCCGTACTAATTGGACACGTCTCGTCCCTTTGACAGGTCGTGGCGCGCATCTCGACGGCGGTTGGAAAGGCGCCCGCGGCGCTCTTCCTCAACATCGCGGAGCGGGCGCGGCGGCGGGCGCGTGTGGCGCGCAAGCGGGTGGAGGGGGTCTTCAAGGACGAGATGGAGGAGTGGCGGGCGGAGCGGGAGCGCAACAACGCGATGCTCAAGCCCTCGCTCGGCAACTCGAACGCGCGCGCGGAGCTCGACGCACTCTGCGCCGCCGAGGCAGAGCGGCTGGGGCGCGCCCTGCGCCGTACGCGCGAGACGATGGAGGAGTGCATGGTGGTCGAGGCGCAGGAAAGCTGGGCGCTGCTGAGCGAGATGCAGCACGCAGCGGGCGCGCTGCTCGCGCTGCTCGACGCGGTCGCGGCGCCGGCGGACCTGGTGCCGACGGACGAGGACGTGGTGGCGGCGCGCAAGATGCTCCTCACGCTGCTCCGCGAGCAGGCCAAGAGCGCGTCGGGTGCGGGCGAGAAGGCGATCCCGCCCGGCAAGGCGTTCCCAGTGCGCGAGTGGCGTGGGCTGCGGCAGGGCGAGCTCGGACCTGCCGCAGTACTGGCCGTGGCGGAGCAAATCGAGCGGGACTCGAGCGTCACGGCCAAGCAGGTGGTGGCGCAGCTGTCCGAGGAGCTCGGCGCGCCGCTCTCCTCCAACGACACGGCAAACCACGAGACGGCCGTCAAGCTCCGTGACCGCGTGTACAACCAGTTCCGCCTCGGCTTCGTTTCGCAGGTCGAGCGCACGCTCCGCGCCTACAAGGCCATCGAGCGCGAGGAGCTGCGCTGGCAGAGCAATTGGAACACCCTCGTCGAGTCGCTCAAGGAGTCTTAAGCGCCCGGCGCCGGGAGCGGCCGGCAAGCCGCGTGGCCTCAGCGTTCGCAAGTGATAGTACAGCCCGGTGTGTGTAGCTGTGTTTGCCCTGTGTTCCACCTGATCCTTGGTGTACCACGAGAGTGTGCGTAGCCGCGCGCGCGACATGCCCCGCGCTCAACTAGTTATTCTGCATTGCTACACGCGCGCACGCGCACGCACCCTCGCCCGCCCCGCAGCACCGACCCGGCCGCTGCGCCGCTCATCCCCAGAGCCGGAAGGTGGAGTCAGAGCCCGAGGAAATGAGCGACTGGGCGGACGCGTCGAAAATCACGGCCTGCACCGCCTCCTCGTGGCCATCGAGGGTGGAGAGGAACGACCCGTCCTCCGCCGAGTACACCTTGATCGAGTGGTCGTCGCTCCCCACGGCCAGCACGGTCCCGGAACGGTCGAGCGCGACTTTGTTCGCGGCATGCGGCCCCGCGTTGATCTGCAGCCGCTCCTGCACCATGCGCACGTCCCACAGGCGCACGCCCCCGTCGGCGTCCGTGGACGCGATGGTGTCGCCCCGCAGGTTGAAGGCCACGTGGTTGCACGAGTTGAGATGCCCGTAGAAGGTCTGTATGCAGAGCCCCGTGCGCGCGTCCCACAACGACACGGTCTTGTCGCCCGAGCAAGTGCAGATGTTGTTGGAGAAGGGCTGGAAGATGATGGCGTTGATCGAGTCAACGTGCCCGCGCAGCGTGAGTCGGCACTTCTGCCGCGCCACGTCCCACAGCTTCGCCGTGTGGTCCATCGAGCACGACGCGATGAAGTCGCCTGAGTCGTGGTACGCGCAGCCCCACACCGCCTGCGCGTGGTCCGCGAGCGTTGCGACGCACTTGCTCTTCGCAAAGTCCCAGATCTTTACCGTCCCGTCGCCTGACGACGTGGCGAGGTTCGCCGCGCGCGGGTGGAAGTCCACGCACGAGACCCACGACTTGTGCCCCTCGCCAGTCATGATCAGCTCACCATTGGGGATTGTCCACATCTTCCACGTGTTGTCGTCCGACGCGGTCGCGACGATGCTCTTCTTGGGGTGGAGCGCCAGCGCCGAGATCGGCGCCATGTGCGCCTTGTACGTCTTCTTCATCTGGTACTTGTCCGCCTGCTGCGGCTCAAATGTCAGGTTGTAGTACGGGTTCTCCCGGTCCTGGAACGCCGTCAGCGACTTGTCGGCCGCCTTGGCAGCCGCCGCCTTCTTGGTCGACGCCGCCTTGGCCGCCGCCGCTTTCCGCGCCGTTTCCGCGGACTCGTCTGTCGTGCGGCCAACCATAGAAGCCGACAGGCTCTGGGACTGCTTCAGCTGCTGCTCCAGCGTCTCCGCGCGCGTCGCCAGCTTGTCTGCCTGTAGCTTCGCCATGCTCTTCTCCTTCATCGCAATGTGGTACTTGTGCTCGAGCCCAGCAAGCGTCGGCTCGTACGTCTTGAGGTGGTTGCGCAACCGACGCAGGTCCTGGAAGCAGGCCGGAGAGAACTTCAGGTTTGGGATCGCGAGTGCATGCGTGGCAGCAATCCGGCGTGCCGTCAGAACACGCTTGACGGCAGGGGAATCCGCGGAAACACTGCGGGGCTAACCTGGATAAGCTGCTTCTTCTCGACAACAACACGCTGGTGGTTCATGCGGTGGAAATCGCGCTCCTTGCGGAACTTGTCCCAGGTCGAGCGCGCCTTGTGCGCAATCTCTTTGGCCTTGTCCAGCTCGGCCCGCAGCGCCTTTACCTGGTTGTCCAGCTCCTGGTTCCGCTGGTACACGTCTGCCACCACCGACAGGTCCTCGGGCGTGAGCTCCCCCGCAGTCGCTTTCTCGTACCACTCTGTCTGGAAACAGTCCATGGTTCGAGTCATCTTCATCTTCAGGAGGAAGTTCCGGATGAAGTCGTCTACATTCTCGCTGCGCTTCTTGAGGAGCGGTTTCTCCGGTGACACCTTCTCCTGATCGGCTGCTGCCTGGAGCCGAACACGCATGAGCGCGCTCTCCAGGTCCTCGTCATCAATCAGATCGTCTTCATCACCCGACACCTCCACCTCCTCGTATTCAAAGTCGTCGTCGCTCAGGAGCGAGTCGTTCAGATCCGCCGGAGTCGCAGCCATCGCTCCAAGCGCCCCCGCAGGGCCCCCGGTGCGACGCTCACTCTCCACCGCTTCCCCAAGGCCACACCTTGTGCCCTACTACAAGGACACGTCTGCTGCCGGAGCGCTGTGTGCCACCGGAGCTGGACCCTCCTCCCGCGCGCGTCGCTGTCGTCCCGCCCCAGCAAGGCAGTTGAACCACACTCCCACACGAAAAACTGCTAGAAGTTATTCAGCGGCTCCAGTGTCAGTTGGGTAAAATACAAGTCAATTGAGACGCAAAAGTGAACACGGTTTGTCCTCATCGAATTCAGCAAAATATGCACAGGGCTGCGGCGCTTCTGGTGCTGATTTGCGCAGCAAGTGTGGGAATTGCGCATGCAATGGACAGTGTCGACGTCAATCTCACGTTTGGTCAGCCAGAGTCCAAGGAAGCTGTGGTTCGTTGCCACCTGTCTCCCTGGGAAAGCAGTCCGAATATCGGGCATGGAGGGGGCATTTGACCAAGCCCTCCCTGTCCCTGGCTCGCACAGCGCTTACGAGGTCGAATCTGCTTGCAGAAAGTGAAGCGAGGGGGGGAGGTTCGTGTCATTCTCGAGAGTAACCCGACGGTGAGCGATTTCCTCTGTATTGGCCCTGAGCCTGCGATATAGCAGCTGGGGGTCCGAACAACCAGGAGTTCACCAATTAATGCCCCGTAGCGCTGCTTCAATTTGCAGTGGTGTGCCACATCAGCCACACCTTCTGCACATTATAGTTAGCTCTATCTTACGCGGCAGTGCTTCGGAAACTGAGGAAAAGCCGCTGCACGCGCAGACGGGATACAGCTGGTCGGTGCAGGGCGAAATCGCTGGGCTCAAGGTTGCTGCACGACCCAGCAACGACGCTGCGCCGCGACCCGGACTCAGCTCGCACTCTGCTGCCAGCGCTCGCCGCTGACGCATGCCTTGCTGTCGCTGCAGGAGGAAGCTTCCAAGTATGAGGCACCGACGACCGGGCTGGTCGGGGGCGGGGGCACGCAGCTGTACAAGTTCCAGGCGGAGAAGGAGGGAAAGCACGAGCTTGTTTTCGTATACAAGTGCAAACCCGCGCCTGCACTTGATGTCAGGATGCTGGGCAATGGACGTGCCCCAGGCCTGTCGCTGCCATGCGGCGCCACGCGTCTGTCGCGGAGCACTGACCGGCCGGTGTCTCTCTTGGTAGGCGGCCGTGGGAGGCGGATCCTGTGTCGCGCGCTGTCGTGGACGTCGACGTGGTGTAAATCGGTCGGGGTTGGTCATGGGTTACGCAGAGAGGGGGGGGGGCAGAGTAGACTCCCCAGAAAGCTTTCTGGGCGGGCTGCGCTCAGGCCAGCAAGAGCACGCGAGCAGCGTCCGCCCCAATGGCAGCGGGGCGAGCGAACCCACTGCTGCGCCAGCCGTTCATTTCAGAAAGTGCAGAGCTCGCGCCTCCAAAGCGGACAGAGCGCGCCTGTGCCACGCGGCTGCGCGTGCCTCAGCAGCGCTTCAGGGCGGCGAGCGCGGCCTGCGCCTCCGGGCGCGTCAACGCCTGCTTGGCCGTCATGGCGCCCAGCACCTCGAGCAGCGGGTCGTATCTGATACGACCCCGCAAACACGTCAGAGGGGAACCCGGCGCTGCGGGCACTGGCGCGGCGGAAGAGGGCGCGCTGGCGTGTCGGGCCCGGGAGGCTGCGGCGCTGCACCTCCCCGAAAAGAGCTCGGCCACTTCCGCCTGCCGCCCCCGGCCGCGTGCGCAGACGCTCAGCACAGCACCGCGCAGCGCGCGGGCGCGCGGGCGCGGGCGCGCGGGCGCGCGGGCGCGCGGGCGCGCGGGCGCGGTTCGCTCGCCTGGAGCGTCGGGTCGCGCCCCGACATGACGTTCTGCCCCCACTTGGCCAGGCTGCACCCTGCACGCGGAAAGTCGACCTACCTCCGCGCCGCCGGCGTAAGCAGGCGCCCTGCGGCTGCACGCCCGCCTGCCCGCGGCCGGGCGGGCGCGCGCCTCGTTGAACTCGCCGATGAGCGTGACAGCGTTGGGGTCGCGCTGGTCGATCCCCGGGCGCGGGTCGTTGCACAACGACGGGAGCAGGCAGCGCATGCCGGTGAGGCCCACGCAGTACACGTCGAACTGGCAGCCGGCGCCGCCAGGGGGTATCAGGGAGACTGGCGGGGCCGGCAAGGTGCTTGGCGGGGAGGCCCGGCGGGGGTGCGGGGCCGGCGGCACGCCTTTTCGGGGGCGGAGGGGTTGATGCGCTTCTCCGGCGGGGCGTAGAACGGGTCGATGGAGATGTCGTTGAGGCCGGTCTTGGAGGCGATGTCGCACCCCGCGCCAAAGTCGATGAGCTTCAGCTGCCCGCCGGCGACGATGCAGTTCTCGGGCTTGATGTCGCGGTGGAACACGCCCGCGGAGTGGATCTGCGCGCACGCACCCAGGAGGTCCGCCATCACCTTCTTGCATAGCGCGTCGTTCACTAGCCCCCCCGCGCGCGCTCCGAGCTTCCCTGCGTCCAGAAACGCCGGCGGGGGTCAGCGCCGCGCCCCAGCCGGCGACGGAGCATGAGAGCGCGCCCGGCGTTGGGGCGCGAGGAGTCGACCTGCGGCCTGGCCGGAGACCAGCAGGTGTTCGAGCGTCTCGGCGCCCTCCTTCTTGAACACAATGCCATACTCCCCCAGCCCCTGCGCCGCAGCTGTCGCGGGGTCGATTGCCACGTCGCCGAGGTACTTCGCAAAGCCGCCGCCGCCGGGGAACACCGCGTCGAGCTTCTCGTTGAGGAAGCGCTCAGTGCCAAACGTCGTGAGCCCGAAGTTGTCCTGGAACGGGATCTTCACGACAACCTGCCCCCCGAACAAGCCCTGCGTTCCGCCGCGGCTCGGTCAGCAGGCTGCGGGCAGACTGCTCTGTGGCCCTGTCTGCTGCCTCTGCTCAAAAAGACCCGCACCGCTGATAGACCGCACACGCGCCTACCGACATGATTTTTGTGTGTGTCGCCAGGTGGACTCTACCTGCTTGCCGAAGTAAACCCTGCCAAATGAGCCCTGCGCGTTCGGCGGTCCGTTGATGTTCACACCGAGTTCATTGGGCTGGAAAGTCTTGGCCTTCAGAGAAAGCAATCCGGGCGAAGCAAGGCCGCGCGGAGCAAGGTGAGAGAGCGATGTGCTCGAAACAAATGCGTCTGTCGGTGCGGGCGCGAGTGCTGCCAGTGCGAAAAGCAAGTGAGCCGCACTCCATGACGCCATTTTGGCCTCCTCAGCCTGAGAACCGACGTCGAAGTTCCCCGGAATTCGGCTTTCGGGCGCCACCCTCGTCGCAAAGAACTTGAACGCGCGTGGGCTCTGCACCTTGCCTGGCCGCCATGGTCTATCGGCAGTGGCCGCTAGACGCTATTGATGCGGTCAGTCGTGTGAATTCAGGTGTGGGACAGAGGCGCCAAGGGTTTGAATCGACCCGAGCGCTGCGTGAGCAGTTAGCCGGGCGGGCCAGGCGCCTCAAAGTTTCGCCTCAGCAGCGCCTCGAAGCCGCCAAGCTGTGGGGGAGAGTCAGTGACTTCGCACGCAAATCGACAGCCGAGCCCCGTAGTGTGCGTTGCCTTCAAGATGATTCGGGCGTGATGCCCCGCCCGGTACGCTCAGTGCGCTTTTCCCCCGCGTTGTCGCCGGTGCCAAGCTGCAACGTGGCGGCGATGTCGCCGCCTGCCAAAGATTCGGAGTCGGCCGACATCTCATCGCAGCCTTCCGCGGGCCCATCGGTCGACCTGCCCAGCTTCGGTCTATTTCGCGCAGACCCGATACTGGAGGACGCTGCAATTCAGCCGCGGCAGCAGCATGTCCCTGCCTTGGAGCAGACTGAATGCGGTCTCCCAAGCTCTCTGCAGCACCCACTGCCTTGGAACAGCGTGCTCCGTGCCAGGGTATGGTTCACTCCCAGCCAGGAAGTGGCGCGGACGGCTGCGTCTCCCCCTGTGACAGACAGCGCCGTGCGTTGCCTGCCGGCGGCGGAGAGAATTGCCAGCGCCGCGCAGGGGCTGCAGGCGGCAAGCGTGCGCCCCGCGACAATGCTGCGGGGTAGGCGGAGCGCCAAAGCAAAATTCTTGCCGCGGGACTCGTCCTCGAGTGAGACGGGCACCGGAGGCGAGTCAGATTCAGATAGCTCGTCGGATGGCGGCGTGCGGCGCACTGGCGAATCGGGTGCTGCGGCTGGGGATGAGGCATCACGTCGAACCAGCGGGACGTGGAGGCCACGGCTGCGGCATCGGCGCAGGGGCTGGACGGACAGCGACGAATCATCCAGCGGTGACGACTGGGATCGGACGCGCGCACTGCGGCACAGGGCGAGGAGCAGGCAGGCCGGGTCCGGCGGTGCACGAGACTCAGCGAGTGATGGAAGTGAGGAGAGTTGTGGGGATGGGCAAGGGGAGCAGGCCAGTGCTGAAACCCAGGATGAGCTGGCAGTTCTCATACGGCTCTCCACCAGCTGTGGACTCCGCGCGTTCTGCCAGCGCTGAATGAAACCCACAGGATTGCTTTTGCAGCGCAGCGTGGGCGCTGCTAGCCGCACCCGAGTCATCAGATTTTACGCTCTCGCCTGACGGCGATCCGATCCTCCGAGCAGACTCACAGCAGATTTGCGCGCATTCCCGCGCGCTCCCGCGAGCTCGCAAGGTGCGCTCCGCCTGGCGCAGGCGGTACACCGGCGAGTCGGCCCTCAAACGTACGATGCCTCGTCCTGCTTCTTGTCCGCAACTAGGCTGTCGATCACCGCAAAGCCACCCACCACACCTACAGGGTTCAGACAGCACCGTGAGCCTGCTCATCGGCCTGAGGCACGCGTTTGGCCCCTGCAGGGGGGCGGCGTGTAGCACAGATCGCGGCGCAAACCGGGGATGCTGTAGACAGTCGCGTCGATGAGGGTCTGACACACAATCTTGACGTCATCCTTCTTGTTGTTGGCGTCTACCTCTGCTTGAACTTCCGGATCGAAAGGGTTCTTGCCGTCGGCGATGATAGCCGGGGCTTCCAGTGGGACCTGCGGCCGGTCGAGCGTAAGGGGCTACTTCGCTGCACCACCGCTACCCTCGGCCGCTCAGGAACAACGCTGAGCATTCCGGGAGCGGGAGCCGAGCAACTGATTTGATCCCCGAGAGTGACGGGGTCGATTGATCCTGATTAGACACAGCAAGGCGCTTTGGGCGCGGTCTGCACCAGCTGCTTCGGAAGCCAGGTACCCTGGTTCTTCTTGTTCTCCGACAAGAACGAGCAGGGAATGTCTGCCCTTTCGGCGGGCGGCACGTGCCGGAGCGGGCGAAGAATGCATTCGATCGCGCTGTCGATGCTCGGCGCTTCCTGAAAGTCCTGGAACGCCGAATACTCTGCCTGCAGCGCCATGCTCCGATCCGCGGCTCCTCAACGAAAGAATGGCTCCAGTGCTTTGTGATTTTGTGAAGTGACTCGGTCCACAGATTTTTAAACTGGGATTGCTACCTCCTGAAATGTTCCTGTTCGCCGCCTCGATTTCTGGTTGACGGTATCTGAGAAGGTAAGGTGCTTGTTGAT
>Ga0115567_10002736_pt1 | contig 17485 bp, 27 predicted proteins | sample COGITO_mtgs_1204_2_FD_88679 | JGI IMG/M metagenome (GOLD analysis project Ga0115567, IMG submission 88679) | Pelagic marine microbial communities from North Sea - COGITO_mtgs_120412 | ecosystem: Environmental > Aquatic > Marine > Epipelagic | place: Germany:Helgoland, sampling site Kabeltonne... | reverse complement strand
GGGCGCGGGCGCGGGCGCGGGCGCGGGCGCGGGCGCGGGCGCGGGCGCGGGCGCGGGCGCGGGCACGCCTTTGTCAGGCGCAGGTCGGCCTTTCGCGCCGCGGCGAAGAGCGACTCCGTTTCGCGGCGCTGGGTCGGGACGCGGAAGACCACGCGCGCCGTGAAGGCCGTGCCGTGCATGGAGGGGCACGTGCAGAGGAACCCGAAGAGCGGGTCGAGCGCGTAGTCGCCGCCGCCCTTGCGCAGCCGCTCCTCCACGTCTCTGCCCGTCCGCACCCCCCGAAAGCACGCGTCAGGCCCCCGCAGGCAGCGAGTGCGGCGCTGCGGGCGTCTTGTTTGTGTAGGATGGATTTAATCGGAAGGCGGGGGGGGAGGGGCGCGACGCGATGAGGTCGCAGAAACGGCGAAAGGCACCCGCGACGTCGTGGCCGTCGTCGGCGACGACGAGCGCGAGGTGGTCGTGCCCGTTCACCCACGCGGCCGTCGAGAGGTCCCCGCTCCAGAACATCGCCCGGTCCCGCGGCCAGTCGCGCGCGATGCCCGACGCTGTCGCCAGCGACTCTTTCCCCGGGTTCGGAATCAGCATCGAGCGCCGCTGCGCCCGCGGCCACGCGGCGTCATAAAAGTAGTTATAAACCCACGCGCCGTCAGCACGCGGACAGACAGCCGCGCAGGGGCCCACGGGCGCGCGGCTCCGGCGCCCGTCCGCGCTCGCACGCGCGCTGCGCAGCAGCCGCGCGCGCACACACCTCGAGGCGGTCTTCGTCGTCGGGGTCGATGTCAGCCACCGCCGTTTGCGCCCAGCCTGCCCCCGTGAGCTCCTCCGGCACCGCGCGCAGAACCTGCGGTGCGATCGCCGCCCCGCTTGGGCCGCGGCGACGCCGCACTCGCCGAGGAGCAGCAGCGACCAGGGAGGCGGCGGGGCGGACCTTGCTGAGGTACTCGAGGAGATCGGCGCGCTCGTCTGCGCGCACGCCCGCGGGGAACGGCCGCGTCGCGACGTTGCGGGTTGCCTGCATGCGCACGCCCGTGACGCACTGCGCCAGCGCGTCCAGCTCAGACTCCGTGAGCGAGAGCCGCGAGGCGTCGAGCAGCGAGTGGAACTTCTGCTTGGCAGGGTCGAGTGCGTGGACCGCCTTGACGAGTTTGGAGAAGAGCGGGCGGAACAGCACGCAGCACTCGGCATCGCCGCACGCGACACCGACCTGCACCGAGCGTGCGGTCACGCCTGCCTGGATGAAGTTCGAAAAGGTGAAGGACGATTGCGTCTTGCGCCCACCCGCCGCCTCAAAGTCCTCGGCGGCGAGGACCCCCGTCAGCAGCGCCGTGTGCCTGCGCAGGCCCGCTCAGACGTGCAGCTCCGGGGGTCGCGGACGGGCGCCGCGGGGTGGGCGACGCACTGCGGAGTGAAGCGCGGCACTGAGCGGTAGTGCCGGAACTTGAAGTCTTCGGTGTCTTTGGGGTCCGCGACAGACGCCAGGCGCTCGCCCTCCTCCCACTCCAGAAAGCGCACGAGCTCTGGAGTCATGCTCTCGTCGGATAGCATCCCCGCGGCAACTAGGCGCGCTTCTTGCTCTGCGAGGTGCTGCTCGAGCGCAGTATACTCCGCGGCAGCAGCCTTCAGCTGCTTTCGGCGCAAGCGGTTCTCTGCAGCAAGACTCTTCTCGAGCTCCGCGATCTTGTCAAGCAGGGGGTGGTCAACGAGTGGGACTGCCGCGCGCCCAAACGTATCCTGCACCTCCAGCGTCTCCTTCACGACCAAGTGGCGCAGATCGCTGCGATTCGACACAAGGTATCGGACCATGTAGTCAACTGGATCCCCGGGTTGGTCGACAAGGATGGCCTCTGCCAGCGGCTGGAAGATGGACGACACCTTGGTCTTCGCGTAGCCCTGCGGTAGTTCAGGCGCTAGTCAGGTTGCCCCACTGGCGGATCAGCCGGGAAGTCCAGAAGCCATGAGCGGGGAGGGATACCTCTAGGCGCATCCTCACATCCTGCGCCGACATTTTCCCGCTGAAACCCCTGCAGTAGTAACCCTTGCCCCCTGGCCTGCACAACCGCCAGGTACAACTCCAACTCGCTGGTTCACGGACCTCCCCGCAGCGTTGGTCGCTTTACAATCGTCAAATTGTTGAGCACCGTCGGGACGGAAGGCTTGTCACCGGGCAGCGGCAGCTCGCAGCGAAAGAAGGAGATTTTTTGGCCGCACGATCACGCTTGCACGAGAGATAGGGCGCTCGCAGGCATGAGTTTTCCCTTCTCTGACCGCGATTTTGACCTGCTGGATGTCAACGGAGACGGAATTCTCTCCGCTGATGAGTTGTTCGACGGTCTGCAACACAAGTATGATCAGGTTTGTATCCAATGCCGCGGCGGACGTTTGCGTAGGTGCCCACCGTGCTTACACGTTGGGCTGATTTGATGCACGTATCTGGATGCAGGATGAGATTGCAGACCTCTTTGATCAGCTCGACACAGACGGCGATGGGATGATCACTCGGATCGAGTGGCGACGGTGCCGGGAGGCGGCGAATGGTGGCGTTGTGCAGGACTGGGAAACCAGAAAGTACGACCCAGTGGAGCTGCTGAAGCATCCAAACAACATTCGACTTGCCTCGCTGATTGCTTCACCTGGCCGAGGTCGAGAGCCCGCTTAGGATGGGCTGTGTTTCAGCTGGCCGAGTTGGTCGCTCAATGCAGTAGAGATGCTCTGCTGAGCTACCATTTGATGAGCAGATTTGGAAGATCTCCGTGCCTTCGTTCTCCGGAGCGCGAGCCTTGACCCCCAGGCCGATGTATCGCCGCTCGCGCCAACGGCGGGCTCTGTGGCCTCGCTCTTTCAGGCACTGCCTGCTGAGCTGCACCCTCCAGACTCGGAATCGGTGCGTCCCTCCTCTTTCTTTCGTATCCTCATCTTGCACATTTTTCCGTCACCCTCTCTGCCTCAAGTCATCATAGAGTGCCGGGGCGAGCGTTGGCACTGACGCAGCGTGGTGCGAGGTTCTCACAGGGGCACTTTGTTGTACACACGGTGGACGTACCGGCAGAGGAACCGCTGGCGGCAGCGCTGCCACTCATTGACGGTGCTGTGGTACTTTCTGGGCTGTCTGATGGCTTGGGTCCATCCGCGGAGCGCCACCTCCGCGAGCTTCTTGCGTGGCGCGCGGTTCCACTTGTGGCGGTCAGGACCCTTTCCACGCCGTGAGAGAGGACCCTGCCTCTCCGGGTCCTCTTAAGCCGCGTGAGCGACTCCAGGTGGCGCGGATGGAAGAGATGCTCGGCATGCAGGACGACGGGGACGGGCCCGCGTGGCGGTGGCAGGAGGGCACGTACCACAAGTGCCTGTGCCGTTCCGACGAGGTGCGGTTCGCCAGCGTGTTGTTGGAACCACCGGCGGTTCGACACCCGAGCGAGGCGTGTGTGCGCGGCTGCTGACGCGTGTGCTCTTGGACGGATGGTGGCAGATGAACGAGATTGTGGCCGAGTACAAAGACAGTGCGCTGAGCGACCGGCACGTGCACCCGGAGCGAGGACAGGTTTGCTTCCTTTCTGGCAGTCAGGGCTGGGCATTCACGCTGGCTCAGTTTGCACGGACGTACACCGACAAGTTTGGTATCACGCTCGACAAGATGTCAGAGCGCCTCTGGGGCGATAACTACTTCTTGATGGACTCGCGAAAGTGGACGCGCGAGGGGCCCGAGAGCGCGAGGGCCTTCAACCTCTTTGTGCTGGACCCGATCGCCAAAGTCTTCCAAGCCTGTGCCAACAAGGATCGCGAGAAGCTAACCAAAATGTCCGGCCTCGGATCTCACGCCCCTTCCTGTGCCCGCCACAGCTGAGAATCTAATTGTTTCGTGCGATTTGTTTCGTGAAGCACGGCCGATCCATGCGCCACGGGTTCCGGTCAACCCTGATACAAGGCTCTGTGCTGGAGCAGGCTCACAGCGCTGAGCATCCGCGTGACCAACGACGACCTTGAACTTGAGGGCACAGAGCTGGCGGTTCGAGTGATGCAGCGCTGGCTTCCTGCGTCGCGCGCCCTTCTCGAGTCCATTATCCTCCATCTCCCCTCGCCCAAGCTGGCGCAGCGCTACCGTGCAGAGCTCTTCTGTGCCGCAGCGCCAGACCACCCAGCGGGCACGGCTCTGCGCGCCTGCGATGCGTTCCGCCCCGCCCTGGTCTACGTTGCACGCCAGATCCCCGCAACCGACGGCAAGCACTTCATCGCGCTTGGTCCGCCCAGACGCCCGCAGCCCCAGCAATCTGTGCTCGGCGTGGCGCTCTGCTGAAGGCGTTTTGTGCACAGGGAGAGTCTTTTCTGGGATTGTCTCCAAAGGCGCTAGGCTTACGTGTGGCCCCACCCTGGAGCGGCGTGTCACGCTGTGGCCAGGCTCTGATCGGCTGGGGCTGAGGATGTGTGCAGGATGATGGGCCCCGCGTTTGAGGAGGGCAAGACAGCGGATTTGTTTGAAAAGCCAGTGCGTATCCCGCCGCTCGACTGCGTACCAGATGAAGTGTGCCAGTTGCTTGCAGGCCCTCTACGGAAGTATGAGGGCACTCCTCTTGACGAGGGGATGTGTGGTGGGTGAAAGGCCGCCCAGGTGCTGCGCTTCGCAGGAGACAGCTGCGTCGAGGCTGAGGAGGTCCCCGCGGGCAGCCTCTGCGGTGACCGCCTCCGCCCCCATCCCTACCGTTGCCCCTACCGCTCACCCTACCGTACCCATCGGGGGGCTGTAGGCCTCGGCGGCCTGGAGGAAACGCTTGGCAGCGGCACACTCTCCGCGTTTGAAACCGAGATCCCTCCGATCCGCACTCGCCCGTTCGCCGCCCCCTGTGTCGTGAGCTGCGTGGTGGAACCCAGGTGCGTCGCGTGGCTACCCGAAGGACCCATGCGCGCGTGATGCAGCCATCCCTGACGGCGCGAGCGCGCCCAGGGTCGCCGAAGACCTTCCGAGCTTGCAGGAGGGGCTGAGGCTCCTTAAACATTCAGAGGGGGTAGCGGTATGCCCTTTTGTTCCGCCCTGCTGCCTCCTTCCCCTGTGCCTCTTCGCGCATCTCGTTGCTCAGAGATCGCACGGCGGTGCAACGATGCGTCGCAGACGTCGGTTGCTGAATCAGGATTGCACTTTGTCCGTGGCTACAACCATGGCCATGTATCGCGTTCGATATCGAAGCTGGTTGGAGACCCGTTTGGCCCAAATAACCCCCCCCCGAATTCTGTTGTTTGGTTCCCAAGGGATTTTGTCCAGCATTGTTTGGCGACTTCCTGTGCTGCTGATGCCACTGACAGCTGGCGTGATTGATTCGTGTGCAGAAATCGATGTTGAAGGTTGAAATCAAGGTCTGCGTGCCCGCAATTTACATGCACTCTCTGCATACCTTACTTGGTGCTGTTTCAGTGCGAAACATTCGTTTCTGAACCTCAAGCGGACGGCAGGCTAATGATGTATTCGTATCTTACCGAGAAACCGTCACTATGTCTACGGACAAGGACTGCATGGCGCGAAGTGAGAATGGCGAAAATGAGATTACCATGAGGGCAGCACCGCTGGAGCCGGGTCTTGCGGAGCGAATCGAAATCGGAGACATAACGTCAGAGACTGAGCCGCAGATTCGCGCAAAAGTCCTCTACCGCTCACCAAATTTGTCCAGAGAGTCTCAAATGGGCAAGCTACCCCCGAATTTACCGTGTCCAGGTCAAAGCCTAACACCCTTGCTCGCATGGGATCAGATTCTTGTGGAGGAGTTTGAATGGCACAAGCAGGACGCGAACAAAATCTGGGCCTTTGGACCTGAGACAGGGAGCGCCAACATTTTGGTCGATTGTGTAGAGGGTGCGAAGGGGAAGCGCCTTGACAGCGCGCGGGACTCCATACTCTCGGGCTTTCAGTGGTGCACCAAGGCTGGAGCCCCAGACCACGCAGTCACATACCTTGACATATATCACGATTGCATTCCGAGCGAAGCGTCATTGTGGAAGTGCTGATTGTGTGCGGGCAGGCGGGTGTGCTGAGCGGTGGAGAATTGCGATCTGTCTGCTTCTCTATCATGGATGTCGTCCTTGCGTCGGGGAGTGTGCAGAGAGCTTCCGGAGAGATCATCCCGTGTTCTCGTCGAGCGATGTATGTGTCACCCGTGGAAGTAGGCTTCTGCTCAACACTTCGCTGTAGGACCATCTGCTGGGACTGCACGGAGCAGAAAGAGGGTTTGAAGCGTTGCTTGTGGCCTGACGCTGAAAGTGTCGCGCGCACGCGTTTAGGTATGCCGCGCAGTACACCGCGAGACCGCGCCTGCTGGAGCCGATGCTGAGCGTCCAGGCACACTGCCCTGAGCCCGCAGCCAAGGCGCTTGCGGCTCTACTCGTGGCAAGGCGCGGGCGGGTGCTCGCCGACCGGCCTCGCCCGGGCGCTTCGCTGGTAGAGGTGCTCGGCGAGCTGCCTGCCTCGGAAGTCGAGGTGCTGAACGCGAGCCTCGATGGGACGCCCGCGGCCAGCACCGTCCTGCATTGCGCGTTTGCACGCTGGCAGGTCTCGGCTCCATGTCTCGGACTAGCCCTCCGCCGGCGGTGCCCTCTGTCCAAAAAGGCGCCCGCGTCAAATCACCTTGCTGCCGCGGGTGTTCCAAATCGAGCCCTGTTGGGGAATTTCCCTGCATCACTTGTCGTGACAGGGCACCCCTTGATCAGGTGGTGGAGCAGGATCCACTTGCAGAGGGGCCGCTGCGCGACGACTTGATCGCCACGGTGCGCAGGCGTCAGGGCATGCCCTCCAAGATTCCTCCGCTCGAGAGGTTTCTTGATGGTCATCCGGAGAAGCACTGAGGCACCGGCATGCCCCGAAGGGACGGGGGCGCTTGCGGGACTGAAATGTAGAAAATGTATACATAATTTGTACGTACGGGCGCGATATCTGCGGCTCTCCAGACTTACTCGGCGCCGCACACACTTACTTAAAATAGATAGAGTGCCTCGAAATCGTCTCGCCCCCTCTTCAAGCCGCTTCGCGTGGTCGGGTCGAGGCTACGTGTCAGTGGCAGACGACCCCCCTCGCGTCTCGCTGTTGCAGTAGCGTCGGCTGGGCTTGCCTCGTCCTTCTTCTCTCCTTGAACTGCATCATCGGGAGATTTCGCAGGTAGGGGGGGAGGGTTAGGGAGCGGCGGTGGCGGACGTGAGCAAGTCGCTGCACTGCGCTCCTCCGAGCGCTCCCGCTCAGGAGTGCGGCAACCATTTGAGATAGCGTCCTCACGATCGAGCTCGGTGCTTTGATCGGGTTCAGACCCCGGCGAGGGCTCTTTTGCGGATTCGGGCCCAGGCGCTGATGAGGTGTGCAGGGGCATCTGATGCCCACGGAGAGAAATCCCGTGACCGGCAACATTTTCCTGGTCTACGAGCTCGACTGGCGCAGCGTCATGCACTCCAGCTCGAGGCTGTGGAATAGGAGGAATCGGCGGCAGCGCGGGCGACGAAAACTCCACGGCAGCCTTACGTACCAGTCCCGCTGGAAGAGCGCTGGCGACGACGCGAGATGCCACAGCCGGGGATTCAGCAGCTGTTGGAGAGGAAAGCGCATTGACCGTTGCTTGAATTTGGGAACCCGGTACACGTGCTCGCTTTACAGGGCGTTCCACGCTGTCGCACTCCTTCTTAGTTGGTGTCGAGAGCTCCTCCACCAAAGATTTGACATGCCCTGCAAGCTTGGCCAGCTGGTCCACATCAGCACTGGTATATGGCGATGAGACTGCTTCCCTCTTGGCCCTCTGGTTTTTGGCGATTGTCTCGAAGAAAGCCACCCGGCTCAGCACCGATTTTCCGGAAGCCTGCGGCCTGCCCTCGACAACCATCCCGCAGCACTGGACAAGTGCCGTTGCGGTACTTGTCAAAATGTTTGATGTATGTCAACCGTATGTCAACCTCTCCACTTTGAACATACGCTTTGGGGAGAGGATGGCGAATTTGCGCTACCTCTGGCGACTGGCAGCGCCGTCGCTGCGCAATCCTCAGTGGCTTGCCCGTCCGACCGGCCCCGTAGCACCGCGTAACCGGCGTGTCCTTTCGTCTGCTCTCCCTGAGATCCCTGCCTTGAATCCGGTTCGGCCCCACCCTTGCAACAACTTTGTTGCGTCACATTTATGTGACGCTCTGATGTCCCGCACCAGTCGGGGCTTAGTGGTGCTTTGTTGCGATCCGCAGGTGACCGACCAGGAGAAAAATATTTTGATCTGGGAGCATGCAGAGCAACCGGACTACTACATGGGTTTGGCCGCACCAAAGTTCACTGAGAATTCAACGAGATGGAGGATTCTCATGTTCACATGAGCTTGGGGATACAATCCTACCAAATGTGGATGCCCAAACCTTCTGATAAGAATCTCGTTGCAGGGATCGACGACGTCTACAAGCTGTCACAACTTGGCCCGCACGACAAGGACATGTTGGTGCAGTCAGCCATGTTCCTGAAGCAGTACCTCCCCGCGATGCTTGCAAAACGCGTCAAGGACCTGCAGGTGAGATTTTCGCTGCGGATGCGCTGCATTGCGCACCCCAGGTCGAGATTCAGTGCGATAGGCGCTCATGATTTGGGGAAACGTTTGGCCTCAACAGTGTTCAAGGTGTCTGACATGTGAGGGACTCGGGCACAGGCGATGCCAGTGCCGTTCCAGGAGATCGGGGGTTCTATTGCAGAGATCAGTGCAATGTACGAGGAAACGTTCCTGCGAGTGATGCAGCACCCAAATCCAGAAAACTTTGAGTTGCAGGAGCAGTTCACGTCACTTCTGAGCTTCGCCAAGAACAAGCATTTGGCAACAAATCAGCTCATCTCGCAAGCGCTAAGAAACGTGCGCTGCACGGGGACGGGAGAGTGGCGCGACCCTAAGGGAAGGCTGCTGTATGTGGACGATCCTCAGCGGACCAAGGTGCAGGAAGTCATCCAGCGCTTCTACAATGGGCGCATTGCGCTGCGGCTGCTGGTCGACCAGCACATTGCGCTGCGGCGCGACGTGCTGGAGCTTCCAGACAGGGGGTCCGTGCCAGGTGACGTCATGGAGGACGTATGGCGCCGCATACTCGATCTGGAGAAGGTCCCCCGCCGCTACTGGGGCATTGTACACCCGGAGTGCAGCGTGAAAACAGTTCTCGACATCGCGTCACAGGACGCGCAGGTTGCTGCTGCGCCTTGCGTGAGCCAAGCGTGTGGGAAGCATATGGTGGACGAGATCGAGATCAAGTACCGCGGCGATCTCGGCGTGGCCTTCTCATACGTCCCAGAACACCTCTACATCATGCTGTCCGAGGTTCTCGCAAATGCAATCCGAGTGACTGCAGAGCGCCACGGACCCACGCTCTCGTCGGGGGGCAGCCTGCCTCCGGTCACCGTAACGGTCACAGGAGGCTCCCACATCTTCATCCGCATCACCGACCAGGGTGGCGGGGTCGCCTACGCCTCTGAGAACAAGGAATCTCGCCATCTCCAAATCCTGTGCGCTCGCGCAGGGTCGTGACCGTGTCGTCTCCCGCGCAGGTCTGGAAGTTCTCTTACACGGACTCACTCAAGATGGACGGCGCCGAAGGCAGTCCGCAGCAGGTGCGCACAGCAGCCGGTCTCCGGCCTCGCTAACGACAACACACGCCATGCAGGAGCTGCCCAGCTCTGCACTCTCAGCTTGCACACATTTAGTTTGATTCGATGTCGCCAACTTGGCAGAGGAACCGCGCTGGGCGGCAAGGACTGCCGCTGTGTAGGCTGTACGCGCGCTTCTGGGGCGGAGACATCACACTGATGAGCATGGAAAACTGGGGCTGCTCGTTTTTGATCCGCCTTCCCAAGAAGCGGACGGCGGGCAAGATGATCAAGGTGAACAAAGGCGACCACTACCAGACCTTGTCTGGTAACTACCAGACCTTGGGCGGAAAGTCGGGGCAAGCTGGCCTCTCTTCGAAGCTCATCTACCCAACAGGAGCAGTCAAGTAGGAATCTTTCATAGCAAATCGAAGCTTTGAGTAGAACGCTATTCAGTAGGTGTAAGAATGGAGCACTGTGTCCGCTGATGATCCTGCCTTTTCTCGTGTATTTGACACACCTTCCCAACCGCCTTTTCACACCAGCCGTCGTAGACACAGCTACCCCCACCCCCGAGATTCCGCACGTCCTTCCGTCACCAGAACTCGCGGCCCTCCTACATGATCAGTGCCGCCACGCCCCTACCCACACGGACTGCGCCGCTCGGTGCACTCGCGCGCGCCGGCAGGCTAGGGCCTGCAGACGAGCCGGTGGTCGACCTTGGCAAAGACCTGGTAGCGCCCGTGGATGAACTCGGGGTGCATCTTGGCCGGTGACTCCAGCGGCCAGTGCTGGATCTCCTCGCCCTTGAGCAGCCCCTCCAGGTCCGCCGACGACGCCGTCTTGTCGATCGCGTGCGCCCCGCCCACCACTTCGCTCGCGGTGAGCGACTTGTCGTGGCTCTTGGAGATGTGCTTGGACCGGTGCACGGACTTGATCTCCGTCGCCCGCACGGGCGAGCCCAGCGCGCCCACCCCGCCGGCGGGCGAGCCGCATCCCCGCAGAGGGGAGCCCGTCCGGGGCTTGGGCAACGACGAGTCGTACGAGAGGATCCCGGCCGCCCGCGCGCCGCCCTCGCCCTCGCCCGCGTCGAGGTGCAGCTCGCTGTTCACGTGGGCGATCGCGGCGAACTGCGAGCGGATGATGTCTGCGAGCAGCGGCGACCCCTCGCCGTCGCGCACCATGCGCCCACGCAGGAAGACCTCGTACCCGTCGCGCCCCGCGGCCAGGTACGCCTTGGTCACCAGGTGGTACTCCCGGTCCATGTCCAGCGGCGCGCCATTCACGAGCACCGAGTCGCGGATCACGCGCGCACCCATCGGCGCACTCGCCGAGAACGCGAACGCCACGCCGGAGACGCACGGGAAGCGCCCCTCGAGCTTGGGGTACATGGACACGCCGTTCTCCAGCGCCTCGAGCACCTGCGCCCCGGTGAGCGCAAGCACCGCTAGCTCGTCGAGCATGGGGAGGAGCGTGACGAGGTCGCGCATCAGGAAAGGGCCCGGCGGGAACACATCGTCCGCGCGCAGCGTCCCTGAGTTGATGAGCACCATGTCGACGTGGATCCCCGAGTTCTCGACGCCGTCGCGTACGCAGTCCGCCACCCAGTTGCCGCAGTTGGTCTCGCGCGACCGGATGTGCTCGAACTTGGCGTCGATGGAGCAGCCCAGCTCTCCCAGCACCTTCTCCATCGATTTGGCTAGCTCGCAGCTGTACAAATCCACCAGGGCGGCGGCCTTTGGGCACTCGGCCACCTCCTCAGTCACCTCCTCGTGCTCCCAGCTCACCTGCGGCCGCGTCCGCTCTCCTGCCACTACGTCTGCATCTTTCCACAGGAACTTGAGCTTTGTGAGATCCCGAAAGTCAGTCCCTGACTTGATGATGGGCACGCCATTCACGACCTCGGAGAACACTTCATGATCATGCCCTCCGAGAATCACGTCCAGTTCGGGAACCTCTGCTGCCAATCGCCGATCATTGGGCTTCCGCATGTGCGTCAGCGCTATCACCGTATCAACCCCTGAAAAACAGATACCTCGGTCAGCACTGCGATGCTGGCCTATGCAACCTAAAAGGTGGAGGTGCGTGGAGAACGCACCTTGCTCCTTAAGCTCTGCCAGGATCTCGCGCGCAATTTCTACATAATCACGATAAATGACCTGCCAAGGCGCGTGCATCAGCATCGCTAATGTATTCGACACACGCAAAGCATGTTTGACTGAAGAGATTGTGCCCTACTGCGCATCAAGCGGAGAGCGGGCGGCCGCTCAGTTTGCTGCAGGGGTTGACCTCGTCGCGCTCGATGGTCGCGAGCGTGGCAAGCCATTCCTCCTCAATAAGCCCCATGATGCCGATGCGACGGCCCTTGCGCTCGATCACGAGAGAGCGTTTGCCTCCAGCGAGCAGCTCCCCCGAGTCCGCGTGCCATGCGTTCGAGAGGAGCCACGGGAAGTTGCTCTCGGGGACGCAGAAGTCGCGGAGGTGCTGAACACCGAAGTCAAAGTCATGATTCCCCATGCAAGCGCAGTCGATGTTCATCATGTTGAGAAACTTGACCATGTGTTCGCCCTTGGTCACCGTGCTGAGTAATGACGGCGCAAGAGCGTCCCCTGAGAAGAGCGTCACTGCTTCGGGATATTGCCGCAGCTTCTCGATGAAGCGCGCTACCCCCCCCACAGGCTCGCGCGTGCGCGCCTGCACCTCATATACGTCGTTGAAGTGAAGAAACATCAGCTCGGTCGCCCGTGCCTCGACGGGTGGCACGTTGCCGGCATCCACCATGGCTAGACCCCAGTCGGCCACCGGGCCTTCCGGCGTTCGGCTGACCTTCTCAGGAGAGAACGGCGCGTAGCCAATGTCCTTTCGCTTTGCAGGCAGCAGAAATTCCTCACTGTTCACCGTTGCCGTGTTCGTGGATCCCCTCCCCATTATCCGCGCATGGACCGGCGACGGTCGCTGCGTCCTGAGCCTCCTCTCCAACCCTTCAGCGCCGGGCGCAACCCCGGGACCGCTTTCCCCAGACCCTCGACCCGCGAGCGCTGAAAGCCTAGCCTCTTCTGGCTTAGTTTACGCTCACCTAGAGCGAAAACCAGCCCGCAAGCGCTTGCAGACAAGCGCAACCAGCGCGACCACAAGCGCCTGCGCCTCAACGAGCTCCGGCCCCCGATCTTGCTTTGGAATGGGGGGGTCACGTGGTTCTTATCAACTTAGGCCGAATGTCTACAGGCTGAAAGCTTTACAAGCCTCCCTGTCAGTGTGTCCCTGACAGAAGCACGGCACGATGTCCGGCGGTGGGGACGACGCGGCGGAGCAGAGTGTAAAAACTGGGGAGTCTCCAAACCAGGCAGATGAGGAGGGCAACAAGCAGGCAGGCGCAATCGAGACTGCGAAGGTCTCGCAGGACACTGTAGCTGGTGAGAGAACGGAAACGTTCCAGTGCGCAGTGTGTTACGAGGATCATAATCTGGGCGAATTGGCGAGGATGCCCTGCTGCTTCGTGGAGGGAAGCTCCACAAACTTCTGCAAGTCGTGTGTACAGGTAGGCGATGGAGGCATCTCGCACCATGCAAGTCCAGACAAGGCGATGACATTGGCTGCCCGGCGCAGGTAATCTGCGAGCAGGGGATCGACGGTCGTCTGGGAAAGTGCCCCAAGTGCTCGCAGTGGTTCACCGTGGAACATGGTAACATCAGAAAGGGTGGAGCTGCTGGAACGTGCAGAATGTAAACCCCCACGCCTCTGCTGCATCCGGAAAGAGCAGTGTTCCATGAGCGTTGCAGCCCATTCACCGACCCTTGGGGGACAGGTGCAGGCAACCCAAGGAACTTGCGGACCCCGCACAGCGTCTCTGCGAGCCGTGTGTATTGGGGACAAGATTGAGGTTGCGCTACGAGTGCGAACGCTGCCATCGCGTGCAGCGCATTCCGCACCCGATGTTCAGATACCAAGAATCTCCGGAAGCGTTCTCCACTGTCACGTGGGCGTGCCATGTCGCCTGCGGAGACTACACGAATTGGCGCGTGCTTCCCGCTGACGCATCGCTCATACCGCCGGAGCATTGCCCGGAGTCCTGGGGACGGAGGGAGGCGTGGCTTGAGCAAGTGCGCCTTGGGCGCCGCCGCGCCGCTGCTCGGTTCGCGCCCCGTGCTTTTTTGGTAGCTCGCTGCCGTATCGCGCGGCGCGGCGCAATCGGATCTGTCTGTCATGTCAACTCAATGGATCGACCGGCGTTCCCTGCAGGAGGGGAGGTGCAGACGGCGGTGCAGCAGGAGAGGGAGACTACAACGGTGTGTACGAGCAAGGCTACATGACATGTGCGTGCACCGCGCCATCGTGTGCAACCTCATATGGGTGCTTGTAAACACCCGGTGGCTGCAGAGGAACGCTACTGACTCAGGATCGACTCCAGGGGGTGGTTACCGCTGCGCAATCATGTAGGGCCGGCCCAGGCGCTGTTACCTCAGGATCGTGTCGGTCCTCGAGCAATCGGAGCTCGGCCACGCTCCGTCGCAGGATTTGTGAGCGCGCGCGTAGATGAGCCGGAAATGCGGCCCGGCTGTTCAGCTGTAGATTAAATTCTTCAAGCACCCACGCAGCCGGCAACAAATGTGCGGCAATGGGGACATGTTCAGTTACTACACGTTTAAAAGTCATTAGAGTTGACTTTTTGGTTTCAGGAGGGTGAGTCACTGTGGGCGAGGAGCGCTGCCCCCTCACCGGGTTACGCCGGCGGAGCTGCTCGTACACATCTCACTTGCAGGTTCCACGCAGGAACTATACAGTCCGATTCTCCGGACTGAAGTTCCTGTCTGCGACGCGGCTGGACGTTGACATCTGCATCCTACTCTGGGTCCCAAACGAGACAAGCGCACTCAGACTGGGGATCCTCCGACAAATCAGCCGGGTGGCGGGCTAGCGGCAACATGCAGACAGATGAGAGCTCAGGACAGCCAGCGAAGCTTCCGGAAGGATGGACCGCACACAAGGTTCGCTTACAGTCGCCATTGTCCTTGCCTCGTCAGAAATGTTCCCGAATTGCACTTGGCGAAATCTGGGCCATGTTTTCTTGTATCTCCAGCATCTCTGAAATGTCTGCCATCGAGATGGGTGGAGAGCGAAAAAGAGCACCCTTGCCCCCAGCAGAAGCATTTCTTGTAATGTTACGCGGAAGTTGTTGTTGGCGGCCTGACGCGATGCCCTCCAATTGCAGGACCCGGACACCAACTTGACTTACTACTTCCATGCCGCAACCGGAGCGTCTCAGGTCCCGACAAATCTAGTTCGCCTTACCCTATGCACCGCTGCTTCCGTCCCTCCTTGCTGTCCTCTTGAGTTCAGCCCGCTGCCAGCCGGCCATCCCATGCGGCACGCCTCGCTAACTTGGTACGAGCGCAGTGGGTGCCCCCGACGCCTACCCCGCCGCCTTCTACCACTTCAAAGCCTGCACCAAAGGCGGAAACGGCTGCCAACTTTGCGGCTCAGGTGAAGCTCTCGTGAATCCCTGTCCCTGCAGCTGATGGGTCCCCTGCTAGCTTCGATGCGCTGTCCCTTCCCCGTGCACTCGCTGAGCACAGGCGTGGGGCGCGACTCCGTGCAGGTGGCGGGGAACATTGCGACGTCGATCGGCAAGGAAGCGTCCGGGGTCGTGGGCGACCTTGCCGCCAAGGCCGCGAGCGCGGCAGTCGCAAGCGCCGTACAGGCGCGCCCCGCACGGCCCAGCGTCCGCCCGCGCGCAGCCTGCCCCGCAACCTCGTGCCTCCGCGCCGCCCCAGTGCGTGACGGGTGGCTGTACGCGTGGCAGGAGGGCAAGGCGGCGGCGCAGGGGGCGCTCAGCAGCACCGGGTGGGGCGCAGCCGGGGCGGGCGGCGGGGCGGACGCGCACATCCAGGGAGTGCAGCTCCTGCATGGCGGTGTCCCGAAGCTGTCGGACCGCCCCATGTGGGAGGCATGCGCCCCGCGCCGCGACCCCACAGCCACGCCCCCGCGCGCCCGCGCCGCTCCCGCCCGGCCGGCAGCGCACAGCGTCTCAGGCGGGGTGGGGCGCAGGACCCCGCGTTTCTGGACATGTTTCTCGACAGCTGCAACCCGCACAGCAAGCACGCGCTCTGCAAGGACCTCGCCCGTGACGCCGCCATCCTGCTCAGCAGCGCGGCGGAGGGCGCCGCGGACGAGTGGCGGGAGTCGCTCGCGCGGCTGGGCGCGGAGAAGCAGGCGGCGTCGGGCGCGGTGCCGCAGCTGCTGGCGGGGTTCCTGGACCTGGCGTCGCATCTGCCGGTCGGGAGCAAGAGCGAGCAGCAGCTCCTCGAGTACATCTCCGCCATCACCTCCCGCGTCAAGGGCCTCCAGGTGCGCGCCCGCCCCTCCTCCTGCAGATGCAGATGAAGATGCATCGGACACGGGAAGGATTGAGGAAGCAGAACCGTGCGCCCGCGCCGCGCGCCGGGGGGAGGCCGGGCCCGACCGCCGGGGCGGCGGCGCAGGTCGGGGGGTCGCTTATCATCCCCGCGGGGTGGGCGTGCGCGGCGGAGGGCGCGGCGGGAGAGTTTGCGATCCTGCTGGTGCTCGAGCGCTCGGCGCAGGACCGCTTCGCCCTCGCCGTCGTCAATACAGGCCCGGAGGGCCTGGTACGTCCGCTGCCCCCCGGCTATCCCCGCGCCCCGTGCTCGAGGATGAGGATGAGGAACCGGCTGAGGCTGAGTCTGAGGCGGTCTGAGGCGGAGGCTGAGGCGGGGGGCGGCGCAGGGGTACCACCCGATCCGGGCCAACGTGGCGGAGACGGCGAGCATGACGTACCGCCTGGCGCTGGTGTTTGAAGGCGTGCCGGACACTAAGCTCACCGACTCGTCCTTCTGGTTCGCCGTGGGGCGCATGCAGGTCTGGCCGTCCGAGGCGCACAACGCCAAGCAGTTCTACGAGGTCCTGCTGCCGCACCTCAACAACCGCACGCTCGCCGCGACCATCGCCTTCAACTCCGAGCCAGGCGGGCCGGTGTCCGTCCCCTGGGCCGTTCCCCCGCAGAGCGGCGACCCGAGCGCCGTGCACCTGCTCCACGAGGCCCTCCGCTTCGTCCTCGCCCGCCGCGGCTTCACGGTGTCCCCCGCTGCCCCCGCCCTGCCCCGCGCCGACCGCCGCCACCGCCGCCCCTCTCTCCCATCCAACCTCTCCCTCCCTGTCCCTGTCCGTGTCCTTGCCCCTCCCCTCTCTCTTCTGCGCCGGGCAGGGCATGGCGCCGACCGCGGGGCGCGTGGGCAGGTGCGGGAGCTTGAGATGTGGTCGCTGCTGATCAAGTGGCAGCTTGGCCGCGCGCTCTCTCTCTCGCTGAACCGTGCGCCCCCATCCTCCGCGCCGCGCCCCCCTCCTGCATTCTGCATCCCCTAAACCTCCCGCCTCCGTCCTCGCAGGCGTCGACTCTCTCGCGCCACACCACGCGCGCGTCTCCCGCTCCTGCGCCCGGCGGCTTGCGGCCACCGCCGCACACGTCTCGCGCCTCGAGCCTGCAAAGGACGAGGCGGGCGGGGGTGCGGGCGCGGCGGCGGAGGGCGCGGCGGCGGGCGAGGGCGGCGGGGGCATCGTCTCGCGCGAGCACGCGTCCGGGATCCTGTCGCTGTGCACCTTCATCGAGACGCGGCTCGCGGACCTCGAGCGCCCCGCCGGGGAGCTGCCTGCGGCGCTAGACCTCACAGGCCCGGGCGGGACGCGCGGCGAGTACGCGGGGTTCCCGCTCTTCGACGGCTTCGCGGGCGGCGCGGGCGGGGTCGAGCATCTCGCGGGCCCGCTCGACACGGAGCAGCAGCTGTTCCGCCCGGTGCAGCTCTCGCTGATCCCCGACCGGTGCACCGACCCGCGCGCGGCGGTTGAGGCGTTGCGCCACTGCCAGCACTGCTGCGTGCTGCTGGCATACCCGCGCCGCCAGCTACGCAACTCCGCGCT
>Ga0115567_10002734_pt1 | contig 17488 bp, 15 predicted proteins | sample COGITO_mtgs_1204_2_FD_88679 | JGI IMG/M metagenome (GOLD analysis project Ga0115567, IMG submission 88679) | Pelagic marine microbial communities from North Sea - COGITO_mtgs_120412 | ecosystem: Environmental > Aquatic > Marine > Epipelagic | place: Germany:Helgoland, sampling site Kabeltonne... | reverse complement strand
TAATTGGAGCATGAGGGAGCTAATCGGCCACCATGCCTTAACCGTTTTCAGGAAACGCCCTGTGCGGAGCCGCATGCAGGGTGTTGTGGGGGCTGGAGGCTAGAAACCTCTGGCTACCCGATTATAATGCCTTTGCACTGAGTCCAAGCGCAATGACAACAGAACCAATTTAAGTCGATATAGAATCATTATTTATTACATCATTTTCTTTTAGCAGGCTTTCGAGTTTATCCATCCTTTTCATTGAAACTATTGAAAAAACAAATCCAGTGACACCCATCGACATACCTACAATTCCAAAAATAAAACCTAAATTTTCCATGCTGAAACTCCCTTTAACTTAAAAACGGCAACCTGAATTTACCGAGCAATATAAAACCTTATTCTCTAGACTTCTGAATAAGTAAAAACCAGCCGAAATTAAAAATCCTACTTTGTCTGTTTTTTACTTAACCAAAACAACACTATAAGTCTGATTATGCAAAAAGTATAACTTTATTTATGCCGTAAAAGCGAGTAAAAAGGGATAGTGAGAGTTCTCATTTCTTCAATTTGTAACCATATAACGTGATATCAATGGCTTTCTTAGACCCACTGCAAATTTGTCTAGATATACGATTATACAAAGCGCGGGTTTTTCGCTTTTTGGAGAATTTACTTAGCTAATTTTTTCATTGGGAACGACTGAGGTTCAAATTGAGAACTGAATTTACTACTTTAATGCAATTGCCTTCTCCCAACCCTTTCGATTTCTCAAATGACATATTTAAAGATTAGCTTCTAGGCCAATACATTCGAAACACACTTATTCAGTCTGAGCCTTAAGGTCCTTTTGTTCATGCACACTGCTGTCCTTTTTACCTGAAAAAACATTTTTTATATCATCGAGCATAATATACAGCGATGGCACTAGCAGAAGTGTAATAACGGTAGCAAACAAGATTCCAAATGCTAATGAGACGGCCATAGGGATGATTATTTGAGCTTGTAAACTGCGTTCAAATATAATGGGCATCAAGCCCATGAACGTAGTTAATGATGTGAGAATAATAGCTCTAAATCGTTCAGTCCCAGCGCTTAGCACCGAATCTATTAAAGAGTTCCCTTCTTTCTTAGCTCTATTCACGAAATCGACCATTATGAGTGAGTCATTCACAACCACGCCCGCCAGCGCAATAATACCGCAAATAGACAGCACGCTTACGGCTAAGCCGAGAACAATATGACCTATGATTGCGCCTACTAAGCCAAAAGGAATAACTGACATAATAATAAGAGGCTGAGAGTACGACTTCAAAGGAATAGCCATTAAGGCATAAATAGCTAATAAAGCAAAAACAAAGCCAAGGGCTAACGAAAACATCGCTTCTCCTTGCTCTCTCGAAGCACCTTGCAACTTAGTGGTAACATCAGGGTATTTTTCTAGCAAATCAGGCACCAAAGTTGTCATTACATCGCGCGCTACTTCTCCTGGGTCAACAAGGTCTTTATTCACTTTTCCGGAAACCGTTATAGAGCGAGAGCCGTCTACTCGAACAATACTCGCATAGCCTTGTGCTAGCGTAACATCGGCAACTTGATTAAACGGAATATCGTCACCGTTAGGCGCCCTCACCCGCATTGTTTCTAAATTACCAATAGAATTACGTTCTTCCTTGGGATAACGCACCATTACCCGCACTTCTTCATCGTCTCTTTGTAGTCGCTGCGCCTCGGCGCCATAGAAACCATAACGGACCTGTTGAGCAAGCTGCGATAAGCTTATGCCTAATGCTTCGGCTTGAGCCTTTACTTGAAGTTGTATTTCATCACTACCGCCGCTAAAAGAATCATTTACCTCAGTAACGCCCGTGTAAGCATTTAAGTAATTGGTTAACTCAGCGCTAACCGCTTTAAGTTGATCAATATTACTTGAGCTAAATTCAAAGTCTAAGTCAGAACCTCCGCCCGGCCCACCTGGGCTGCCAATATCTAATGAGCGAACACCCGGAATCTCCTGTACAAATTCACGCCATACATCCTGAATTTGAGTATCGCTTAAATCACGGGTTTCGCCCTTTGTTAACTCAATAAATAACTGTCCCGACAATGGTCCGTTGTCGAAAGCCAAATAATGTTTAATCACTGGCGAGCCGGTATCGTCAATAATTTTCTGATTCATTTGTTCAGCCGAAAGCATAAGCTCTTGAATCGCTATGTCGCGCTGCTTTATTGACGAACCCGCTTCCATCTCGACACTCGCAATCATAAAATCAGAAGGGATTGTTGGGAAGAAAACAAACCTGGCGAAGCCCCCAAAAAACAGGCCAATTGTGAGTATAAACATAGCAATAAATACTGCCAATGTTGTATATCGGTTACGCACGCATTTGAGTAAAAATGGTCCGTATAGGTTCTGTATAAAACCATTTAGACCTCGGTTTATACGTTCTCTGGTGCGCTGAAACCTGTTAGCATTATCAGGGTTAAAGGGTTTAATATTCATGTGCGCTAAATGCGCAGGTAGAATGAGCTTAGATTCAATAAGCGAAAATATTAGACATAGAATAACCACCATGCCAATTGTTTTCCAAATCACGCCAAAGGTGCCGCTTACCATCAACATGGGAGAAAACGCAGCAATGGTTGTCAGTACCCCAAATGTCGCCGGCATAGCCACTTTTTTCACACCGCGAATAATATTGTCAACACTGTGTCCATGTTTGTTCATTTCGGTGTAAGCCGACTCCCCCATAATAATGGCGTCATCAACGACTATCCCGAGTACCAGTATAAAGCCAAATAAACTTAATAAGTTGATGGATACGCCTATACCTTCCATTGGCATAAACATTAGAGTACCTAAAAAGCAAACTGGAAGGCCCACCATGACCCAAAATGCTAATTTTATTCTTAAGAAAATAGACAGTATGCAAAACACTAAAAACGCGCCCATACCCATATTTTTAATCATCATCCATAATCTATCGGCGAGATAAAAAGAGCTGTCGCCCCATGTATCGGCGGTTATGTTGTCTGGGAACTCTTGTCGTTTTTTATCTAAGTATTCATTTACTGAATCAGAAATTTGCAGCGCATTTTGATCTCCCACCGCGCGCACTCTTATGCTCATTGCTGTTTTACCGTCGAACAGTGCAAAACTATTGTTTTCAACAAAGCCGTCGTTTATTGCGGCTATATCGCCAATTAATAACCTTGTGCCGTCGGCGGTGTTGATCAATGGAATTTGCGCAAAGTCCCACGCCGTATAAGCTTGGCCTTTTGCCCTCAATAAAATATCGCCATTCTCAGAGCGAATAGATCCGCCAGGAATGTCAATGGATGTTCGCCGCACTGCATTTACCACATCTTCAAACGTTAGATTATAGGCTTGCAACTGTACTTCTGATATTTCAACCGACACTTCAAAGTCGCGAGCACCAAACACACTGACATCTGAAATACCCGACAAATTCGCTATTTCATCGCGCATGGTTTTAGTAACTTCTTTAAGTTCTCGCTCTGTCACATCACCATACACCGACACCCAAAGCACGTCTTGCTGTGCTTTTATTCTATAAACTACTGGCTTTTCGGTGTTTGCAGGAAACGTGGCAATTGCATCCACTTGCACCTTAATTTCATCCAGCAAGTTTTGAACGTCATAACCATCTTCAGCTTCAACACTCACCGAACCTAAACCTTCCCGTGCTACCGAGGTGATTTTTTTAATACCCTCTAAGTCTTTTATGGCTTCTTCTATTTTAAGTACTACACCTTCTTCAACTTCTTGAGGGGCGGCGCCTAAGTATGGAACTTGTATGCTGATGACATTAATTACAAACTGCGGGAATATTTGTTTTTGCACCTTAATAATGCCGAATATACCGCCCAATATGATGCTGATCATTAATAAATTAGCCGCCACACTATTGCGTGCAAACCAAGCGATTAAGCCACTTTTGGTGTCTATATCTTCACTCATAAACTTACCTCATCGCCTTGCTCAGTCTCTGTGTTTACGGGCTCAGACGGTTTGTCATCGGTGAATCGCACGGGCATACCCTCGTAGGGAGTAGAAATAGCGCTCATTACTACTTGCTGATCAAGCGGCAAGCCGCCGCTAATATATACAAAGTCTTCGTCAGCTCGCATTACGTCTACCGTGTTAATTTGAATGGTATTGTCATTCGTAACGGTAAGAACCGTCCCATCTAGGCGCATTACAAATCGAGGCAGTTTGACCACGTTATTCGCTTCCAACCCGCTTATGGCTGCACTTACAAAACGTCCAAACTTTAAGCTTGATGGATGCTTAGCTATGTTTAAGTTATATGGGTCTTCAATTTCTACAACGCCGTAAATAACTCGCCTAGCGTCATCTAATACCGCTTCATCGCGTACTAATTGACCCTGCCAAAAATGTCTCTTCCCGGCTATTTCGGCGCTCAAGGAAACCATAGGTTGTTCAGTTCGTAAATCGCCAATAAAGGCCACATCATTGTCGGTCAAAGGAAGGCGCACTTGAGCGACATCAGTAGCAAACACTTCGCCAATCTGAGTGCCCATGGGTGCAAATTGCCCAATGTCGACCATTCTAGATTTAACCAAGCCATCGTATGGTGCGGTAATGTTAGTGCGAGATAAATTACGTTTTGCCCGGTCTATATTAGCCATAGCGGCTTTGAGGTTGGCCTTTTCTCGGGCCAATTGAGGCTTACGTAAACCCAATTCGGGCGGTGTGCCTGAGTTTATTGAACTCCACTCACGCTCTGCTACTTTTGAGCGTGCAATTTCCTCATCAAGCGAAGCTTGTGCTCTTGCTAGCTCTGCTTCTGCAAGCAATAAATCGGTTTGATAATCATCTCTTTCTAACGCTACTAACACATCGCCTTTTTTGAAGAACCCACCTTCATTGAATTTTTCTGAAATATTAATTACTCGACCACCCACCTGCGTGCTTAACATGGTTTGCTGTGTAGGGGTAACTGCTCCCTGCGCGTAAACCAAAAACTCCACGTTTTCAGTAGTAATAGGCACTGCATCTACTAAGAATGATTTAGTAATAACTTCTTTCTTTTCTGGGGCCGGTTTAAGCATCACTAAGGCACCAAAGATAACAATGGCGCTTACTAAAATAACAATTGGAATTCCGACTTTACGTAAGGTACTACTCATAACTAATTTATCACTGTTGGCTACGCACTTACTTGAAGTATACGACTTATGGTGGCAAAGACGCTAATTAACCGATGCAAACTTTCGCTATATTAGTTAATTATTGTGTTTCTAAATGTTACAGACTAAGCATTAGGATAATTTTATAGGTGCGCAAATGTTAATAATTTACTTTGCTTGGTAAAATTTCCGCTTTGCTTGTTAAATCTGAACTTTTCAGCTAGCGTTAACACATACTTGCACGATGCTTGCTTATTTGTAGACATTAGATACTGACTGCTTTGCGTCAATTATCAAATTAGTGCTAGCTGCAAAATCGTTGCACCCTATTAAATGATGAGTACACAATGACAACAAAGAAACCCGATCACAAACCTGAAGGCAAGTCTTCGAGTCAAATTGACCAAGATAAAAATAGCCTAGATAAAGATAAGTACTATCGCATGATTGAACAGCCAGAAATGCTAGATTATGGTGTTTATTTGCAGTGCGACAAGCTATTAGATTGTCAAAAGAGAATCAAAGATTTAGCCACCGCAGACGAATTGCAATTTCAAATTGTGCATCAAGCTGAAGAACTATGGATGAAACTGATTTGCTTTACCCTTGTTGATATTCTCGATTATATGCAGCAGCAAAAACATCATAGAGTTATTACTTTATTTTCCAGAGTGCATAAATTACAGCGCTTGATGGTGGATCAGCTAGATATACTCGAAACGATGTCGCCAAAAGAGTATCAACAAATACGTCTGCAGTTAGGTAATGGGAGTGGGCAAGAGTCTCCCGGTTTTATCACTCTTTTGAAAATGCCAGCGGATATTTGGTCAAGCTTTAAAACTCATTATTTAGATAATGGTAATATTTCCTTAACACAAGTTTATGATACCGAATATCAACACGACCACACATATGCGGTAGCTGAAGCTCTTACCGAGTTTGACGAACAGCTACAGTTATTTAGGTGGCGTCATCTTTTTCTTATTCATCGTTCAATAGGTTTAGGATCTGCCTCGCTGAAAGGCAGGCCTGTTGAGCTTCTGCAAAAGGGCGCGGCAAAACGCTTTTTTCCCGATTTATGGGAGATTAGAAACACCATGACTGATAAGTGGGGCGGTGAATACGGAAAGGTTCGTGATTCAATCACCCCTAAACAAAAAGCGAAATGACCACAGGTAGTAAATTAACATATGATTATTGCTGAGCACTTTCAAAAACCAGACGGAATATACGCACTTTCGCACTCCGTTGGTCCATTAACCAATGCGGCTCAGGAAGCGCTCAGCGAACACTACCTGAAAGCTTGGTCCACATTCGGTGGTGATGCCTGGCCGAGTTGGCTAGCCCAAACAGATGAATTTTGTGAAAATATTGGTAAAGTGATCAATGCTTCAGCGCATGAAATATGCCCTCAAAACAACTTGGCGGCGGGATTCCATAGCTTTTTGACTGCGGTTGCAAAACGTAAAGGCCGCAGCAGGAAACGCGTTATTTTGATGCACAAAGACGCTTTTGCATCGATGGGATTTGTAGTTGAGGGTATAGCAGAAACGTTTAACTTGCAGTTGCATTTAGTAGATGCTGATCCAAACGACCTAGCAGCATGGCATGAGGCTTTTAGGGAACAAAACGTGCTCGCTTGCCTTATAACGCATGTGCACTCGAATACTTCGGTCAAATCTGACGTTAAGGCAATTGCAAAAATTGCGAAACAGTGTGAGGCCTATGTTTGCGTCGACATTGCGCAATCAGTTGGCATTGTGTCTATTGATCTTACGCAATGGAACGTCGACGCGGTGTTTGGTTCTTGCGTTAAATGGCTGTGTGGCGGTCCTGGCGCCGGATTCATGTATATTAACGATGCATTAATAAAACAACTGCAACCAGATCCAGTTGGCTGGTTTTCCCATCAAAACCCCTTTGAATTTGATATAACCCACTATTCACCTGCCAATAGTGCCAAACGATTTTGGGGTGGCACACCTAGTATAGCTCCTTATGTTATAGCCAACGCCTCAATAAAAACATTACTCACTATAGGCTTAGATAATCTCGCTGAACATAATTTACACCTGAAAGAAACACTTGTAAAAAATCTGCCTGATCACAAAGTATTCGACCACGTAAAACAGAACTATGAGAACTTAGGCGGAAGTTTGTGTATCGGCTCAATAGACAAACTGCACACAAGACATAAGCTGAATGAGGCAAATATTAAGTTTGATGAAAGAGACGGCATTTTCAGGATTTCTATGCACGTAATTAACACTTCAGCAGAAGCATCGCTTATTGCGACATGCTTTTCTTTCCCCTAAAGCAAATAATTTTAGTTGCATTAAGAAAAGCAATCTATTTTGGTTGCAAAAAAGCCGATAAAAAGTATCGGCTTTTGTTCTCTATTATGAAGCGCAGCAACCGCCGATTAAAGACCTGAGGCTACGATAGCGCAGCATCTAACTTAGGCAGCTCTTCAAATAAATCGCCTACTAAGCCATAATCGGCAACCTGAAAAATAGGCGCTTCTTCATCTTTGTTGATGGCAACAATTACTTTAGAATCTTTCATGCCAGCTAGATGCTGAATGGCGCCCGATATACCCACTGCAATATAGAGTTGAGGCGCGACTATTTTGCCCGTTTGCCCTACCTGCATATCGTTAGGTACAAAGCCCGCGTCAACTGCAGCACGCGACGCACCAATGGCGGCACCAAGCTTGTCTGCAATACCGTTTAGTAAAGCAAAGTTTTCACCATTTTGCATACCACGACCGCCTGATATAATCACATCAGCAGCGGTTAGTTCAGGACGTTCCGATTCTGTAAGTTCAGCCGATACAAATGACGACTTTTCAGATACTTTTACGATATCAGTACTTTCTATCGACGCGCTTCCGTCATTACCAGCAGCATCAAACGCGGCGGCTCGAACAGTCACAATCTTTTTAACATCGGCCGACTGCACAGTAGCAATCGCATTGCCGGCATATATTGGTCTAACAAAAGTATCATCTGATACAACTTCAATAATATCTGATATTTGTGCTACATCTAATAAAGCAGCAACACGTGGCATGAAATTTTTACCTGTGGTGGTTGCCGCAGCAAACACATGCGTATAATCGCTGGCGAGTTCTACTACTAGCTCAGCAATATTTTCTGGCAGTTGATGCTCGTATGCGGCGTTGTCGGCCAATAACACTTTACCAACACCATCTATTTTAGCTGCTTGCTTTGCTACATCAGCGCAGTTTGCACCTGCAACTAAAAGAGTAATATCACTTCCAACAGCGCTTGCTGCATGAACTAATTTATTGGTTTCAGATTTTAACGTTTCGTTGTCGTGTTCTGCGTAGACTAAAATACTCATGAAATCACCTTAGCTTCGTTTCTTAATTTGTCGACTAATTCTGCTACATCGGCCACTTTCACGCCGCCCTTGCGCTGCTGCGGCGCCATTACCTTAAGCAATTTAATATTGGAGGCTAAATTAACCCCTAAGTCAGCCGCATCAATTACATCTATAGGTTTGCGCTTAGCCTTCATAATATTAGGTAATGAAGCGTATCGTGGTTCGTTTAAGCGTAAGTCGGTGGTTACAACTGCGGGTAAGCTTAAGGCAACAGTTTGAAGACCGCCGTCTATTTCCCGCGTTACATTGACTTTACCGTCGGCAACATTTACTTCACTTGCAAACGTGCCTTGAGGCATATTGCTAAGCGCTGCCAGCATTTGCCCCGTTTGGTTATTATCAGAGTCTATGGCTTGCTTACCAAGAATGATTAAGTCTGGCGATTCTTTATCAACTACTGTTTTCAGTAGTTTTGCAATTTGCAGTGAGTCTAGTTTTTCACTTGTCTCAATGTGGATACCGCGATCAGCCCCTAACGCAAGACCTGTTCTAATTTGTTCTTGAACGGCTTTTTCACCAATAGACACCACTATAATCTCAGTCGCTATGCCTTTTTCTTTTAATCGAATGGCTTCTTCAACGGCTATTTCACAAAACGGATTAATAGCCATTTTGACATTGTTTAAATCAACGTCTGAATTATCTGCTTTTACACGTACTTTTACGTTGTAATCGATAGCACGTTTAATTGGTACTAAGATTTTCATTATTTCCCCTAAGCTAATGTCGAGTAGTAAACATACGCTAATAATAGCATTATGTTACGTAAATGTTGTAGGCAAAACGAGCGTTTGCGTGGCTCATTCCCATGATAATTGACATTTAGTAATGATCATTCGCCAATAAAACTTTACTAGTTCTGATGCTTAGCGCAATCTATATACAGTTTACGTAAACGTCAACCTAGATTTGCGGTTCTAGCAACAACTAGAGGTGTTGACCTTTGCTGTTCAACACACCCTAAACACAATATAATATTACAATGTTTTCACATTCAGTAACATTGAATTGAATAATACAGAACTATAACCTTTTCATTTATACATAATTTATACATATTTCAGGTTAGTTACCTTTGGAGCGCATCATGCAAGAAGAAGTAGTGCAAAGAGAAGTAATGGAATTTGACGTAATAGTGGTAGGCGCAGGTCCTTCTGGCTTGTCTACAGCAATTAAGTTAAAACAACTTGCCAACCAAAACAACAAAGAACTCAACGTTTGTGTTCTGGAAAAAGGATCTGAAGTTGGTGCACATATTTTATCTGGCGCGGTGTTTGAAACTAAAGCGCTTTCAGAGTTATTCGAAAATTGGCAAGAATTAGGTGCGCCTTTGGTTACTAAAGTGACTGATGATGAAATTTACCTGCTAAAAAATGCGCAAAGTAGCATTAAACTTCCTAACTTTATGACGCCAAAAACCATGCACAATGAAGGTAATTACATTGTTAGTATGGCAAATTTATGCAGGTGGCTGGGGGAACAGGCAGAAGCATTAGGCGTTGAAATTTATCCTGGTTTTCCTGCCGCTCAATTACATTTTGACGAGCAAGATAATGTCGCCGGCGTTATTACCGGCGATATGGGCGTTTCGGAAACGGGTGAACATAAAGATGCTTACATGCCAGGTATGTTGCTCACTGCCAAATATACTGTATTTGCAGAGGGTTGCAGAGGACATTTAGGCAAAGAATTAATAGCTAAATATAATTTAGACAAAGATTCAAGCCCGCAGCACTACGCTATTGGGTTTAAAGAAATATGGGATATACCGCCCGAGCAGCATAAAGAAGGGCTAGTTGTTCACACCGCTGGATGGCCTCTAAGCGATGCAACTGGCGGCAGTTATTTGTATCACGCTGAAAATAACCAAGTGCTTGTTGGTTTAATCGTTGACTTAAACTATAGCAATCCACACCTCAGCCCCTTCGACGAGTTTCAGAGTTTAAAACACCATCCAGTCATTGCTGATACTTTAAAAGGTGGTACCAGAGTTTCATATGGTGCCCGAGCCATCACCAAAGGTGGTTACCAGTCGCTGCCTAAAATGACCTTCCCCGGCGGTATTATGGTGGGCTGCAATGCCGGCACCTTAAACTTTGCAAAAATTAAAGGTAATCATACCGCAATGAAGTCAGGCATACTGGCCGCTGAGACTTTATTCACATTGTTGGGAGAAGCTAAAGTCGTAAAAGATCCAGTAGAGTATGAAGACAATTTCAAGGCCTCATGGCTATATGAAGAACTTTATAGCTCGCGTAACTTTGGCCCTGCCCTGCATAAATTTGGTAACATTCTTGGAGGCGCCTATAACACATTAGACCAAAATATATTTGGCGGTAAATTGCCTTTCTCTATTAGCGATTCAACGCCCGATTATGCAAGCCTTAAAACAGCATCTAGCATGCCCAAAATCAACTATTCTAAGCCAGATGGAAAGCTTAGTTTCGATAAACTTTCGTCGGTGTTTTTATCTAACACTAATCATGAAGAAGATCAGCCCTGTCACTTAATATTAAAAGATCCTTCAATTCCAATTGGCGTTAATTTAGAAAAATTTGATGAACCTGCGCAGCGCTATTGTCCTGCAGGCGTGTACGAAGTAGTTGAAGAAGCAAACGGCGACAAGCGCTTTCAGATTAATGCACAGAACTGCGTACACTGTAAAACGTGTGACATAAAAGAGCCTCAACAAAATATTAAATGGGTAACTCCCGAGGGCACGGGTGGACCTAATTATCCGAATATGTAGAGCGTCCTCATGAAAGAAGACCTTTATTTTACTGACCATTTGCCCAAAACATCGACAGCCAGGCTTAAAACCCCTGCTGTTGTAGTGCTGTTACATGGCTTGTTTGGTAGTAGCGATAATTTGAGCGTGATACGAAGACATTTAGAGCAAGACTATAGAGTTATTAATATCGATTTACCCGACCACGGCAAGTCAGCACGCTCTGACAAGTTCAGTTTCGATAATTATGCTAATAAGGTTTATACAACCTTACAAAACTTAGATATTCACGTGGCGAGTATTGTTGGGCATTCTTTAGGAGGCAAAGTTGCTATGTGGCTTGCTCACTTGCAGCCACAACTCGTTCACAAACTAATCATTCTTGATATTGCACCCATCGCTTATGAGCCTCGACATCAGTCGGTATTAGAAGGATTGAATGCGGTGTCTCTCACCAGCATAAAATCTAGAAAAGATGCAGAGCTTGGTCTGTCTGAGTTTATTAGTGATGCTGGCACTCGCGCATTCTTGTTAAAAGGACTTTTTGAGGAATCCGAGCAATGGCAGTGGCGTTTCAATTTGCGGTTGTTAACGAGAGACTATACTTTACTGAGCGATTGGCCTGATATAAACGAGAGTGTATATGAAGGTGAAACTCTATTCATAAAAGGCGAAAAATCGAATTACATTTTGGCGCAGCATCAAGCAGTGATTACCAAACAGTTTCCGCAAGCAAAGGCAAAATTGGTAAATGCTGGACACTGGTTACATGCAGAAAAACCGCAAATAGTTAACGGCTTAATAACAAAGCATTTACTTAGTTCGTGAACATTTTGTAATTGTGCCCGTTGGCAAGCTTTTTTGACTCATTTTCTGGTCAAATTTTCTAACTTCTTGGTCTTTTATGGTAGTATCGGCGCATAAATTTTAGCTCACAAAGCAGTATTAATGTCATCTGAAATGTTTCAATACATAGAGCCTATTATATTAAATGTGACCCTAGCGGGTTTATTCATTTTAATGGGCTACGCTATACACGATGTGATGAGAAAAAATGACGTCCCCAAAATAGGTCGTTTTGTTGCTTATGGCGTATTAGGCTTAGGCGCGTTGGGATTTGTTGCAAAAGGTATTATACAAGTTTGGTATATTTCGTCTGGCGTATGAACATTAAGTATCAGACCTAACAATTAATAAGTAAGAAAGTGGAGTAATAACATGGCAACGGTTGGTTTATTTTTTGGTAGCGATACCGGTAACACCGAACACATCGCGAAAATGATCCAAAAAGAATTAGGCAAAAATCTTATCGATGTAAAAGATATCGCGAAAAGTTCAAAAGAACAGATTGCTGAATTTGATTTACTAATATTCGGTATACCCACTTGGTACTACGGAGAAGCACAATGTGATTGGGATGATTTTTTTCCTGAATTAGAAGAAATAGAATTCGAAGATAAGCTAGTGGCCATTTTTGGCTGTGGCGATCAAGAAGATTACGCTGAGTACTTTTTAGATGCTATGGGCATGATAAGAGATATAGTCGAACCTAAAGGCGCTATTTTGATTGGACAATGGCCATCTGAAAGCTACGATTTCGAAGCATCGAAGGGCATGGCTGACGACAATCATTTTGTGGGTTTAGGTATTGACGAAGACCGCCAGCCAGAACTAACAGATGAGCGGGTTAAAAGCTGGTGCAAGCAGGTGCATGAGGAAATGTGCTTGGCAGAACTTGGTTAATGATAAATAAACGGGAAGATAGAGAAGCGTAAATGGCAGATTTACAAAACGGTGATAATAATACCACAAATTTACCGCCCAGCGATGTCGGCAATGCAAGCTTAGATGCACAGTTCAATACACGCACTGGCCAAGACACACCTTCGAAACCCAAAACCAACATGTTTGCTTGGAAAATTGGCGTTATTATTTGTATAGCGGCAATTGCTGTCGTTTATTCTACAATTGAAATTAAAGTCACAAATACCGCTGAAGCACCCAATCCAGTACCCATTGAGATTGACGAAAGATTGCTCGCTTGCAACAAGGTGATGTCTAGCGAGCCTACAGATGACTTTAATACATGCTTGAGCGCCGCCCAAGATGGCGAAGTATTGGCGATGAAACGCGTAATATGGGCATACGCGCGTGCAAGCGAGTTTCAAAACTGGAGCGAAGTCTTTAATTGGTTGAAAGCACTGCCTCGCAAGGACGAAAACACACAATTGCTGATGTATACCATTGTCCACTTCATGGCAAGTTCAGACGATATAAAAAAAGATAGCGAAAAAGGAATTACCCGCTTAGTAGCAAAAAATTATGCCCCAGCTAACGTCATCCTTGCTTCTATTTATGCCTTAGAAGAAAATTTATTACCACCAACAAGCAACGCACAATGGTTGTTAGAAAGAGATGCTAACGCACAAGCGAACGCAATTACACCTTCTCAACTCGCCCTTGCCTATGCAAACGGATTGGTTGGCAATGTTGATATTGAAAAAGCGAGCAATTATTTAAAACAAGTGGCGCAGCGAAATTACCCAATCAATACAAACAACATAGCTTGGTTCTTATCGACCCTCGATAATAATCCCTTTACCAGCAATGAGTATGCGCTGTCATTAGCCAAACAAGTTACCGACGACCCAGACAATGCACAGAATCCTGTTTATATAGATACCTTGGCGGCCTCTTTGGCTGCTAACGGGATGTTTGAAGAAGCCACTCAAGCGCAGCAACAAGCGCTCGATTTACTCAGTCAATCAAGTTTGAGTGAGCGCGTTAAAGCAGCCAGCAAACCCCAGTTTGAAAGTCGCTTAGCCTTATATAGTAAAGGTGAAGTGTTAGTAGAAGAAACACTTAAGGTAGACAAAACTGTTTTTTTCAGTCAATTAAAGACTCGAACCGTTGATTTATTATTTAGAGACTTCTATGTTATTGTCGATGAGCCTGCACCAAGCAATGCGACAGAGCTCGATGAAGATAAAGATGACGCCAACAGCCAGCCTGCGCTTGAACCTGAATCAATAAGCGAAACAGAAGTCGAGAAGAGTCGCAATTTATCCAGTGAGACCTAGCTAAATTTGCCGCCAGTTGATGTAATGTTTAAAATGGTATTGTCTACAATCTCGATATGTATCGCCTAGCGCGAACAAGTACATGGCTTTAAAATCCTAAATAAGCGCAGTCAACAACAAATATTTCACGTCTTATTAATAATATTACAGCAAAAGGTGTTAAAACTTTTAAACTGACCTATAATAAAGACCAAATTTCAAGACCATGTTAGGCGAATGGAAAATAATAAAGAATTAAAAAAAGCCGGATTAAAAGTTACTCTTCCTCGCATCAAGATTTTGGAAATACTACAAAATCCAAAACATCAGCATATAAGTGCCGAAGACGTATATAAAATCTTAATTGAAATGGAAGAAGAAATAGGCTTAGCGACCGTATATCGGGTCTTAAATCAATTCGACGATGCGGGTATACTTAACCGCCATCATTTTGAGGGCGGCAAGTCGGTTTTTGAAATTAGCCACAAAAAACATCACGATCATTTAGTGTGTTTGAAGTGCGGGAAAGTGGTTGAGTTTGAAGACGACATCATAGAGCGTAGACAAGAAGAAGTGGCCAAGGCCAACAACATGCATCTAATAAACCACAGCTTGTATTTATACGGTGAGTGTAAAGAAGGGGATTGTGACGACGATTAGCTCAACAGCATAAACGATCTTTATTCGTACCTATTGTTGACGTGTTTTTACAATGAAAATTTGTATCGATTAAATGCAGTTTGAGCGCGTTCCCACATGGGGCCGGCTTTGCCGTCGCCAAGCGTTTTTTCATCAATCTTGACTACCGCCCCTACTTCTTTCGTTGATGAGGTTAGCCACACCTCATCTGCATCCTCTAATTGCGCCAAAGTGATGTCTTGTTCTAAAACCGAAAAACCACCCACTTTTGCAAGTGACGACAATAGTATTTTTCGCGTTATACCAGACAACAAATGATTACCTAATTTCGGCGTCATGATAATACCATCCTTTATGACAAATACGTTGCAGGTAGCAGCTTCCGTAATATGACCTGCGTCATTGTATAAAATAACTTCATCTTTCTGTGCATCTTGTGCTTGTTGAAAATGCATTACCGCACCTAACAGCGATGTTGATTTTATGTGACACCTTTGCCAACGAAGATCTTGTGTCGTAATGACTTTAAAGCCTTTTGCTTGGTTTCTGTCGACTGTTTGCGAGGGCACAATTTCAAAACCGTATGCGAAAACGGTTGGTGTTACGTTGTTTGAATATGCATGGGATCTTTTACTATCTGCGCCTCTACTAATATGAATGTACACGGCGACTGAAGTGCTGCTAAATTGGCTAATAAGTTGTTCAATATTTTTTAACCACTCATCTGCTGTCGCTATATAATTAATTTCAATTTCTTTTAATCCATCGTTCATACGGGCTAAATGCAAGCCCAAACCTATGGGCCTTCCGTTTTGGCAGGGAATTACTTCGTAAATACCATCGCCAAACAGAAAGCCTCGATCCATAGGAGAAATCAGTGCATCTTCTTTATTTACAAACTTTCCATTAAGAAATACTTTTGTCATATTAATACCTCTTTGCGCAAGCATGCGCTACTGTGCATTTGTAACGAGTGTTCTCACCTCGTTCAACACTCGATTGAGCTGAATATTTATAAAACGTCTAGAAATAATTGAGGTTTCAATATTTGTGGGTATAAAACTCAACACTTCATGAGCCGTTACTTGGCTAAGAACAGCTAAACCTACACTGCTTATTACCCCAATGACAGGATAGCCTCCTATGGTTTGCCTATCATTGCGCATAATAATCGGCTGACCGTCGCCAGGTACTTGTATTGCGCCGTTCGCCATAGCTTGAGACGTTAAAACCGAAGACTGGCTATAAATTCTAGCACCATGAAGCCTAATTCCCATTTTATCGAATTTACTTGATACCGTATAGTTGTGTCCCATCAATCGATGTTTATCAATATTGGTAAAACTTGCGTGCTGATACGAAAACATCATAGGTAATTGTTTATGGTTTGAGAACTGTTGACTTTCTAGTGAATGAAAGAGAGGCGGTAAGGCTATTTGTAGATAACTTTTCTTAAATAAATTAGAAGCGGCTGAACGAGAAAATTCATTTACCTGATGAAACTCGAAACGCTCGTTTACCTTTAGTCCTAAGCCATTGCCATGAGTACCGCCTGCTTTTTCTCTTCTAACTGCACAAACACTTTCTTTAAATAAAGGGAGTGTAAAGCTCGCAGCAAAACTGATGTAGGTGAATAAACCTGCCTCGACCTGCCCTATGCTGACCTCATCTCCAGACTTAAGCCTAAGTAAACGATTCATTTGCATTTGGTAATTATTCACTAAAATATCGGCTTTGGCGCCCGTAATACTAATAACGCAATCATCACTAATTTGAAAAGACATCATGCCGCCCATGACTTCAATTGATGGAGAGTCGAGTGAGTTTCCGCACAACGCGTTACCAAGTTGAAAGCTGAACCAATCAACAGCGCCAGACTGACTGTAACCAGTAAGTTGACTAAACCGTCTACCCGAATCGGTCCACTGGGCTAGCAAACCAACTTTAGTAATGGTAATTACCTTGGGTTTATCGTTATTCATCCTGTTTAATTTTGCCTTCACGCTGCTGCAAAAAAGTGTCCTTATCAATAGATAAAAATGAAACCTCGTCGTTAGGGCCAATAACACTGACTCCATTATTTTCGAAGATAAAGTTTGTATAGCCAATAATGTGCCATCCCCCAGCCGACTCGCTTGGATAAACAGCGGTTTGATTATCGGTTATTGCAACTGCACCTGCAGCAACTTTTAATCGAGGTTCCTTTAATCTAGGTACATTGAGCTTTGCAGGCAATTCACCCAAATATGCAAAGTTGGGCATAAAACCGATTGCAAAAACTTGATAGATAACGCTTTGATGTGATTGAATAATTTGCTGGGCGGTCAAATCGCTATATTGCTCGACCAAGGGCATATCATTTGGATAAATTTCACTGCAGTATTCATAACATACTTGAATTTGATGATGAATAGATGACGGCTTACTATTAGCGCTGTCAGGCATAACCAGTTTATCACCAAGGTGCCTTAACCACTCTACAATTTCATAAAACTCT
>Ga0115567_10002731_pt1 | contig 17491 bp, 20 predicted proteins | sample COGITO_mtgs_1204_2_FD_88679 | JGI IMG/M metagenome (GOLD analysis project Ga0115567, IMG submission 88679) | Pelagic marine microbial communities from North Sea - COGITO_mtgs_120412 | ecosystem: Environmental > Aquatic > Marine > Epipelagic | place: Germany:Helgoland, sampling site Kabeltonne... | reverse complement strand
CCCCAGACGGGGCTTCGTGCAATGATTCTGTGGCACTCGCATTCTTCAGGCTACAAGTTTGAACAAAAACAAAGGCAACTTTCAGTCGGCCGACATCACGCCAGTGTTGCTGTGTAACAGGACAGGCACCTCGATGCTGTGCGGAAAGCTCGTAATGCTTGATTTCATCCCTGAGCCTCACAATGTCGAATTCTTTGAACCCTCCGGACCATGGCTGCACCGTATGCCTGCTGCCCGGGACAACTCCGCAAGTGCATTCTCTGACGTGCTCGCTCGCTAGCGATTCATACCCAACGATGGTCGAGACATGCTGCTTGACCACGGTGTAGTCCTTGACCCGTGTTGCAAGCCGGAGAATGAGCACATCCCCCCACGTGACGTCGCTGCATCCTGCCCCGCGCGATGGCTTCGCCACACGCAGAAGTGCCTGGGGAAATGTCGCACGCGTTTTTTTCATAAGCGTTGCAGGATGCTTCCCAGCGGCGAGGGGAACAGGTCGGGTCGGACCGCAAGATCAAGCAGCCGTGGCGTCATGCGGTGAAACGTGATTGGGGCTTCACAAAGACCATGGCCGAGAGACTGCGTCAAAATCGAAGCGGCTGAAAGCCCGGGTATCTTTTCGACTGCAATGCCGCGCCAAAATCACAAGAGAGGCGGCGCCAGCAGGCGCGTGCCAAACAATTCCAAGATTGCAAAGGCACTGACCTGCGATGCCAACGTCATCGAGCGCCAGAGCAAGTCGCGCTGACCCATCCGCACACTCTCCATACTTAGTACTGCTCCCCTCTAGAGCTGCCCTCGCCTTGTCGATAGCCGCACGGTTCAAGATGATACCGGCTCCAACATCCCCTGCGCGCACATGCCGCCCACGCACACAGCCGTGCGCCCAGAAAAGCCTAGAGTTTCCCAGGAAGTGGGGAGCGTCGTCTTGTTTCTTCAGCGCTGCCTCCAGGGCTTGGACATAAACGTGCGTGTCGTCGTCCGCAAGCACAAACCTGCAGCACGCGCCACAAGCATTGAGCTACCAAGTCGCGCCTAACGAGCTCGTCTAGCAACCCACTTGCTGTCACATACCACCCTCTCGTGGGGTGCAGTCAAACCAGTTGGCGTTGGGATGAGCGTCGTGCATGTGCAAAAATGCATTGACGGTAAAGTCGGCCTCCCAGTTTGCATGTTGGTCCCGCGAATCGGCGAAAAAACCCCTGTCCCCACTTGCGCCATTCCGCATGTGAGCAGGATTTCTACGCCAACACCGACGAGCCTGCCCCAACCTGTCGGGCTCTGGGCTTGTACCCCATGGACCCGGTAGCTTGCTTCACACCATCTCTACCGCCCGCAGCTGCGCCTGCTAGCGAATGGATCTTGTACCCCATGACCTGCACCAAACGCACCTCTTGGCTCAGCGTTCCACACGTGGCAGGATCCGAAGGAGTCGTCGTGCCGGGGTTCAATTCAGGTCTCTCGTGCCATTTTGCATTGCAGACTGGCCTTGAACGCACTACTGGCACAACTTGAAGTGCGACCTGGTTTTCGGCTTCGCCGAAGAACATCACATGTGGAACACTAGAAGCCCAAGTACGAATGATCCCGGGAACGGTATTGTGCGCCTCTTGCTGCGATGTGCGCACGCCAAACACCACGTTGCCAATTCCCATCATCTGCACCCGCGGTGCATTCAACATTGTGCACTCAGCGCACGCAGCGATATGTTGTGTTTTGAAATAAACAGCCTGCGTGACGCACCTTTTCCCTGCCACGACTCGAGGGCGATATGATTGGCTGTGGATTGAAGGTCGCATTCTGACCGTCAACCTGGGAGGCAATCGCCATCGTTTCGAGATTGACTGCGTTGCTGGACACCGTAGGTGTAAATGCAAGCACAGAAGAATTTTGCACCGTGCCCATAATGTTTGTGGCTGCCTCTGAAGTGATGTTTTCTGTGCGCAACGACGGGGAAATCAACCCGGATGCTCCAACACTGGGAATCGAGGCGATCGGAGCCGCTGCGGGGCCAGCTGCTGCTGTCGGCGAAATTGCAGCGCCCGCAACCATTGCTGCAGTGACAGCTTCAGCCAAAGCTGCGGTGGGAGCAGATTTCACAGGACTTCTTGTCTGGAGTGAATCGCCGAAAGCCGCTGGGAGTGCAGCTGTTGACCCTGCTGGTTCTGCTGCCACTGCCATAGTTGCCACAGCCGCCGTTTTCGCAGATGATGCCGGGTTCACTGCAGTCGCTGCCAGTTCTGTCCCTGGCGCTGGAAACGCTGCCGGGCCCGGCACACCGGTGTGCGGGGCGCCGGATTCCACTAGCGTCATGGCTGGATCCATCCCTGCCGTCGCGACTACCGCCGACGCCGCCGTCGCTGCTGTGTCAGCCGTTGCTGAAGCCTTGACCGGTCCCGCTGCAGCGGAGTATATCGGGCTGGGCAGGGTCGCGCCAAGTTGACTTGCTGCCACAAGCGCCGAGGGCACACCGTGCGTTGGGGAAGCTTCGGCGCCGATTTGGGCGGGTGGTTCGACTGAACCTCGCAGTGATGAGGTCGCTTTGGTGATATTCTGGCCCGGCACATCGATTGCGGCTGCGACGGCGACTGCCGCAACTAAGACGGCTAGCACAGAGAGCGAAGCCCTCATCCCAGCTCGTCTTTGTGCCTCAACCCCCCACGACCCAACGAGGATCGCGGCACAACAGGTCTAGGCGACAGGATTCAAGGGAAGCTACGGGAGCCGCTACAGTAGGCAAAATATGTCATGTCCATGGACGAAAATCCCTCGTTTCGCCGGTGGAACCGCTCGCCGGGCAGAGAGCAAGAAGGGGACGCACGTCCTGGTGAGGACCGTGCTGCTCACCTTCGATCGGGATGATCACCTCATTACTTGGTCGCAGGCGCCACGGATCTCGCGTAGACGATACGCCTTCTCGAAGCACTACAGACTTGCAACAATCTGGTGTTGGGCGAGGAAGAGTGGAGGACGCTGCTGCGGACCCACGTAAATCACGCGCTTCCTCGGGGGAAAACGGGGCAACGAGACGTCCAGTCCAAAATTCAAGGAGTAGCAGCTTGCTGGCTTCTTTGGACCGCTTCGTGGAGCACTACACTGAGGGTACGGCCTGTTCTGATGTCGCGCCTCACCTCTGCTCCGACGGTGCAAACTTCGCAGAGCCAGCGCGAAGTGAGAGCTGCGACGGTGACGACCTTTTCGATGATCTCGATATTGATTGGGACGCATCTACGACGACTGGGGCAGCTGTCACTCCGCGCGAAAGAAACCGGGACGGGTTTGCGATGGCCCCCTCAAATGGCAGCGGCCACAGCAGCAACCGGACCGGGCGCTTAAGGGAAGCCCCATTTTTGTTGGGGCCCGAGGAGGGCATCGTGCAATGCGCAGTCATCACACTTTGGCGCACACACCAGGATTCGTGTGCTCATGACTTTCGGCGCTTTTTGCAAGAGGGCCTCGCAGCCGTTCCCGTGACAAGGGCGGCGCGGGTTACAGCAGTGGATCTGGGCGGAATCCTGCCAACTCTGGAGCGGGTTTCTCTGAGCCAGGAGCCGCAACGTGATGGAAAAGTTTTGCTCACTGGTGAGGTGGAGTGGGTGCACCACTCAGACGCCTCGCCCTCGGGCAGGAAGCTCGTGTCGCTGCGGGTTCCTGGTGAGAGCGCAGGCGAAAGCCTGCTCCTGCGCGTGTCGGGAGGGCTAGCGCTTGAGGCGCGTCTGGCTATGCTCGTCAACTTTTCTGGCAAGGCACCGCAGGCAAGTACCAGCATGCCTGCGACACTGCCATCACGCATCACGTGATAGCGTGCCTGCCACACGCACGCCTACTCTTTCCTGCCCTTGCCCAGCGTCATTCGCGCACGGGCGTGCAGGTTTCTGTGTCCGTGGAGGGCGTCACCGTGGCAGCAGATGCGTCCGTACAACCACGACTGCTAGGTGTGGACGGTGAAGCAGCCCTGCGCAGTGCAATGGTGCGGGCGATGGAGCGGGCAGCGCACCGCCTGCTCGACGGTTCGTTCGAGGGCACTGCCCGGCGCGCGTGCGACCACGTTGCGGGTCTCTCCGACGCATCCACCCAGCCCTCCATGCCTGCGCAACCGACAGGCTGGTCGCCTGCGTCTGGCGCGCGCGCGTGGCTCCAGGCGGACGACCGCGGCGCTGCCGCCGACGCCCCGAGGCCGCGGACCACCACGGTGAGCCCCGCAGGCCCAGTGAGGCGAAGCCCCCTGCAACGAAGCATCTTCTCTGGCGGGGAAGGGTGTTAGCATTGCCCGTGACGCGCTCGAGGCTGGCTGCTGGATGCAGGAACGGATCGGAAAGTTGAGGCGGGTGCTGGCGGCTTCGGAAAGCGAAGACCCGGACGAGGCTGTGGAGCACGGATTCCCCCATGCTGATCGGGAGGCCCAGGCTGAGAGGGGCCAGGCGCTGCGGGATCGCGCCAGGCTCGCAGTGAGATCGGATTCGGAGGCGGCAGAGAGCGACGAGGAAGAGGAGCCTCTGTCCTCAGCGCGCGATGTCATCGCGCGCGAGCTCTCGCCTGCTGGAGTTATTGGCGCGGAGCGGAGAGCTCGCCAACTCTCTGCGTCACCAGAACAGGTCGTTGCGTCCTCTAAGGCGTCGCCGGCGAAGCCCCACGCTGGTTTCCGCGCTGCCAGCAGGGACGCTGCGGTTGGAAGGCGCCCAGACAACGGGTGGCGAGACACAGCCGCAGGCGAGGGCCGCCTCGACGGTGCCAGGGACTCGGGCGTGCGGGATCGCGCAGAGAGTTCCGATTCACAGCACAGCCGCTGCGAACCGACGGGCAAAAGAAATGAGCGCGCACTTGCTATGGCACTCGCCCTGGCGGGGCAGTCTCCCGTGCGCGGTGGATGGCCGGCCCGGTCCCCGGTGCGAGACGCGGCGGTCGACTCGATGCCGTGGAGTGCAGTGTCGCCGCGCGGGCGGGGCGACAGGCGTTTGGCCAAACGCCCACAGTGGGAGGACGGCGTGAGCGAGCTGCCCGGGCTCTGGTCGGGCGGGCGGCGTCTTGCAGGCCGGGGCGGGAGGGGCGGGCGGGCGCAGGGCGACACGGGAAGCATGGCCGGGCGCTCCGATTGGGGGGGCAGCGTTGGGAGCTTGTCGGGAGGCCCGCCGCCTGAGGCGGAGCGCATCGTCACCCTCGGCGCGCGCGGACTCAACATCCTGCGCCAGGAGGGGGCCGACGGGCACGAGGTGGCCGATCTGCTCCCGGTCACTAGAGCCATTGGCAGCATGACCCTCGGCGGCCTGGTCTCTGCCGTCCGCGCGCCCCAGGCCGAGGCCCCCCAGACCGTCGACATGGCCTCGCGCTTTGGCCGCGACTGGTGCCCGCCCCCGCCCCTGAAACGCTCGCGTGCGGGCCGTTCTCTCCACGGACATCGCACATGCGCGCCCGTGGCCACAGGCACGCGTGGCGTGCGCAATGCATCCGTGTGAGCCTGCTCCAATGCTCTGAGCGAGAGTGGATGGCAGGAGCGAGGATACCGGCTATAGAAAAACCGAGAGACACCGCCCGCTTCCCCGCGGAGACTCGCGCGAGGTGACGTATGGGCAGAACAAATGGATTGAAAGGGGGAATCAGGTGGATGCGGCTCAGCGCGAACTATCGTTAGATCCGGACGGCCGAGGTTCAAGTTTCCGGTCGGAATACACGTACGGGCTTAAACCGGCGCACGAGATGACGCGGGGCGGAGGCAGAGCCATCCAGGCGACGCAGATGCGTAACGCCCCAGCGCGTGAGATCTCGCCGCATGGTGTTGGCGATGGGAAGGTGGAAGCGGACTCGAAGCCGCCGGGCGCTGGTGGATTCGACCTCTCGTTGAAGATGATGTCTTCTCCGATCGACGAGGTCCGCAAGTGGTCACCTGCTCCCGCTGGGGAGCCGTACAACGGGCTGCTTCTGCGCGTCACTGTTCGCCGCGCTCGCAACATTCCCACGCACGGCAAGGACAGGCCAGCGTACATTACGATCAGCTTTGACGGCAACAAGGCCAAGACGAGCCTCCATCGCAGCGCTGGGAACTTCGACTTCAACGAGCCGCTGCTCTTCCCCTACCGAGACGACGAGAAACCGAGCTCGCGCCGCACATGGAATCTGCAGTTCAAGATGAGAGGAGAGTGGTCGAGTACCGTAATCGGGCTCTCAGGGTCGCGCCCGATCGACACACTGCTTGAAGGGCTGACGCCTGGCGGCCCTGAGGAGAGGCTGCAGTGTCGACTCATCGATGCGCAGGGCCGTTTGCTGGTGGACGCGGATGGTCGCCGCGCGACAGTGGACATTTCCGCGCAGCTCATCAAGCGCGGCGCGTCTCCGCTGCGTGAAATGGCAGGGGCGTCTCCGACGAGCCCCCGTGAGGAGAGCGTCGTGAGCCCACGCGGCGGGCGACTGCGCAGTCCCCGCGAGCACTCGACCTGGGACAACATCCTTGAGCAGCTGGCGCAGCGAGGCGCCGCAGATGACACGCAGGGCGTACCGGGCGGCACTCGGGCTGCGCCTAGCACTCCACGCGGGGCGACGCAGCGCGCGGAGACGCTAGAGGGGCGCAGAGAGGCAGCGCTCAGCCCGCGGCGCCAGCCCTGGGAGTAACATGCCCTGCAGTCTTGTGGCGCGCAGCGCGCCTGCAAGGGGAGACGAAGCGGGACAGAGAAAATTGAGGAAATAATTTTTACTTTTGATGCTTGGAGCTACCGCACGCGGCCGAGCTCAGCTTAAGGTAGGATGGCACTCGCGCGCGCCGGTGAGGGTCTGTAGACAGCCTCACACGTCGGTTTTCCGCTGGAGGGCGAAGCCAAGGAGGCCGGTGAAGACAGAGAGGGTCCAGAGCGGCGACGCGGAGCCGCCAGGATTGCCCAGGAGGAAATAATCCGCAAATCCGGCAACGATCATGGCACCTGCAGTCCACTGGATGTAGATGGGGCCCATGGTGCGCTGCCACTTGCCAATCTCGGTCAGCTCTTCCTCGGCCACTCTGTCCTCCCCCGCCAAGAACTCACCTCTGCCAAGCAAAATTTACATGCCATCACTAGGAATATACGTTCTACAAGCTGAACGTTCCACACTCCCTGGACAAACAACTTCACAGCTCTTATGCAGGCTGGGTTCGTACGGCTTCTCGATGTCGTAGTAGCGCGGACGGTTGAGATCATCCTCGGAGAGATTCCGCGACCAAAAACTTCTCCGACGCTTGTTGACAACCGCTGCATACCAAATGATAACGTATCAGTAGATCATCAGACGGAGACAGGCTTGAGTGCTGCGCGCTGCAGGGCTCGCATCACAAGTTTGTGGCAATTTCAGAACGTGATGTCCTGGAAGGACCCATGCACGCCATTTTGCGACGCTCCATCGAAACAACTGCATCGGATAGATATGGATGTTCACCAGGGGCGTTTGCCTCAGTCTCCTGCTCTTGCATCCGAAGAGATCCATGACGCAGCGAGCTGCGAACCTGCAACCAACGGTGGGTCGTGCAATTAATCCATGTTGGTGATCAAAGCGTGACTTCATGCGGAGGACCGCCACATACGCTTTTTCATATTCTCAATTTGCGCATTCCTCCACACGATGGTAGCTGTCTGCACCACAATTCAGCTACACGGCTCCTTCAACTTTGTGACAGTGCAAGGGGCACAAGCAAAAGGGAGCACAGTTTACGGAACACACAAATTCTGGGGACATTCGAAGACGTACCATGAAGTCTTTTGAATAAGATCGGAGCGAGAGGCCAGACGGCGCGGCGGAAAACGCTTGCACGGAGGCGCAAAGCGCCAGAAGAGCGATGGCGCGATGCATCTCAAATCCCCTGTCCGAGTCTCTGAAAAAATAAAGGAAACAACAGGCCCGCCTCCGATCTTTCAGAGTGAGGTCCACCACGCGGAACTTCGCGTGGGCCGCAGCATGCCGCCTCGCCGTCATCTTGGAGTGTTGCGAGGTGGCCTCGAGACGATCTGATTGGGTTTCGTAGGAAGGTCGAGAGAGAAATGATCTGCACACGCTTGTGGCTACCTCTGATTTGGCCTGCGCTGATCCTCGCGATCCTCGCCCGACCCGCAGTACCTGATGGAGTTGGAGGTGCCAGGTTACTGCTGCCCATGCAGACTGAGTTTCCATTAGCCTTTTATTGTGACCCTGCAGCTAGACTGTGATATTGACCCATGCTGGCAAGCCGCAGGGGGAAATCCTTGGTTCCAGAGGCACTTAGTCCGCCCAAAGCAGCTCCTGCGCTCGCAGCATCGGCGCCTGCCGGATCCATCTTCGCTGGAGTCAAGCACGGCGGAGGAGCACATACAAGTCATGGGCATGGGCTCGCGCCGCAAATGGATACGCTGAATCAAGCTCCACAAAACCCGCAGCTCCTCAGAATCATGCGCGGGTCTCCGATGGTGGGATCTATCGGCCCTTCCGCGGATTCGAACAAGCCCCCCGAGACAGAGAAGTCCTGGACTGTGAAGGAGGAGGATGCAGCGCGACTTGGCGTAGCACTCTTTGGCGAAAACTGGGCGAGCATTTTGAACAACACCCATTTTTCGATTGTGCTTGGTGGTCGTTCTCCCGAAGAGCTTGCGGCCCACTGGAAGCTCATCTCGCGCCGCCCCCCTCCCCGCGCGGTCTACGATATCCCGACATCGGGAGGAGAGCCACCTTCATCACCATCACCCAGAGGCGCACCTGCACCTGCACTGCACCGTGCGTACGCACGGCCAGGTCTCAGCTGTGCCACGGTTGCTGGCAACTCAGCACAACGGGGAGAGTTTGCAGCCGATGCGGCAGCTGTTGGAGCAAGATCACCATGGCAGCATTCGCAGCGTGAACGAGAGTGGACGGCCGAAGAGACTCGTGGGCTATTCACAGGACTGCGCGTCCACGGGTACAACGCCAAACAGACTAACAAGGGTTTGGGCATGCATACACTGATTGGACAACCAGCGATAACACTCACAAATTTAGAAGTGCTTGGCATCGGTCAAGTCGTCGTGACCCTGCCTTGGTTTTGGGTGGCGTCGCACAGGCCAAGACTAACATCGCTTGGCTCTGCAGGTGGGGGCAATGGGCTGAAATTGCGAGGGAGGTTGTTCGGACTCGGACAACTAAGGAGACAGAAACGCGTGCGCGGCAGCTGTTTGTGGGAACTTCTTCGAGAGAAAACCTACAGAGAGGCGATGCAGGGGCGACATTGCCAGTGTCAAGGTGCCTTGCCGACTAATTCCTAGATGCGTGCCGCGTTCTGAACCTCCACAGAGAGATGCTGCGAATGAAGTTCATTCGCAGAGCGTGCAGGACCGCTGCCTGTCCAGAAGGCACAGGCACCCAGCGGCTTGGCGCCCCACCTCGCAAGCGCCGTGTGTATCGCTGCCGCGCTATTCTCACACAGTGCACGTGGCGGCAGCTATCGCCGGACGTACATCCCGCGCGCACTGCTGGGCCTCGACGCCCCTGCCCCCCGCGAGCAGAAGCGCCTGTCACGCGCGCGGTCGGGCGGCGGCGCTGTGCAGGGCACGGCGGAGGAGCGGCCGTTCGCGCACCTGCTGCGGCACATGTCCTCGTGGCAGAGCCGTGCAGACGTCGGCCCTGCGTGGATGCGCGCGCCGCGTCCTGCGTGGCTCGATCCCCCGCAAAAGCAAAATGGCGCGGCGCCTCGGGGGACCCTCCCTCTGTTCGCTCAGTGGTGGACGGAGCTTCAGGCTCGAGCGGCGCGGCGAGACGGCCTGATCGACGGCGACCTAGTCTGGGTCGCACTTCCGGGCCTTCCCGCATGGCCCGCTGTAGTGGTGCGGCCGCTCAAGGGGCTGGTGCGGCCGCTGAAGCGCAAGGTCTCCGAAAAGGAAAAGGGGCCGTCCCAGGAGCGGGGCGGGCGCTCAATGGTGCTGCTCGGGACGCTTGAGCCGTGGTCCGCGCGTGGCGCCACGCTCACGCCGTACACGCGCTTCCTGGCAGAGCACCTGCCCCTGCTCGAGCCCATTCCTGGCGAGGAGGCTGTGCGCGCTGAAGCACCGTTGGAGGGTTTGTCGCGGTGGGGATCGAGCGACGCGCTGGCCAAGGCACTTCTGCACAGGTCCCTCGGACACCAAGGGACAGCGCGCGAGCACACGGGCGCAGCGAATGGTACTTCGGGCGGGGCCGGGGCGCGCTGGGGCGTGGGCGACATGGAGTCGGGGCTGTCGGCGGCGTTCGCGCGGGCAGTGGGAGAGGCGATGTACCTGCACGGCGAGAAACGGCGGGCGGAAGGACTTGACCTGGACGGGGCGGCAAATGCATCTCAGTCGATACCTGCTGGGCGCGACGCCATGCGCATCATGGACGGGCGATCTAGGGCCGACGGAGCACCGCACTCACAGCCGCGGCCGGCGCCCGTTGGGAGTGACGGCGCCGCGGGCTTCCGCGTGGAGGCGCATCAGAACGCCCTGTGGATCTCGCGCGGTGGCGCCGGACCGCGCAAACACGGCGCCGCGCGGTGCGCGTGCGGGGCAGACGCGGTCAAGGGGCACGACAAGACGGTGCGGCATAGGGACCACCAGCGCTTCCTTGCCATTCTGAACAGCTCCAACGTCACCGATCTTGGCGCAAATTCCACCCTGTTGGCGAGTGGATTCGGCGAGCGGTTCGCAAATACCGGCCTCGGAGTGTCAGGGCGCCGCGCGGAGGACCACCAAGGGGCTGAAGACGACGGGGTTGGGCTGCCGGGGGCACGCAGCGAGGGCCGCGGGGAAATCGAGGCCCTCGCTGCAGTGGCTGCTGCGCTGGCAGAGCCAGTGGAAAGTGCAGCATGGGAGCGCGAGCGGCAAGCATTTGTGGCAGAGAGACGGCGCGAAGAAATGGCGCGTGGCACGCCCGGGGACCTGGCAGCCGCCGTGACAGCAAGCCCCAATGGCACCAAGACTGCTCGGGCGCATGACAGCCTTGACAGCTCCAACAGCCCCACCAGCTCCAATAGTTCCAGCGGCTCCAACAGCTCCAACCTCACTGGTGCCCCCGATGCTGTGCTTGCTGCCGCTGGTGGCACAGGTGAGACCCCGAGCGAGACTATCGGCGCGTTCAGGCGACTTGCGAGCGGAGAGACGTGCGAGGGGGCTTCCGCCGGGGCTTCCGGATCGGAATCGGCGGCGGTGTCGTTCGGCTGCCGGCTGTGCCAAGTGGTGTCGCCGACAGTGGGGGCGCTTCGACGGCATGCCATGCTACGCGGGCACACCATTCGTGCCTTGTGGCACGCAGCTGGGTGGATTTCAGCCAATGGGACACGCACCGCCTCGTTCCCTGACAGTAAGCGGAAGATGTGGTTGGAGGTTCGCAAGATGCGCTACCACGCGGGCGCCAGTGTCTCCAACCGGCACTGTGCACGCTGCCGCAAGCTTGGTCTTGTTGTCCGCTGCGACTGCTGCCCGCGCGTTCTGCATCTTTCCTGCATTCCTCCGGAAACTCCGGCGCCCTCCTCCGCACTACGCCGCGACCCGTGGAGCTGCGATCGCTGCGTGCTCCGGGATTCCTCCCTCAAGCGGGAGCGGCGACAAGGGCGCAGCGTGCGCCGCGGGGAGCGAGATGAGGCGCGGATAAAGCGGCGGCTGATGACTCAGGCGCAGCGCCGGGCAGAGGCGGAAGAGCGGCGCTTGGTGCGGGCGGAGCAGCAGCGCAAGCGGCGCAGAGAAGAGCGGCGCATCCGCGACCTCCTCGCCCCCGTTGCGCGGCTGTCGCGCGAGGAGCTCGCGGCGCGCGCCGCACGCACGGACGACGCGCTCCGGGAAGTGACCTTGCCCGACGGGCGGCGCGTGCCTGCCGTCTCGGTCCCCGCGCCGCTTGGCGACCCGCTCCCGCTCCCCACGGACATCCTCTCAGCCGTGCTCAGCACCGGCGCCTTCCTCGCGCGCTTCTCTCGCCACACGGTGCCGCAGCCCCCTGTCGCGGCGGATCTTGGTGTCGTTCAGCTCGCGCGGCTGGAGGTCTCTGGTGGTGCGTCCGCGGGGACCCTTGAGGCTCTGGCAGAATGGCTGGTTCGGCTCGCGGCACGGGGTCGCGGGCATGAGCTCATGAGATGGAAGGACAACACGACAGGCGTTGAAGACGAGGGGGGGATGCAGGATGAAAGGGGTGAAGCAGAAGAGGATGCGGGTGCGGGTGAGGGTGAGGGTGAGGGTGAGGGTGAGGGTCAAGATGAGGGTCAAGATGAGAGGGAGGGAGGGGGTGAGGGTCAGGATGAGGGTCGGGGCGAAGGCGAGGGTGAGGATGGCACCGGGGAGAATGGTGGCAAGAGCAAAACAGCACTGAGTGAGTCGCCCGAGGTGTTCTCTCCCAGACACGTCGGAGAAGCGGTACAGTTGGAGGACACTGCGGCCACGGGCCAGACGTGGGTGAGTGAGGCGCCGTGGGAGGAGATAGGCGCGGCCCTCGTGCGGAAAAGTATCGCAGCGCAGGACGCCTGGGAGCTGGGAAACCTTCTGGAGGAGAAAGCGGCTGCGCGCGAGGGCGGTGGGGAGCCCGAGCCGTGGCTGGCAACAGAACTGTGGCGAGTATTGGCGTTCGTTTGCGACGAGGCATGCGCGGGCGACGCTGTGCGGGCAGTGGTGAATCGGCTGGTCGAGGAGGAGGAGGAGGAGGGACGCCGCCAACGCCAGGCCGCACGCGAACGTCGCGCTGTGATTGCGCTCCACGCAAGCCGCGCCGTCCCGGGTTTACCCCCTGACCTGGCTGGCGCTTTCGTTTGAACCGATCGCCGCAACTGTGTGCCGTAATGAGCGGGGGTTGGACTGCCTGATGGTAGACTCTTTGCCATGCTCCTGATTTACACCGGAAGACTGAGCCCGTGTTGGTGAGCAGGAACACTGATCGAGGTTTTGAGGGAGTCAAGCATAGACCCAAGCAATCGGACAGAAGAGACGGCGGGGGAGGACGCTTCCCGCAGCTACGAGTGGGTTGCGGCTCGGGTCGTGCGGAGGCCCAGTAACGTGACCATGGCTGTCGAACTTTTCGACACCAAAGCCAGAATTGTCCACGGAAATGTGAAGCCGCGCAATTCTGGGGGTGCCAACAGCTCTGCTGCAGAGCTGCTGGCGTCTTCTGAACGTGAAGGAGGCTTTACAAACAGCACCCAGGACGCGAACGCCCTGAATGAGCAGATTATGCGAACAGAGCGCTTCGGGGCCGACTGGCGCTGGCCAGGCCAGCCGGAGCCCACGTTGTTGCTCTCCAAAAGTCCTCTGAATGGTGCCATGGACGCAAGCCTACAGGCAAGTCGACCGACCCTTTGCTGACCACGGTTTTGTATTGCACTTGTTTGCCACTGAAACGACGAGCGCACTCACGGGAAGTGGCTGTGTTGGCAGGAAGGGAATCACGTACGATGGGCAGCGGCTGGGGATGACCGGCATGGCAGTGTGTACTTTGCGAACGAAGATGGGGTTTGGGCGCACAACCCGAACGGCTTCCAGAAAGCCACTAGTGGACTTTCAGCAACGCTGGAACCAAGCGTGGGTAGCGAGTGCTGCTGGCGATTCTACGGCGTAGAGACGGGGGGTGGGCTTGAGCGGCTGCGGGAATTCCTGGACGTTGAAGGGCCACGGGAGGGCGCGCTGCTGAGCGTGCTGGTGGGCCGCGGGCTGCTTCCCATCGAGCCTCTCCTCGAGCAGGCGGCGGCAGAGACCGCTACGAATCGCAGCGCAGACACAGGCAACACACTAACCAGAGGCGATGAGATGCACGACGAGTAAACAAAAACTTGGGTTTTGCCAGTACGCGTTGTGAACAGTGTTGTGCCATGACTGGCGCACCTACCAAAGTGCTGCGACCATTGCAAGACAAGGAACAGGAGCACGCACGTCCTTTTGCTATCGGCATTCATTGTATTCTGATAACTCAAATCGTCTGCAGAATGGCATTTTCGACGTAGAGGCATTCGCGTACCAGCCAGCATCCCTGGCGTGGGGGACGGCGCTCCTGCTGGAGCGTCCAGAGGAACGGCCGCAACTTGCCCTTGGTGTCAGTGATCCGTACCAACTGCGTAGCAAGCGCCCCGCGCGTTTCGGATCCAGGGATGACATTCACCGGCTGGCGCTCGAAGCCCGTGCAGCCAACCATGGACTGGAACGTTGGATTCTGTGCGTACTTGACGAAGTCTTCAAATGATGCGCCCCCCGCCCGTGACACGCCGTCGCCACCCACTGCTGCCCGGCACATGTCTGTCGAGAACTCCCAACACCGCCTGCCAGACACAGACGCAATGAGACCGAGCACAAGTGAACGATCGGGGAACTGCGGAGCAGGTCAATGCGCCGCACTCAAGGGTTGGCCCAAACCGTAGACCAGCGTTTTTCTCTGGAATATCATTGAACTGCAACCCCTGTGCAGCCAGCAAATATATCAGTCACGACTGAGAACGGGTCCTGACAAGCTGTGACGGATTTGCTGGGTCTGCATTCGGGCCCTTGGGCAAAACCCGGACGAGCGTAAGGATAACCCCGTCAGGATCAAGATCAGGTGTTGGTTCCTTCGGAAGAGAAAGTGCAATCAGTCCAAGCCCCTCGCCATCGGCATCCTCTGACGGTGCGTCCAGGTCTACGGCGGCGAACGATTCTTCCTCATGAACCATGGTGAGGTCGACCATTCCGACCCGCCCCCTTCCACCAGCCTGGATACATACCGGCGCGGAGTCATATATTCTGCAACATCTAAGGTCCCGACCTTACAAATGTTACACTCCAGCATACGCGGATGTACCTGCGATAAGAAATGACGCGCTCTAGGTGTTGCAGAGCGAGTTCCGTGGAAGTATCCATCACGGGAGACGCCTTTCAGCTTCCAGCTCGACGGAGTCGCGCACCATGCAGCTGCTTGGGCGACAGTCACTAGAAGGCTCAGTCTCAGCACAGACTTCATGTTGCGGTGCCCCTTTGAACTCGGGTTTTATGGGCCCGCTTCGAGAGTGGAAGCCCGAGGCCGAGGGGTCATGGCATTGCGCAGAGGCGCTCTCGCGCTTTTTGCGTGCGCCAGCATCGTGGCTGTGATCTGTTTCACACCGCGTGTGTCCGATTCGACCCCTTCGGTGCTCAAAGACAGGGCTCAAGTGTCGGTAGCAACGACAGTAGCCGCATCTGACGAAGCAGTCTCAGGTGGCGAAGAACCGAGGAAACCGCTGTCTTTCTCCGCTTCGCTGACAAAGGAACCTCCACGTGAGCACGTCTGGCAACAGAAGTGGTACCGGGATTACATGGATAAGACCGTCCCATCAGCCCGGATGGGAGTCATGGCAGGTGCTGCAGCCGTCCCAAGAGCAGGGGAAAATTGTTCCAGGAGCGGCCAGAGAGCCCTTTTTTGGCTCACAGCTGGGCACTTACCTGACCGACCTTCTCCTTACGATTTTGCCGTTTTCATTCGTGCATTGGTATTCCGCAGGCAACTGGCGTTTCGCGCGGAATCTCCAAGCCAGTTTTGCGCCAGAGGGATCCAGCCAGCGGACGCGTCGAGCCTTCCAGGTCGGGCTCAAGGCCCAGCAAACCCTATTTCATCAATAAGAACCAGCCCTGCTGCCCCTCACTGGGCTTCCATGACATGAATTCAACATGCGATCGTGAGCAGGACTGGCTGGCGGGCACACAAGCAGCTCAGAAAGCATGGTCGGGGGGAAGGGCGGGACACTCTGATCCCGTACGTGCGGCGCTCGAAGGCGCGGGGGTTATCAGGCGCAGAGGGGGCGCGCGCCCTCTGTGGCAGGGGCTCCGGTGGCTGCCTGCTCAGGCAAAGGGTGAGGCGTTCGCTGCGCGCCGTGCCACCGCGACTGCCAGGTGAGGGCGGGGGGGGGGGTGTTCCCGGAGTGACGTGAATTTTTGAAAATGGTGCCACGCCCGCGCGCCTTCAGTGCAGATCTTGCTTCCGTCTGCAAAGTCTGCCGGCGACTCGTCTTGATCTGTACGTACTTGAGTCTTTCCATCGCCGTAGCGGGCGCAAGGCGGAAAGAGGTTGAGTATCTCGTATTTAATGATGCGCCCAGTGCACGCGAGTGCGCCCACGCACGATGCTGTGCTGCCTGCTGGGAGCCCATACTTCTCGGGGTGCACCCCGAGCCATACTTCTCAGGGTGCATCAGCCGGAGCTCAAGCGAGGAAGAGCCCGGCCGTAACAGACCCCATCGCCAGCATCGTCTCTCTGATGGCCTGCGCCCGCCGCGTTGCCGCCTGACTAGCACAAATGCTGAGCAGAGGGGCAGGGCCGGGAGGCGGTCGTGGGTGGGCGCGCGCGTGCGTGTAAACAGCGTGGGGACACAACACTTTCGAACTGGTTTGAACATTTCGAGAGTTACCTCTTGGAGCCAGGCTGGGCCCGCACGAAGCTCATCGAGCAGCCCTGGCGCCTGCCACAATCGCGCGCCCATCAAACGGGGTCAGCTGGGATTCGGCGTATTCGGCGCTGGAAAGGGCCAAGACACCCCACTCCCTCCTCTCGACGCGGCATAGTGCGTACTGGCAGGCAGCCAGTACGCACTATGCCTTCCGGGAAGGCGGTCGGGCGCGCAAGGGGTATAACCCCTCGGTCACGGGCGAATGCGCGGGCTGCGCGCTCAGAAGCGGCGAGGAAGATCGCTGCCGCGTCGGTCTCGCCCGCCCCCGTGCCCGTACCACAGGGCCTCCGCCCCCGAGACACGCCGCGTGTTGCTGCCGCAGCGAAGCGCATGTCGAGCGCCAGCTGCTGCACGCCGCCCGCTCCGAAGCCGCAGGGCACGCCAGGCACCTCGAACCGCCCCCAGAAGGCGCTGGCCTCCGCGCCAAGCTCCTGCTGCGCCACGCTCGCCGCGACCTCTCCCACCAGAAGCCGCGCGGCGCCATCCCCCAGCACCGCTGCTGCCTGCTCGCCCAGCGCCCCCAGCTCTGCCACCATCTTCTGCACGCGCGCTGACGGCCGTGCCGTCGTCTGCGGCGACCATGCGTCACGCCCCGCGCGTGAACCCCCAGTGAAGCCGTGCTGAGGCCTGGTTTAGGGTCTAGACTCTGCCCGGCCGCCTCCCTACACCAGCAGCCCAGCCCAGCCAGCAGGGCTCCCCGCGCGTACCTTGTCGAGGGCGCCCACGGAGTAGTCAGCGCGCGCCAACTGGGTCGCTTTGCGCAGCCGCGCCACCCCTCTGGAACGCACCACCGCCCGCAACTGCGCCCCGCGCGCCCCGCCGTGAACACGCAGCGCAGGAACAGCAGCACCTGCACCTGCACCTCGTGCCCCAAGCCACGGACAGGTTGCAGCACTCTCGCCCCCCCTCGCCCATTCTACCGCACGGATACACGGGGGGCACCGTCTCTCTTTGCTGCGCCATCGAGGGAGGCGTGGTGCCCCGTGCAGCACCACTCTCACTGCGACCGGTGACTTGGGGCGCAGTGGGTGACGCCCTCCCATCAACGGCTTCAATGTCAGCGTCTTTTGAGGACCCCGCGGGACCGCCGCCGACCACTGCGTTGCCAACTGATCCGCCTGCGACAGCGCGCCGCCGCGCAACCGGCGGGAGCGT
>Ga0115567_10002730_pt1 | contig 17492 bp, 26 predicted proteins | sample COGITO_mtgs_1204_2_FD_88679 | JGI IMG/M metagenome (GOLD analysis project Ga0115567, IMG submission 88679) | Pelagic marine microbial communities from North Sea - COGITO_mtgs_120412 | ecosystem: Environmental > Aquatic > Marine > Epipelagic | place: Germany:Helgoland, sampling site Kabeltonne... | reverse complement strand
TCTTCTTTAAGGGACCTGCACGGAGGTGAAAAAAATTAGCACAGCAGCATTGGGCAGGCAGACTATGCAGCAGCAGGAATCTCGAAAGTAGTCGTGAGAACTCAAGAGGATGGAGTATCTGAACCCGGGGCAGCGGCAGCTCGCAGCAGTCAGCTGGGATGCACAGGGATAGAATCGTACTTGATGAGATCAAGGTTGTTATGAGTGATGTCGTTGTAGTAATTTTTTATCTCTCCAAAGGCCTTCTCGTGCTTCTTCATCAATTCGTTAATGTGCAGGTTCTTGCGCTCCTCCACCTGCACGGAACACCGTCGAAAGCTCAGCCACACCATGGGTCCACCACACCCTCGAAATGGCGACGCACGGCACCTTCTTGTTTTCAGGTCTCAGCCTGCTCAAGAGAGAGGGCCCGGGCTGTAGTGCGCACCTCGTGTATTTCGAGCTTGCGGCGCCCCTCAAGTTCCTCACGAAGGTTCTTCATCTTTTTATCGTACTTCCCCTGTAGCTCCTTCGCCTGCTGCTCGAACTCGCCACGAAGGTGCGTGATCTGCTTGTCATGGCTCTCCTTAAGATTTCGGACAAAGTCTTCGTGCGAGAGTTCAAGCTCCTTGAGCTCCAACTTCAGCGAGCGCTTGTCGTCCTTCAGCTCCTTTTCACGTACACGGTGCTCGTCCTGTAGCAGCTTCGTGGCCATTTCGAGATCGGTTTTCAGCTGAGCAATAGAATTCTGGTGCTCGTACAGAAGATGCTTCACCTTCTGTTTGTAAACCTTGATCTCCACTTGATGCCGCTCTTCCATCTCCTCCATCTCTCGGTCCTTGTTCCGCAGCTCTGCCTTCTTTTCTTCCAATTCCTTCTTTGTGATCTCCCAGAAGGTGTTGATTTTGTCGCGCTCCAGCTGGAAGTAGTTGCGTTCCTCCATTTGCTTCTTCAAACCGTCCTGCATGTCGTGGATCTGTCCACGCAACTCGTCGACTGACACGCCTTCCAGCCCATCATCTTCTGCCTCTGCTTTTTCGGCCTTTGCCTTCCCACCCTTCTTCCCGCCTTTCTTCGCTCCACCCCGCAGACTGACAGACATGTGCAGAGTTGCATCCCGGCTAACTCCGCTCTCTACCAGGCTCAGTTCATCGTGCAGCTCCCGCCCTTCGAACGCCAGACGCTGCTGGTGCGCCGGAACGCCATCGCGCTGCTCAAGCTCCGCCTTCACGTCATACACGGCGTCGTCCAGGTCAACATTCACCACAAGGGTTGAACCCACAAGGTTTCGCACGAACAGCTGCATCGCGCCCTTGCTCCACACGCCCTCCCTAGCCGGGGAGCCCCCCTCCGTCGCTGTCAACGGCTTGTGGATTTCCATCAGTCAACTTCAAGCGTTCGAAACCGTTTTCTTGGAGCCATTTGATTTCAGAGTCGCTTTATTTCAGTTTGGCGAAGGAAGTTCGCGGGGCTCGCGGGCGCTTGGCGCAAAGAGCCCCACACGGGCCACTTCAGTAAGACGAGTAGTGCACTAGAGTAGAGCAGTATTGGAGAAAGAGTTACTGTGCAAGGGGTGGAATGACTGCGCTCAATATCCCGCTCAAGGCAGAAACCTATTCCGAGCTGCTAGACCACTACATCAAAACCAAGCAGTTCACTCCCGCGTTCGAGGTCCTCGAGCGCATGCCACCGAGCCAGGTGGCCTTTTCGCGATTTTTGAATGCGTGCTCGGAGCGCCACGAGATGGAACGCGCAGAAACAGCGTGGAAGCTGATGAAGGCGAAGGGTGCGCGCACCGCCCACCCCGTCCCCCGCGCAGATGGGCGGTAGGAAACGGGTTGTACGACTGCGCGGCACACGATGAATAACGTGAATAATGAGCAGGGATCGCGCCAACTCCAGTGGCGTATTGCTTGATGATCAAGGGATACGGTAGAATGGGGAACCTGCAAGATGCGCTCGGGATGCTGCGGGCGATGCAGCGGGAGGGAAAGGGGTTTGAGGCGACGGAGAGCACATTCTGCTCTCTGTTCGACGCAAATCTCGCAGTTTCAAACCTTGACGGTTGTTTACATGTGATCTACGAGGCAAAAGCAGCTGATATCGCAATGAACCAGGCCAACCCGGGCTCACCAACCCCGGCTGCTTTGCGATTTCTAGGACCGGATAGTTGCGACTGCAAATGTTGACAATTAGATAGATGCACTGTGCAGGTACGGATTCGGCGATTGGTGCATGCCCTATGTTTGCAGCGGAGGGTAGACGATGCGTTCGCGGTGATCGAAACTGCGGAAGAGATGGGCGTAGATGCAGACGTGGCCACTTGCGTCGACCTGATCGCCCTGGCTATGCAGGTCCCTGTCCCTTACAAAGCCCACACCGCTGTGCGCGTTGTACATCCTTTTGGGTCCTTGACCAGCGCATTCATGCTTTATGGGATGGAACAGTGCCACTGCCCCCATCGAGTGCCTACTGTTTTCGCTTGCATATCTCGGCGAAACTACGCGCTAGACGTACAATCTGCCCACACCCTCGTCCGTCTTCTCTCGCAAATCGACGCCTTTCAAGAAGCCCTGCAGGTCCGTTCTCCCTTACAGTGCCTGTACCCGCAACCATCTTGCCATTCGCGTATAGTAGCTACTTGCTTGCAGTGCTTCGCGGTTGAGCAGTTGGTGTATATGGTTTGCCAGGTCCTCAATTCGCTACCGGAGAATGGGACGCGCGCAGACGTCGGTAGCTACACAGAGCTGGTCTCAACAGCCTTTCGCGCAGGTCTCGGCGATGCATGCATGGCCCTCATCAAGGAACTCCTGAAGGTCCACTCGAACCCATTCCCCCGGTGCCTCTCCCGCCACTTTCTGAATCATTCCGATCGCGCTGAATCGTGTGGAGCTGGGGGGGGAGAGTGTAGCTGGCGCCGGCAAACAAGCGTCCAGGCGTTGAGTTCTTCCAATTTTGCCTTTCAGGATACCGCCTCCTCAAGAATCCGAACGCAGCCTTGGCGGTAACCCCCAAATCTCACGCGCACACGATGTGCATGGCCCTCTCAGGTCCCAACGTGGGAGGTGCAGGTTTTTGAAATGATGGAAGTTGGAGAGAAGCTGGAACCAAACTACGGGTGTTTCAAAGAAATGATTTGCTGCCTTCTTTCAGCCCGCCGATTCAAGCAAGGTATCAGGTCCCACGAAGAGCACATGAAGCGAAACCCCAGGAGCTCTGATCCTCTTGTTGCATGCTTGCAGGTTCCGTGCTACTGATGCGAATGCAACGGGCGGCATACGAGCCTGAGCGGGACCTGGTGAATGTCTACATCGCCTCTTTTGCGCGAAGTAAGGCGCAGGACCATCATGAGGCTTGCTGGCGTATGTACAAATGGGCGCAGGAGCAAGCAATGGAGGTAGACAGCAACACGCTGATGGCGGTATTCGATTCGACCGAGACGCACGCACGTCTTCGCCGGCAGGTTGAGGTTGGCTCAGTGATGGTAGCTTCGCATGTTGCGATGGGGTACAAGCGTCATGAGCATCTGAAGCGGGCCCAAGTGCTCCTTGCGACGGGAAATGACAAGGATGGGCGGCCTGCGCCGGCCGATACTCGGGTCCGTCCCCAAGACACCCCTCGCTCCCTTGCATTCACAAGTAACCGAGTCTTACTATCTTTGTAGCAGCACACCTGCTCTACAATTGTTGGCTACAGGATTGAGAGCAGCCGCATGCAGGGTCAGGGCAACACGTCAAGAGCAATGTCGGAGGAAGGCAGCGTTTCCCCCGCCCTTTCGCGGGCTGCTTCGGCGCAGAGTGTGGGGCTACGCTGTATGGAGTCAGCGTCGAGTCATGCTAGCGTAATGAGCCCGCAGCGAGCAGCGAGGGCACCGGTTCGTACCGAGGCAGGAGGCAGCAAGGTCAAGGGAAGGTTGGCTTCTGCAAGTGGAAACCAAAATATGACAATGACAAGTGTAGGGTTACCACCTGGAAATAGAGGAGGCACGGTGCAGCTCGCAAAAGATGGTGACCGTCTCCATGTGGGGCTGAAGGACCACGGTTTTCGGCGGCGTGGATCAGGGGCTGGGGAGGCACCGGCACAAGACGGTATGGGAAGGCTTGCATTGGTAGGCAGCCACTGCAAAACACCCTTGCCTGTCGCGCTTGTCGGCAGAGCGCTTGAGCGAATCACACGCTGTGATGTTCCTTTGCGGTCCCTGCGATGGGGGCTGAGGAGGGGTCTGCGCTGCCAGGAGGGCAAGGAGAGTCTGCCGACCCAAGAGCACGGTGGGCAGCCGAAGACGGGGGTGGTACTGGTTGCACACAAAAAACTGCTGCCGGGACCAGCGACTGAAACAGAGGCGCACAAGGCGGCCGCTGCGATTGACGACGATTTCTGGAGCGGTTCAAACAGATCTGACGCGGCAGAGACCTGAGTACAAGGTGCCACCGTATGCTTCCGTGTTTCAAGTGGCGAGAAGATCCCGCCGAGAACCGCACGGCTTCACAAATAGATAAGCAGCGTCGATGCAGGCCTCAAACGTCTGACTCATAGAATGTACACAAGCACATTTACTCTGATCGATTTGAAGCGGAAGGTTGCGATTTGGCCTATGTTTTGTCCTTACATGCCGTAGACCACCTTGACAGCACCCTTCGGCACTGCCTGGCCAGGCGCAAGTTTGATCGGAACCATTTCGCGCCCCTGCGCGTCAAGGTATGTCGGAGGGCTTCCTTTGCCAGTGAGCTGAACCGGGGAGCTGCTACGCCCCCTGCCCTTGCCTTTGCCCTTCCCTCGCCTCACTGGTGCTGGCGGAGGCGGGGGCGCCGGCTCGGGCTCGGGCTCGGGCTCGGGCTCGGGCGCCGGGGGAGCCTCCGCCCCGGGACCCTGAGGACCCTGAGGCCCAGCGGGGCCGTCGGGTCCGGCAGGTCCGGCGGGGCCGTCGACGCCGTCGTCGCCCTTGGGCCCTTCCTTGCCCAGCTCGCCCTTCTCGCCCGGCGGCCCAGGGGGCCCGGGGGGGCCGAGCCCTGCAGGTCCTGGCGGCCCAGGCAGACCCGGGGGGCCAACACGAGTCTCGAGATTGAGAATGGCTTGATATTTCGCAAGCAGCATCTTGTTGTTAGCGTCGTCAATGGCCACCTGGTTGTCGAGGTTTGCGATCTCCATGGTGTCCGTGGACAGCTCGCGCGTCATGCGCTCCAGCAAATCACCCCATGCACTCAGCGGACCGCCATCAGTCTCGCCTGGCATCGGGATGTTCTCCCCGGGCTTCACGTATGGCTTGTAGTAACCCTCAGCGCCAGGCATAAGGCCTGAAGTCTGCGCTGTTGGACGTGGAGGGTACCTGGCGCATGCCAAGTCTCAATATTCCGGGCCATAATAGCAGCATCAGCCAACACATGTTGAGCCAAAAGTAAAGACGGCCGCATTTGGTTGCGTTTGAGCACGCGTCTGTGGCAGCGTAGACACGTGCAACATCTAGAATGCAAACTCATAGCTTGGTGGGCAAGGGGCTCTCGCGGCAGACTTGGATTGTTTGGGGGACGTACGCGCTCGCAGGTATGTCCGCAGGCGAGATAGTGGAACCAAGCGGCACCGGGTTGTATTGCGGCGGCTGCACCGTGATGACAGTGTTGGTAGGAGTCGCAGTCGACGAAGTGTACCGCACGACAGGCAGCTGCTGGGTCTTCGCCCCGAGCAGTGCCACGCCCTCAGTCCCACGAGAAAAAGCCACGGCTGCAATCAGACCAAAGAGACACAGCGCAACCGCGACGGCAGAGGCGACAAGCAGGCTTTGCCTGCCACGTCCCATCCGCGTCGCAGGCTCGCCAGCCTCGACTGACCCGTCTGCAGTCACTCGCTAGTCAGAAATGTGAGATCGAGGAATCGTATGAACCTTGGCGCGTGCGCAACAACACAGAACTACGTGAATCAGTACATATTTTCATCGTTGGCCCGCAGGAGGAGAGGTTGCGCGTGGTAGCGGGGGTGTTACAGGTCATGCCGGGCGCCATGAGAAGAGACGACACTTCGCCTCTGGGGTGCTGACTTTTGGAAAAGTGTACTTTGATAAATCAGCCAACCAGATCAAATGGATCCATTTGAAGCGCTGGCCTGCAATATGAGATGCCATGGCGCAGCCTCGATGACCGTACGTTCTCGTGCCAACCACAGTTTGCCACAATATTTCTGCGCGTGGCTGCGTGTTCAAAGCCCGATGAATATTTCAATGGCTCTTCCTTCCGTGAGGCAAAGCTGCGGAACTTGCGGAGATGGACGTGCAATGAGAACCTCAGCAGATGCCTTCGTAGCAAGGGTGTCTGTGGGAGCCAGCCGCGTTTCACCTCCGGCAATTGATGATGTCGAGCTTCGGGCTCTTACGGGCACGATACAGCTGCCTGAGCTTCTACGGCAGCGGGCTTTGACGACTCTGCGCAGCGAAGGGCACAAGCAGAGGATCGGCCTACACAAGATGATTGAGCGCGCCAGGCAACTTTCCGAAAACCCTGAACATCATCGAATGTCATGAATTTTTTTGCTGAGTGCTGTTCCGCAACAGACCTGAAGACGCGCCTCCGAAACCGAAACGTGACGAGCCGGTCAATCGCCGTGAATTACCGTTCACACGCCAGGATGTTGCCGCGGCCGGGCCAGAGGCAGGGCGGGAATCGGTGCTAGCGCACGTAGCAGACCATCTACCGCAGTATTTTGCGAGCGTGCTGCGTCCCGTGACCGACGTCTGCAAGCGGCTACCTGAGTTTCTGCCGCGCAACGTCTTGGACTATGGCGCAGGGTGCGGAGAAGGTATTTATGCTATGAACGAGGCGTTTCCGGACGCCCCCCCGCGCATTTTAGCTGTCGAGCCATGTCTTCCACTCGCAGCCGTCGGGCGAGCTTTCACAGAGGGCATGAATGGAGTGACCTGGTCGGGTGCGGTGCCCCCGCCGGGGCCTAACAGCGGTGTGGACTTGGTTCTGCTCAATAACGCACTTGCGGAGCTCCCTGTGGAAGAGCAGAGTTCACTGGTGCTGAAGCTCTGGGGCCATTGTTCTGGTGTCATGCTTATTGTCGACGCTGGAACTCCTGCGGGCTTTCAGGCCGTTGCCGCCGCGCGTCAGCTCCTTCTTGAGCGCGGGCCTTCGTCTGCTGTCGTTGCACCATGTGCACACTCCCACACGTGCCCCGTGCAGGATGGGCGCGGGATCGACTTCAAGTATAAGTGGTGTCACTTTTCGCAGCGTGTGATCTCTCCTTCATTTCAGCGAGCGGTGAGCACCATCCATGACAGTTGCACCGCATGCTCTCGAAACCATGCCCCGCATGCGTCCTAACGACGCCATGGGTTGGCATCGCCCGCAGACAGCAAAACGCTCGCGGGACCGCGCCTTTACAGACTGGAAGTTTTCGTATGTCGCCATCGCCCGCGCTGAAGTGCTTCCGGCCGATCTTCAGCGCCCTGTGAGTATCCAGATGTCCGGCCAAGGGAACAAACACTTCTCACAACTCCCTTCCCCACAAGCTGCCGTGACCTCAGGGGAAGCGATCGCCAAGTGGGGGAAGCTAGGGGGGGTCGTCTCGGCGCCGGCAGACACAGATCAGAGGAAAGGGGCAGACGCGACTGGAGCCGAGGATGCACCGCAAGCAACGCTAGAGGAATGTAGCGGCGACGGAGTGGGCCGCCTGCTGACTCAAAAAGAAGTGAAGGGCGACGAGGCCGGACGCTCGTGGGCCAGGGGAGAGGGAGACGGCGGTGGTATTGAGGGAGAGACTGAAGATGTGGTGCTTTGGGGACGGGTGATCCGGGCTCCGATGAAGCGGTCCGGCCACGTCGTGCTCGACCTTTGCAATGCAGATGGTGCGTTGGAGCGCCGGGTAATTGCAAAGTCGCACGGCGTGACCGGCGGTTACCGCCGTGCGCGTGTGGCTGAGTGGGGTGACGCCTTCACTTTCTCGCCGATCAAGAAAGAGGACAAGGCTGGAGCACGTCGCCGCAAGGCCAAGATCGCTGCGGCCGCAGTAAGCAAGACTGGGGGCTGAGTCATTCTTGAGTTCAACACCCGTAGGGCAATCCAAGCTCGCACACTGGCGTCCATGCGTTTAGCCTTTGGACCGAAAAAAGCTTGAGTCCCCTCTTCGCTCGTAGCACATGTACTCAACCTGGCAGCAAAGCATATCGCCAGGCTCCTAGTCTACCCTTGTATCCCTGGATCGTCTGCACCTACTCCAACATCTTGTTAAGCGTCAAGCGCCGCACTCGCCGAAACCTGTACCCCATCGTGTTACGCTCGACTTCCTCCGCCTCATTCTCGCTTATCACAAGGTATCCTCGTTTCCTGTACAATTCCACCGCCGCGACATTGTCTTTGGTCACTTCAAGCCACACAGCCCTTCCCCCAATTCCCATGCCCTGCGCCGCAAGTTCGAGCATCAGCCGCGAAGACCGTTCGTGAGATCTCCCCGGCTAGACTGGCAACGGTGCATTTGCAATCATCAATGCGGGCATCACCTTTGCGAATTCCTCTGCATGATCGAGCAGCTGTCGCGCGGCGCCCTGCCGACGGAAGCGCGGCTGCACCGCGACGTTGGCGATGTACGGCACCCGTTCTACCTGTTTTGCAGTCGACGAGTAAGGCTTCGAATAAAATATCTTCTGCTCGTCACGGTGAGGTGAATGCTTTCCAGAGAGATGCAAGGGGCAGAACCCCCTCGGGTACGTCCAGTGTTGCTTTGAGATCATCGGTCGAACAAGGGATAAAGCTTCTGTTTGTTGAGCTGAGCCTCCTAAGCCCAACGTCGAGAAACCCTGCAATTTCCCCGTCCGAAGAAACTGCCACAAGTAGGACACCAGTGCCTCCATTTGTCTGCGCGTAGCTATCAATGCGCCTGCCCAGGTCGGCACCGATCTCTTCGAACATGACCCCTCGTTGTGCTGCTGCAAATGGGTTCAAAAACCCATCGATGACTCTCTGCTCTCCATAGAAACTTTCCGTGGACAGCTTTGTCAAGTCCCGCAGGAACCTGCGCGCACAAAAGACAGAATTCGTTGGCAACTCAAGCAGGCCATGTCTCGGTTCCGTGTGGCAGTGTTGTTCAGCAGAGGACAAGTGACAGCGGCGCTGCAGTGGAACCAGTGTACAGGGAGTTGAACTAACGTGCGATCCTTAAGCGACTCGATAGAAAAAATTTCGCCCGTGGCCGCATGCGCCCGTGCTTCCATTCCTACCACGCACGCTTTCCTACCAGCCTGCGCAATACTCTTGTAACGAAGTTTGGGATGAACGCCGTTGCTTAGGACCCGCACTCTCTGATTCTCGTGGCTATAGAGCAGAGCCGGCGGGACATAAGCTTCTGTCATAACTGCTGCGATAATCAGTGTCGTGAGTCCCCCCCAGGCCGCCCGCGTGATTGTCATCGCCAAAGAGCTCTGCCTGGAGGATCTCATCGGAAAATGCCGATTTCGCCACGTCAAAATAAGTTGCGTCTGCCAGACGCAACTTATTTTGACGTGACGAATCTGTCGGAGATGGCACAGCGCGCCCAGGAGCTCCTCAAGGAGGCGGATAAACAGTTGTTCCCTGCCTGCCCTCACCCGGTCACCCACAAACTGATCTGTAGCACCTTCGCGCCGTAGGTCTTGCCAGTGAAGCCGCGATAAAAGTGGGCAAGGGGAAATCGGCACCCAGACGGTTTCCTCTCCTCACACGTACGATCTGGCAGCTTGGCAAACAAGATGTTTCTTTTCAAGAGCGCGCCGAACTACGAGGGTGCTGCAGATTGCTTTCAGCAGGCCCTGATCCGAGCCCAGACCACCGCGACTTTCACGTGTCCATGTATACCTGTGGCCAACTTGTCCTCTCCAGCCATCTCATATCACAAATCTCAGCAGGCAGCGCAGCTTCTACGATCTCCGGCGGTACGTGACATACAGTTGGCAGTTAAGGCATTTGAAGATGCTGCATCAGCGCACCGCCACGCAGGATCTTTGGGGTTTTCTGCAGCAGCGTTGGAGGATGCGGGCAACACGCTGCGTGATGGGAAGCAGGCCTCGATGGCTGCAACCAAGTATCTAGATGCCTCCGAATGCCACAAGTCTGCAGGTAAGACAGACCAGGGCCCGGTTTGGACATGTGCGTGGCACTGCATGGATTTGAATGTATCGGTTTCATCCGCTCTGAGCCACGAGGACGGGCGGACAGGAAACTTCGAGAAAGCAGCCGACGTCCTGCTAAAGGCAGGCAAGGTATGCTGTCTTAAATACTGAGGGGGCGGGGTTGAGAGCGAGGATCGTGCCCGAGATGCTCACATGCAATGCGGCAGGTTTTGGCGGAGGAGGATCCCGACCGGGCGGTGGCGGCGTACCTGGACGCGATCACGATATTCGAGGACGAAGAAAAGCACATATTTATCTCGGATGCTTGGCGCGCGTGCCTCTCTCTCATGCTGCGCAACTCTAAGACCGACGAAGCAATTGCTCTGCTGCTTCGCATGTGCTCGACGTTTGCTCTGCTCAAGCAGCCCGAGTACCTCAGAAAGGCGCAGTTGTCTGTCGTCGTGTTGCAACTCTCGCAACTCGACACGGTTGCAGCTTCTGCGGCGCTTGAGGCTTTTGGAGAATTCCAGATGCACCAAGAGGGCGAAGCAGCGTATGATTTGATCCAGGCATTTGAAGCTGGTGACGAGGATTCGGTGCAGCGGCTCACTTCGACACAGACGTTCACGCTGCTCGAGAACCAGGTAGCTCGCTTGGCCGTACGACTAAAAGATGCCTGTCGCGAAGCGGCAGCGGATCTCACCGGCGCTTCTGCCCGGAATCCTGCTACTGTTGCTCAAGCACGGCCTAGAGCTGGCGCGGAAACAGCAGCTCCTAGCGCACTAGCGCGCGGCACAGAGGCGACAGAATTGGCGCAGGCTGCTGCTTCTGTACTAGGGGCAGGCCATGGGGATGTAATGGGGACAGCCTCCGCGGCACCCACAGCGGCCGCTGATGAGGACGACATGGAAGATCTGCTTTGAAGCTGAGCGACCCGGCACGGTGTGTGCAAGTTGCGAACAGCACCTTGAGGAAGTGCGGCCTAGCTTTTACACACCACTTGGTTCACTTCGGGGGTTTGAAGGCACAATTCGAGTTTTTGAAAACTTGATGAGATTCTGCATGCTTTAGTAGGCTTTTACTCTGTCTTACTCTGTGTCTTTCTCATCGAAGACTCCTGCCCTATCGCACAACTCCTGAAAGGATGAACTATGCAGCATCGGTCCAAAGAAGGAGCCGAGCACCCACGGTGCACCTGAGACTTCCTCGGGACACCTGCAAAGACTCGATCGACACATCAATGCACGTCAATAAACGTATCTTTCTTTCAAGAGCAGTCTTTTGAAGAGGCACAACGCACTGCGAGCACCCGCCATGGCAGAACGACTGCGTACGCTAAGCGGGATTGAGGCCTTTTGCAGACCTCTAGGACTACTGCACTTCTTCCGAAGCAGGAGTGCGCGGCGTTAGGGCACTCACCCCGACACCCTGATGGGGACCTCTCGTGCACTACGTGCTGCCCCGGCGCAGGATGTCACAAATTCGAGGCATCTGCCCCAACAATACCCCTCAGTTATTCTTTTGAGCTCGCAACGACGCATTTCGTACCGTCTTTCCATTCGAATGATCGCTTATTAGGTCATACTTGGGAATGGCCAACCCAGGCAGTGCGTTTGGCAGCAGCAGCGTGTGGAGGCGCTTGCAACCGCCATCAGAAATTTGCATGGCAGTTACTGCTGCAACGATTGAGCCACTCCTTTGCACAGCCAGTCGCTCCAGCGTTTTCTGCGGACGCTCACGCTTACCTTTGAAGACGAAAGAGCCAATAAGACACCGGCCCACATGCTTACGTACTATTAGTTCCTATGCTTTCAGCACCAGGGTCCATTGAGCTCATCAGAGTAGTGCAAAGGGTGGATACCTCATGTTGCTTCAGCACCTGAGCCATAAGCGCTAAATCATCAGGTTGTGCCTGACCGTCCGGCGTCTCAACCCCCCTCAAGCGCTTCTCCAACTCAATACGCACAGCTGCCGGCAGCGAATGCAGTCTAACAAGCCCCCGTACCCCGTTCATGTGCCCGCCACCCGCACCCCCATGTAGCTGCTGGGGAGAGGACCAGCCGCGCGCAAGGGCACTGTTCATGACAACGAGCATCGCGGCGCTGTCGGCGGCCGACACGCAGCGCGCAATTTCAGCGCGCCTGCACCGGAAAGCCAGCGCAGCTAACGGTGGGACGCACGCAAGTGCCGCGACGCCAGCTGAACCCACTTCTCCCACTGCCGTGAGGAACACGCGCGTCTGGTCACTGAGCAGCGCATTCGGTTGCCCAGGGGCGGTTGTCAAAAGAAAAGTTCGTCAGAGTTTTGGCGAAACCACGGTGGGGCGGAAGCGGCAGGCACAAGGTGACCTGCGAGGTGCCTCAGGCGAGGGAGCGCTGCGCGCGCAACCAGCCGCGCGACGACGTCTCCGGACAAGGCGTCAAGCTCCACGTGCAGCGTTACCACGCCTGAAAGCTGCTCGGCTCAAGCCCAAAATGCGTTGTCAGCATTGCCAAGCCGTGCAGGGAGCGACACTTTTGCCAGACATTGAACTCACCTTGGTTTCTAGCAAGACCTGGAAGCCCATTTCGCTGACGCCCCCTTGCTCCTCATCCCTTGCGCCACAGGTGTCAACCTGTTTGGGGGTGCGAATTTAGGCAATTGCGGTGGGGCGGCAGCAGTTTGCGCGGGGGACACAGGTTTGGGGTATGACCAGTTGTAGCGAGGTGAGTGTGCCCGGCACCAGCAGGAATCGAACCGGCACGTTTACGAGAGAGAGGGCAGCGCAGCCTCCACCGCACACCTCGGCCTCACGGCTCCGGCTGCCAGTCCCGACACCCAGTACTTGTCCCCACGCTCGTGCAGTGTCTGAACCACGCTCCCAGAAGTGTTGATCAGCATCATCTTCCTCCCTGCTGCCCTGGTCTGCTGCTCCGTCTGTACTGCAAGTACCGGCGAAACCCTTGCGCTCTCCCGCTCCACTGGCAGACTTTGGTTCTACTCCCCTCATTGCAACGATGCAAACACGAAGAGGTTCACGACGTGCTGTAGCAAAGCGCGTGAGGCCCGCAGAGAGCCCCGCAGATCCCATCATATCTTCGAGGGCGAGGGCACGAAGCCGTTGGCAGCGCTGTCCCAGGACAGCGAGCCAATCAGAGCTGCTCACCGAGTCTTGGCTCACCACAAAGCCGCCGACCGCTAGCGCCAAAAGCGCGGGCGCCGAAGCCGCAAGTGCCGCCACAGCCTCTCCACCCTGGCACGTACTCAGTGCGCCTCGGAGATCGACCTGCTCGAGAAACCAAACTAGAAAATGAGCTTTCAATAGCAAAACCGAAAACGAAAACAAAAGCAACTCGGGGAATACAGGAGCATGGTGAGCTGGCAGACTGCAGGCCATTGGGCGGGGTCCTGACGCAGGTCAACGCAGGGAGCACACGGGCAGCGCCTTCCAACGTTGCTGCGTAAAGCGGCCGGAACGCCAGCGCCCCCGAGGCCGACGGCTCCTTGCGCAGCTCGAAAGCAGATTGTGAAGTGACGCTGAGAGATTTCAGTCCTGTGCGCCACCCACCACTCGTCGGCTGCCCTGCAATCGACTTCACAAGCACAGTGGCGGGCAGAAAATTTGCCTGTCGCTGCGTGGGCAAGGGCGAGGAGGTGGCGATTCGCAAACGGCGGCTCTCCGTGAGTCGGGGCCGAATCGAGCGCCAAGTGAATCAGCCGCGGAGCTCTAGCTGCCGCGTTCCACAACGTGGATAGTTTCCTGCGCAAAAGGGTTGCACTATGTCCATTGCTCATGTCCCTAAGTTATCTGTGTAGTGAAACTATAGCAGCACGGCAGCGCACTTCCTGTTCCACGCTGGTACACGGGGCGCAGGCTTGCGATATGAGGCACACCGGGTTCGGAGGTGGGAAGCGCTCAGGGTGTGCAGCGTCGATGGAAGGTAGCTGCCCCAGCACCCAGGCTCCTCCACGCGTGTCCCTGATAAGCCTAGGTTTAGCTCAAATGGAATGCTTCAGCTGCACCTGCCACCGAGCTGCTTCGACCGGTAGCAACAGCGCAGCCTCAGGTCAGGGTCCAGGAGAGATTCCGGTAAGGTCCAGCGAAGTTAGCTGTGACACGTACACCAAAACGCGACCATACTCCTGAGCGAACATTCTTTTTAATTCGTTTTCTGCAACCGCCGCCCCTTCTTGCGTGGGGCAGCAGCTCGGAGGTGTGCAAGACGATGGCGGAACCTTGTTGGGGTCCAGTGCGGCCGTCAGCAACAGCCCAGCGAGGCTCAGCGATGAAAGCTGCGGGAGTTTCTCCAGAACGCGCTGCAAAGATCCTGTATTCGGCCCACACGGTCAGTGCAGAGCCTCCAAGGACACACGGGGTATCTTCGGGGGCAGGACCTTGAGGCACCCGCAGTCCCCACGCCTCAGCACCCCAAAGCGCATTCGCACGGCACTCACAAAGGTCCAGCGTGGTCAATTCAAAGAACAGTGCTTCACTGTTGATCCTCATACTCCGGCTGACTTGTGCGCAGAGCAGGAGGCAGCGCGGCTCCAACCTGGAGATGCCTTTTAGCCGTCACGGCTGGACAGAGGGGGGCTGCAGCTAAGGCGCATCGCCTTTGAGCCGTGTGTACCCGCTTCAGATGGGGAGGCTGCACGTGTGTAAATGTGGACTTGACAAAATGTGGACTTGGCAAAACGTACCTTGCAAGCAGCAGACGTTCAGCATCCTCTGTAAGAAGATTCCCGCCTCTGCCCTGCTCGTGGCAAGAACACTCGCGCAAACTGAGCGCTGTTTCAGGCCCGAAAGCAGAAGCTCGTGACTGCGCGCGGACATTGCCGGTATCATTATCAGCCTGATTCAAAGAAGACCCGTTTTTCACCGCAAGCTTCATGCTGTTCCGAACTTTCCGCACATGCTGGCGCTCTCACGGTGGTCAAAATTTAAAAATCATTATACAAATAGATCAACTTGGCCGTCGAAAAGACACTCAGCGAGGTGAGCATCGGTGGTGGGTGCAGGGGAGCGCTTGGCACGATGCAGAGCTTAGCGCGTATCTCTGTGTTGGCTGCAGTGCTTTCACTCATGCTGTGTGCCGCCCTGGTGGCCGACCTTCACCGGAGCACAGCTCCCTCGTTGCTGTACGGATCGGCATATGCGCCTGACTACGGGGAGGAGAGCGGCATCGATGAGGCTGTCACCATGGCCAAGGGCGACATCCAAAACATCAACCTGATGGCTGGTGGATCGAGTGCAATGAAGACGCCGATGCGACGGAAGCTGCAAAAGCTCATGAAGGAGACAGCAGACTTCCAGAAGGAGGAGGACGCTTACTTCAAGAAGCTGGATGCCCCGACGCAGACGGAAGTTCATGTCGAGCAGGGCCCCAAAGGCCCGAAGGGAAAGCGCGGCCCGCGCGGGCCGACGGGGCCCCAAGGACCACGCGGTGACGCCGGCCTGCCGGGCCCCACAGGCTTCAAGGGTCCCAAGGGTGAGCAGGGAGACATGGGCCTTGAGGGTGACGTTGGAGAACCCGGAGACCAGGGCGATCCTGGACCGAAGGGCGTCACAGGACCCAGGGTAACCACCCGGCTTGCTCTTGAAAAACAATTTGTGTGTTTCGGGGCGCTGAACGCAGATGTGTTTTCCCTGCCGGTTGCTCCTTCCTTCATGTCAAAATTCTCGACATCGTGTGCGCTTGCTGAGAATTTGGCCTGTAAATCAGGGTGAGATGGGTATCCGCGGCATCCGCGGAGAACGCGGACTCGTAGGCGATATTGGAGAAGCTGGCTTCGATGGCCAAGACGGCCCCAACGGGATGGACGGCAAGCCGGGGCCGCGTGGTCCAGACGGCATTGTGAGATTCCGCCCCGCCACCAACAAAACCACGCCGATGGCCGGGACGCCGTCTGACTGCCCGACTTTCTGCTACACTTTCCCACAGGCTCAGCCCGCCTGACCATGCGACCGCGATTGGCAGATGATCCCTGGCCCTCCGGGCCCCGCTGGGCCCTTTGGGAAAACGGGCTCGAACGGCCGGGACGGTGAGCAGGGCACCAAGGGTGATCAGGGACCCGAAGGTGACCCCGGCCAGAGTGGTCCTCCGGGTGAGCAAGGAGATCCCGGCCAGAATGGCTTGGACTACATTAGGAGGGGCTAGTGGTGTTGGATGTGCATTACCACCTCACGGCGCACATGCGTCGCGTATGCTTTTGCAAGGCGCGCCTCGCCTTGGCCGTGCAGAGGCCGGCAACATTTGCGAATCTGAGGCATGCTGACTGACCCCCAAATCCTATGTCAATCACTGCTCTCAGCCCACGCTCCCCGTAGTATACGCTCGCGCACTTTCCAATCTACCGAGAACCTCCCGTCGCGGCCTTGCGCGAAGCGGCAAAAGCTTGCCGACCCTTGAGCGGTACGCCCTTGTTGAAGTAGGCGGCTTTGCGCACTCCGCCCTGCACAACCGACCGCCACCCGGTTCCTTTGCCGTCTCTCTTCGCCCACCCCCCGGATGCGATGGAATTCTTAGCAGCCTGAGGGGGTGGAACACGCCCAGCGAAAGCGCGCTCGAGACAGCTCCCTCCCCCCCCTGCAGATTCCCTGTGCGCCGCCGGGTCGATCGAACCGTAATTTCGACAGCCAGTCAGCAAAGCTGCGCGATTGATGTTCTGCCGCGTGCACACACACCCGCACTTAAATTGATGGTTGCTCAGAGCGGCAGAAGCTTTGAGTGGCGCATGCGCGGGAACACCCTTGGAAGTGTGGGTAACACCTGCCACACGCCGCGTGCTTGTGCAGTCGCAGCGGCAGTTGCTTCTTCCCGCCTTGCGATATCGGAATCCATGTCGTGGTCCGGAGCTTTGTAGGTCGACCCGACATTCTTTGACGAACCGATGAGCCAGGAGGACAGGCTGACGGGTTTGGGCGCCTCCCCTAGAGGCACGGCAGTAGCACGGAGGGCGGCAGTCGCCCACGCGCTCTTCACCATTGCCCAGGGAAGCAGCAGGGCCTCCCGGCACTCAAGAAGATTCGGATGGGCGCTTGAAAATCATCTGGGTCCCACAAATAATTTGCCCAGGTGGGAAGCAAATTGTGCTAAGAGTGGAGTCATGACACGCTGGTGGGCGGAGCCTCCTGCGAGGCGTCGTGTTGCAATCGCGGGCGTGTTTGCCATCTCCGTAGCTGTTGCAACTTCATCCGCCCGCCGGACATCTCTGTTTCGAGGCCGGGAGGCGACGTTGGAGCTGCAGCAGAAGATTGTTGAGTACGGCACCGCCGGGGACACATGGAGTCCGGAAACTGAGATGGTTGCGCGGCCTGGGAGGAGCGTGAAAAGGCTCCAGGAAGAACACTACCGGCAGCAGCAATCAAAGTGGGCAAAGAAGTTCTGGGTGTCCCCAGTTTACCACAAGCTTGCACCTGAACATCCTGAGCGGGCGTTCGCTGGTGCTCGCGACCAGGAGG
>Ga0115567_10002724_pt1 | contig 17511 bp, 18 predicted proteins | sample COGITO_mtgs_1204_2_FD_88679 | JGI IMG/M metagenome (GOLD analysis project Ga0115567, IMG submission 88679) | Pelagic marine microbial communities from North Sea - COGITO_mtgs_120412 | ecosystem: Environmental > Aquatic > Marine > Epipelagic | place: Germany:Helgoland, sampling site Kabeltonne... | reverse complement strand
GTATACAGGCAACCGAACAGGAAATAAGTACTTGCATCACCTTCTCGTGCACCGAAATTTGGCTAAGGGCCTGCTACTTCCACGCACAAGATGAGGGCACTCACATTCGACATATGAGATGCAGCTTTCTCTGCGAAGCATCGCTCTAACTCGGCATCAAGCTCATCGTCATCAGGTGTTTCGATCCCGCCTTCTTCCGCAGGTGATCGCGCCGCTGCACCTTGTGTTTCCATCCTCCCCCCGTCCTGCGGATCTCTTCTCACATGTGAATCCGGCCAATCCCGAATTTTCGACGATCTGAATCAGTTCTTGCCCTTGAAATTCATCGAGAGAGTGAGGGCGGTTGACTTGCGGTGAGGCTGAATCTGCGGATGCCAGGCAGGACTGGCAACCCGTTTGCTGCAGCAGGGCTCTTTATGACACTGAACTGGCGATGAATGGGGTCTGCATGCCTTGTGCGTGAGCTTCAAAGCTTGGCAGCAAGGAGAAGCCACCGTCGCAATGGCAGGTCTCGACAAGGGAAACCGGAGCACAGGCAAGGCCGCGACAGAAGATGAGATTGGTGTCACAGACATAGCTGTCACAAAGGCCAAGGGGCTACCGAAGATGGACCTGACGGGCCTCTGCGACCCATATGCGACGGTCATGGTTGCGAATCCAAACACGGAGGGCAAGATCCAGAAGACTGAGTACATTCGACGAAATCTGAACCCAGTTTGGAAGGGCAAAACAATGTCGTTTCCTGTGAGGCGGCTCGCCCAAGTTGTCACTGTGCGCATTTATGACCACGACGATCTTGGCAAGGACGACCTGATCGGTGCTTTCACCATACCAGTGAAAGACTACCAGGGGGTCGATCTGGACGACTGGTTCGAGCTGCTGGACGAGAAGGGCATGCCTATTATAGGTGAAGATGGTACAAATGCTCGAGTGCACCTGAATCTGCGTTACACACCTCACGTGTCGCGAGAGCTGGGGATGCTCCACGAAGAGATCTACGCGCTTGGTGTGGGCGAGGAGAATGTCCGCGACGCGATTAGACGCGCAGCGGGTTCTGTTCCCAAAAAGCGTGTGCTGCTGCAGATTGGTGCAGACTGGTGTGATGCATGCAAGCGCATGTACTACCTTCTCTCAGAAGATCAGCAGGTTGCCGGGACGTGCAACGCCTACTTCGAGCACTGTCTCGTTGACGGCGACCACGAAGACAACTTTCCACTGCTCGCCCGTATGGGTGACCCGCAATGGCTTGGGTTCCCAGTGTTTGTCATCTTATCGGGAAAGGGTGAGTATCTAGCGACCGTTGGTACTGGTCTCTTCGAGAAGGAGCCTATGGTCACTTCGGAGGAGCCTGACAAAGCCAAGGTGCTGCGATTCCTGAACCATTGGAGGCCAGAGGGGCCAACTGACAGCAAGGCTGATGACGGCGAGGACGGCGGATAGTGTCGTGGATTGTGTGCACGGGTTTGGTCTTTTCAAATCCAAGGTTGGGAAACAGGGTGCTCCAATTTTTGTGAGCGGAAATGCCTCTTAGATGAGCGAATCTTCGGCGCAGCACGGTCGAGGCCTCGCAGTATCTTACTATGAACCACGTGTAGCATAGAGTTTGTGACAGCAAATCAGAAACAGGACGGCCAGTCGAAGTCCACACCAAGCAGTGTTTCGCTAGCACAAATTGTTCGGTAGTTACAGAGATCGGCCTTCGCTGGCGCCAAGATTGTTTTGGCCGAACACGAGATCGCAATCAGTCAGGGATGGCTACTCTCATCGATTTTTTGTGCGCAATCATTCTTTGGTATTCTAGCAGATCACTCTGAGTGGGGGAATGGAACTAGAGTTGTGATGATTTCTGTGGTCTGCACAATTTTTGCGCGGCAACATTCGAAGCAACGTGACGAAAAGGACTCAAAAGTGCTGAATTCGACGAGGGATTTTAGTGAAGATTTGCTGAACATTATCGTGAACAGTCGCTTAAACGAGACATACCATCTCTCTCTCCCTCTCGCGCGTGGCACTCTCAGCCCCCATTCCCACCTTATTTTTGACCCAGCAGCTTGCCCATCATTTCCTTGCGCGAATGCAACTTCTTGTTTGATTGCATGGATGCACCCCCGCCCACACTCTCTTCCTCTGGAAATGCAGCCTGATGGGAAAAATCTGTTTTAAAAAAACCCCGAATACCTGCATGAACGCGCAAGGGGAAGACTCTGGTGGGTTCTGCAGATCTGACCTGCCCGAAGTGTGCCGAGGTAGGTCCGATAGCATCCATGTCAACGTCCATAAGACAATAACGCAGCTTGGGAAGATTACAAACCTTCGGAGCACAGGGCGTCAAGAGGTGCTGCTCTTCTGTCACCACGCGGTGGCGCAGCCGGCGGGCAAGTAGGGATGACCTGTGCGGGAAGCTCTTCGAAAAGATTCTCCTGGAGCCACAACTCAGTGAGGTTGCTTAACCTGCATGCCGAAAAACGTTTCGCTTGGTCAACAGCAACTCTTTGACTCCGCCAAAAGCGGGACACCTGAACCGCGTAGGCGCGCTGGTTGCCAGTCGCGGCGATGGGGTGAGGCGTAAACGCGGCGCGGGGGCGGGAATGACCGGGTGAGTCCTTGCGGAAGCATTGAGTTGTCGAGGTCGCATTTAGCGAGGGAAAGCACACGGAGCGAGTGAAGCTCGCAGACAGCCGGAGGAACGCCATATGGACCACCGACCACCTCGTCAAGGTCGCCATGCTGCACGTGGCCAAAGGAATTTTCGTGCAGGAAGAGCTCGAGGAGTTGTGTGAGCTCAGAAAATGAGTCACAGAGGTGGTACAAGTGGTTTCGGTCGAGGTGTAGCTCTGTCAGCGCCGAGAGCGACCCAAACGACTCTGGCAATACTTGCAGAAGATTGTCGTCTGATATCGCAGACGACCAAGGGTTAGTAGAACACACCCGAAGTGTGGCCAATTTTTGAAAACGTAAACCATGGTTGCAAGGCACACAATGACCCGAGAACAGAGAGGGTCGGTGCACGCCTGCCCATAGCCGTTCAAGGTTGTACAGTTGGCCGAATGAATCCGGAAGGGTCCGCAACTTGTTGGAATCAACTGAAAGTTTGGTAAGTGATGAAAGCCCCTTGATTGAATTTGGAAGTTTCGTCAGATTGTTGCTGCCGTCGGCAACCCTTTCTCAGTACAACATGCATCGTGTATTCATATACGCACAAGCGCAGGCGCAGGGGTCGACAAGGTCAAGAGCACACGTAGCGAGTATTCAGGGGCGGGACCGAGAGAGCATCAAGAGGCATAGGGTATCAAGAGCGGATATTTGAGCGGAAACTTCTACGAGCTGATTTCCATCCAAGCGCAGCTCCGTCAGATTGGAGAGCAGCCTGATTTCATCAGGCATCCTGCGCGCCCAATCCAGTGAGTGGTCAGCACAGGCTTTTATTTGACACAGACTGACCTATCCTCCAGCAATGTGGATCTCACCTCTCGATCTGGTTATTTTGGAAGAGCAAAGTTGTTAGCGCTTCCGCCTTACAGACGGCCGGATCCATCACTTTCACCTGCACAGACACTTATCACAGAGCCGACCGAATTTCATGTCGAATCCAAAGTCAACCTAGCAGTGGAAATTCAAGCTCCTATTTCCTCACGAATATGATGCGGCCATAGCTGGGATTTAGGATTAAGACCGTATTATCATTAAATGAAAGACTAGAAAGTTTATGCAGGAACATTAGGGCCTCCGGCACGTCCACAATGGTGTTGTTGTCAAGCTCCAGGCGCTTAAGATACCTACCGAAAAAGCCGTTCATCAATAATTGTACAGCATTCGGCCGAATTCAACGATTGTCAACTTGAGCAGGACGGGTCGAACTTGAGCTTCTTCAGAGCTGGTGGCACGCGTGCAATCCCGTTCCCGTGAAGCGCAAGTGCTGTGAGAGCCGCACAGCTTCCAATGTGCGCCGCAACGGACGTGATCTGGTTGTTTCCCTGCAGAAGTAAAGAGTTCAGCCAGTGCTCAAAGGATAATCTTACATCGATGGATGTCGTTTTGCCACAAGCATGGAATGTTTCAGCTGAGGACTGTTGCACGTCACACACAGCTGTGAGCTGATTCTCTAAGGCAGGCTAAGAGATGGACAGCCCGTGGTGGGGTTGTTTCCAGATTGAGTGTTTGGAGTCGTTGGAGTTGTCCAACAAGTGGATGAATCGACGTGAGAAAGTTGTCTGACATCCAAAGCTGCTCAAGCTGCCGGCAACCGCCAAGAGCCGCCGAAATGGTCCGCATTTTGTTGTGCTCGGCATGGAGTATCTTCAGGCCCGTGTAATTCTCCAAGCAATCTGGAAGCACCTGCGCACCGTGAACTCTTGTTGGAAGGAAGTGGAATTCTGGCGAATCGGTCAGCTCACACTACGAGAAGAAATGGCTAACTTTTGATTGAAGCGGGTCAAGACACTCGAATAGCATGCTCACGGAGTGACCTTAAACTCGTTGCGGCAGATATCGAGATTGGTTAGATTGCGCAATGAGGACATTTCCTGTGGGAAATCCACTATTCGATTTCCTGCCCCCAGCAAACAGGTTGTGAGACCTTTGCACTTACACAGAGCACCACTATCACCGTCCACATCCACCTGATCGGATCTGAATCTCGGGAAAACAGACCCGAGAGATTCAGAGCAATGAGAGCCGTCATCTTTCCCATCTCGCCCGGGACCATGGAGAGAAGATTATGTGATATTCTCAAGACCTCTAGACGACGGAGCTTTTTTATCTCCGCAGGGAGAACCTGATCGCACAACGCAGGTGGCTTCGGGTCAAAGAAAACGTCCCGTACGAATACTTTGAGCTGGCATATACTCTCATGTTTGTAATGGATTCCATATCATGTAAGCGGAGCACGCACCGTGATCAAGTTGTTGTGGAGATCCAAAGAACGCACAAAGGGAAACGCGCCTCCGTTAAGAATACTTGTAAGAGTTCCTTCGCTGAAGCATTTGACGCGATACAATCAGGTTCCAGATGTAGCAGTGATTGAACAGGGCAAACTAAATTGAAATATGTCACTGTGGCTGCGAAGCATCATTTTGCGGATTTGGACCCGGTCTCGGTGTCAGAATCTTCCTCCTCAGGAGGTTGTCTGTGTCTGCCCTTCCGACTGCCTGTCTCATCGCCATCTTCGAAATCCTCCTCACCTACTTAGGGAGTTTGGATCGAACACATTCGTTCCAAAATGGATAACTCTTTGCTTGCACGTATCAATGGACGGAATCGTTGCGACACATGCACATGAAATACGAAATAGAGAGAATAACATCATGCACCTGAGCTTGAACTCATGTCATCAACTCCTTTCACCTTTCCGAACAGCCTTTGTTCGTTCAGTTCCGCCTGAGCGCTCGAGTCTACAGTCGTCGCGCTCTTTGCATCTTCAGTATCCTCGTCGCTCCAGTGCGCGTGCTGCCCGTGTGTTGCACGCACTTTGAGGTGATACCACCCAGTCCGCGCAGACTGGTGCTGCCCTTTGTGTCGCCGAAGTCGCCCAGCGCTCGAGCCCAACTCTGTACACCCCTTGCCAAGTTCGATACACCACCGACACGGAGCCTCGATTCTGCACAGCATCTATCCTCAGAAAAAAGCATTCAACATCATCGCGAAAAGCTTCATCGTTCTTCTTCCTGGGGTAGATTATGATTTTTCGGGAGAGAGGGCAGGTCACGCACTCAGGGGGTCCGAATCGGGCAACTAAGAAAAGGTACACGACTTCTTCGCTTGGCATCAGACCCACGTCCCTGTCCTCCTTACGATTCTTCAACATTTCTGCCTTCGAATTGTACCCGAGCGCATATGCGTACCATCCTCGAAACGACTCATAGATCTGCAAGGCGCGCTCAAGTCACGCTTGAGTCTCGCCATCAAGCAAAGCAGCAATTGCGAGGCAGAAACCCATTCCCACCAGACAGGAGTGGGCCTACTCCTGTTCTAGCGTTCTTAGTCTATCACGCCGACGAATAGCAGTGCCCGATTGGTTCTCGATGATCGCATCTTCGACGAAGTCCAGAAGAGGGTCCCAGACTGGATCGTCCTGCTCTGGGTCGGACTCTTCGTCAGGGTCCAGCCCAAAAGTTTCCCGCATGAGACGCCGTTCGTGGTCCTTGATTGCCTGAATATAGAGCAAGATACTTCAGAGCCACCGCTCAAGGACTGACGCGGGACGTGCGCAAGGTAGCAGATGCCAAGACGGTGTTAAAGTCGGACACGCCACCAACGTCGTTAGGCGGGGAACCTTGAGCTCTTTTTTGTGAAGGCGTTGCTGCTCCTGGGCTGCAACTTGCATGTAGCGATCAATACCTCCGCGCCCCCAGCGTTCAGGTCGGTCGACATACAAAATAGTTTTTGGGACCTGCAAGCGATGTTTTTTTCCACTGAAAATGCGAGCGCAAGAAATCGCACGAGAGAATCAATTTTGGAGGGCGGAACTCACCGAAAGGAGCTCGAAGTCAGACAAATTGATGTGACCCTCACGACGCCCGCGCGTGACTTCACACACAAATTCGAGCGCCATCCATGGAGTTGACAGGACCTACAATCGGAGATCTCCCTCAGGAATACAGCCGTCCACAATTTTACAAAGCCGCAAGCATCGAATTCTTTGAGAATTCAAGCGCGGTTGTTACAAAACACACACACACAAAGGATAATCGAGCCAGTTGTGCGGATTTGGATGTGGTGATTCCTCGGGTGGTGCGTCTCCAAGGAAGTTTCCGTTGAGGCGGACGTCGACCAGGTTGACCAAACGTGTAATTTTATCTGGCACTGAGACTAGCAGATTGCGTTCACATGACAAAGCGCAGAGCCGTGTGAGCACAGAAATCTGCGAAAGGAACTACATCTCATCTCTGTTGATTGGCTTCCTGACGCCAGAAAGCGTAAGAAGGTGCATTTTCAGTTTGACAACAGTTTTCAAATTGCGCCCGGTGGCACACACGAAAACAACGTTTTGGGTACTGTTGACCTCGTCAGGCAACATGGCCAAACGATTATCATCCAAACGAAGGTGCTGTAAGGACGTCAACGCCATAATTTCTGCAGGGAGAATTTCTATGGCATTGCGGGCAAGCGACCTGTATGCCCATGGGCCTCACTTTCAGGGAAAGTTCGCACACGATGGAAAGCACTGCCTTCTGGTCTCAATACTCCACCGGCACATCAGAATGAGACAAATGCGATTTTTGATTTCACTTACATGGACGTAACGTTGCCAAGTGATACGATTTCGAGCGGGACACGAAGATAAGATGAGCCTTCGAAGACCACTTTGTCCTTGGTAAGCCCCATATTTATACATTTGAGATAGTGCAGGACGGCGGCCGATCCCTTCGTAGTTACCTCTTTCGGGGGAGAACAAAGATCCGGATTTCGAAGCAACATAATCGTCTCAAGCGCTGAGCAGTGCGACAATCCGTTCGGAAGGGTTTTCTGTTCAAGAAAAACCACTTCAGGCTCTTTCTCTAACATTAATGAACGATCGAAAATTTCTAAAATAGCATATGTCAGTAGTTGTCAACCAAGTTAAGTCGGATTTAGTAAGGAGGATTAAAGCCAACCAGACGATTCTGCTCAAGATCGAGCTCTGTAAGATTTGTAAGATTGCGAACAGATTCCGGTAGCGTCGTCATCAAGTTTCCTGCAAACATTCTTCGTGAGGTTCGTCTTACACTCTGAATCACGCGAAATTCAGAAAGGAGCAATAAACACACCCATGGTATTGTCTAGACAGCAAGAGCAATGAAACTTTCCGTCTTACCAGCGAGATTAAGGCGAGTAAGGTGTTCGTAGGTTGATAAATCGATCGGCCAGGTGCGCAGGCGACTGTATTGTTGCTCTAGCTCCAGCATCCAGAAGTTGACACGTGACAAGTCCAAGGTTTCCGACTGTCACTCGCCACCCAACAGCAGGTCATACGCATATGTTGCGACCAGACAGAGAATGCAACGGTCTAGGGTGCTACAGAGAAATTGCCAAAGCAAATCACCCACGCAGTTTGGTTTGACACGAAAATGCACCTGTTTTGACTTAGCGACAAGAACCATGTACTTCCAGAGGGCCTCGGAGCCGAGCATGAGCACCTCTGTAGGGGGAAATGTCACACCGCTACCAGCAATCATTTTGAACATCGAAGTGTCTTTCCGCCAAGCCTTGTTATCATCTAACCATTCACTTTGCACCTATCACAGACAAACCATCCTCAGTGAAGGGAATGAGACTTTTCTGCTCCCCATATCATCGGCAACAATTACGAGCTCGTGCAACAGCTGAGTCTACTCCGAAATACTGACCTTGAGAAGCCTGAGGCCCTTACAGTTGATGAAAGACTCAGGTGACACGTACGCAATTGGGTTACCTTCGAAGTAGAGGTCACGCAAACGGGAGAGAATCGCCAGCGAGTCAGGGATCGCTTGGATTTGATTGTGATCCAAATCAAGAAAACGTAACATCGTCAACTTGGAAAGCGTCTCAGGCAGTGCCTTGATTTTGTTTCGCGCTAATGTGAGTCGGATGAGTGATGTGAGTTGAAAGATGCCACTCGTGATGCGTTGGAGAACGTTATGTGAACAAGACAGCTCCGTGAGAGAAGCATGAAGCTTTCCAATCTGCTCGGGAATCGTCTCGATGCGATTGTGATCCAGTTGCAGGTTAATCAAGTGTCGATATGCGCCCAGAGCGTGCGGGATCACGCGCAGCTGGTTGTGTTGAAGGTTCAGGTATGTCAGCCCCGTGAGGTAGTAGCCGTCGAGGGGGAATGCCGCAAGTTCCCATCCGGCAAGCACGAGGCGCTGCTCAAACTGAGCATCATGCAGCGCGCGAAGGTAGGAAAACATGGAGTGCACGCCGCCCCCATGAGTTTCGGCTGGAGGCGCAAGAAGATGTGAAAGCGACAGTTCGAGCTGCGAAATGTTGGTACAGTAGCCCATGGCGGGCGGCAGCGCCAAGATTCGGTTTCCAGCAATCAGCAAAGAGGTCAGGCCGGTCATGAGCGCAAGCTCATTGGGCACACGCGTCATAGAATTATGCTTGGCATTCAGAGTGCCCAAGCGCGTAAGCTTGGCGAATGCCTTCGGCAGAGCGTTCAAGCGGTTGCTTGAGACATCCATGTCGACGAGCTTGTACAAGTCACCTATCGCAGAAGGAAGGTTGATCAGAATGTTGTGGTGCAGATTCAACGTTTTGAGCGATGTCCAATTCTTGATATTCAGTGGGATGCCAGTGAGATTGTTATGGGATGCGTCGAGCATCGTAAGCATTCGAAGGCCGGGAATGTTGGGAAGAGCTGCAATATTATTGTGCTTGACGTCAAGAAGTGTGAGGTTTGTAAGGTGATTTAGTTCAAACGGAAGCGACACGAGCTGATTGTTTGAAGCAGAGAGGGTATGCAGTCTCCAAAGGTGGCCGATTTCGAAGGTAAGATCCATGATGCGATTTCTATCGAGCCTCAATTCCTCAAGCAGTATGCCGAGCACCGCTACTTCGCGTGGTAGCGCTGATAAGCCAATGGAGCGAATATCGAGATTGGACTCCAGTCCCGCCTCAATCTTCCAGTACTTTCGCAGGTAACCGACGACCTGCGGTGCGGGCAGCATCGCAACTTCTGGTGCAGGCTGGATCAGGCGAAGTCCCTCCAGGCCAAGCTTGCGCAGAAGTGTGAGCCGTCCCAGCGACAGTGGAATGCGCGCAAAATGATTGTGGGAGAGATTGAGGTCGTACAACAAGGTAAGGTCGCACAGTACAGTGGGAAAATCCTTGAGCTGATTTTCGGAAAGATCAAGGATCTCCAGCCGAGTCAGCGTTGTGAGATCAGGCCGCACGAGAGAGATCCGATTGTCTGGCAATCGGAGCGAGAGAAGATTGTCCATCTTGCAAAATTCGGACGGAATAATGTAGAATCCAAAGCTAGTCGCGTCCATCTCGTTCGAAGATATTGAGGCATAACACCTCTCCAGAAAACGCAGCGTAACCTCGGCTCCCCTCGATGTGACCTCCACCGGAGGCTCGCGAATCGGATTATCGTCGTAGACAAACTTGGTTAGATCGATCACATTACCAAGTCCAAATGGAAGCGCCTTGATTTTGTTGCCCTGAATTTCGAGCACACGGAGTTCTAAGAGTCTTGAAAGCGTGTGCGGAATTGTAGCAATCCTGTTCTTGGCAACAGTGCAGATCTCGAGGTGAGGCAGCAACCCAACTTCTGGGGGAAGCTCTTCAATTTGGTTCCCATCCATCATTAGCAGTTGCAGTGCCTTTAGTCTTGTGATTTCAGGAGGAATGATCTTGATCTGGTTGCCGCGGATACGGAGTGATGTGAGGAGCGACAGACGCTGTTTGTCCCATGGCGCCCGACGCACGTCACCTATGAGAAAATCCATGTTCTGGATGGCGTTCATAGAGCACGAGAGGGAGACCAGGTCATCGAACAACACGACGTCGCGCTCCAGGTCCTCAATCTTGTTTTTATCAAGTGACAGATCTACCAAAAATTGCATTGCGAGCACCTCGCGAGGGATCGACACAAGTCCCATTCCAGTGAGAGCAAGGCGTGACTTCGAATTCGCCTCATGCATACGGCGGAGATAGATTCCAAGCGCATTGATTCCAAGGTCAAATATGAATTTTGAAGGCATAGTCATGATTCCTTCGTCGTAAAGTAGCTCACGAAGCAAAGTACAAAACCCGAGCTCGAGCGGCAGCTGTCGAATATTGTTGCCGCGGATGTCCAGCGAACGTAGCTCGCACATGCGCCCTATTTCTGGCGGAAGCAGGCCGATGCGGTTGTGCGAGATGTTAAGGCTTCGAACCAACTGCAGATTAGCAACTCCCGGAGATAGGCGGATCAGCTGGTTATGTGAGAGGTTGAGTTCGGTCAACCAGGTCATTTCGCCGAGCTGGTCAGGGAGGTCTACCATCCCTGTGCTGGAGAGGTCGAAGACGCGCGATTGCTTGGAGTCGACCATTGCACGCCAGAATGACAGGATCGCAGCGTCGCCCCCTTTCTGCAGGTTTGCTGGCACACCCTGAAAATTGTTGCCTTTGAATCTAGGTTTTGTGAGATTCTTTAGTCTTCCAATCTCGAGGGGCAGCGCGGTAATTTTGTTGTTGCTTATGTCGAGTTCCTCCAGAATAGTTAGCCGTCCAATATGGAAAGGCAGCTCCGTCAGGCGATTTGAGCCCATGAGTAGCCGCTTCAACTTCGGACAGTCCCAGAGGTCAAAAGGACATGCTACAATCTCGTTAGCGGACAGGTCAAGCTCTGTCAGGCCACTGAGATCTTTGAAGTCTGGGGGGAGCTTCGTGAGCTTGTTGTGAGACATGTTCAGCGAACGGAGTTGCGTCATGGCAATCAGCGACTTGTAGATGTAGCCAAGGTTGTTTCGAGACAAGTCTAGGTCTGTGAGCGAAGGCTGCGGTGCGCCTGGGCCCCACGCCTCACTAATCATGACCTGGTCCATACCGATAGATGAGACGTCAAAGCCAACGTCCGAACGGTGCTGAACTTTCCCCCCCGAGTCTGCGAAGCAAATGATTCCTGGGAACTTTGAGAAGCAGTTTCCGTTTAAACGCAGCTGTCTCAGATCGGTCAATCGTGTCATCGACTGCGGCATATCTCCCAGCTGGTTGCCTGAAACAAGAAGTGTACGTAAAGAAGTGAGCTCCCCAATCACCTCGCTGAGTGTCTGAAGCTTGTTTGCCGAGAGGTCGAGCAGCACAAGATGCGTCCATGGTCCACCTGCCTCTGGAAGCTCCTCCAGATACGCGATCTTTGTAGAGGCAACTGCAACTTGCAAGAAGTCGATGGACACGAGACGCTGTTCCGAGAGATCGAGCGATGAGGTCTCCTCTGCCCGCGCGAGGCGCTTCATGAACTCCCAATTGGCAGGGTATCCGAGCGCCTGCCGAACACGTGTTGCGCATCAATGGTACGCGCGTGACATGTTGAAAAAAAACGAGTCTACACACACAAGTTGGATAGACTCCGCGCGGAAGGGAATAGTATGACTGCAGCGTCATTTCCGGGACTAACACGATTACTTATCGTTTCAAACATAGGCGAGAAGCTGCGGCACCAGAAATTGTACCGACGGAATTGACCTGAATCTCTCTCGGCGGAAGGCGAAGGGTCCAATTCTTTTCCAGCACTAATTTCTCGAGTCCTGTGGCGTACCCCAGCCCAATCGGCACCGAGACAATCTCGTTGGACGCGAGAGAGAGGTGCGTGAGTGCGGTCAGGAATCCAAGACCCTGCGTGATACGCCCCCAGACCTTGCTGCTATCCACCGTCAGAGCTGTCAAGCCAGATAGCTCACAAACAATGTACGGCAAGGTGCCGATCGAAATGTTGCTGGAAAGGTCGAGAGAGCGCAGAGCCCGACCCAGCCATGTCACCTCCGGCGGGAATGAGGTCAGCTTGCGCTGCGAAAGATCGAGCTTGTGCTCGCCGTCCATCGCTGCACCAAAGCACACCAAATACTCGGCGCATTTGCTTGGCCCCTGGCGCACGATATACTTTGGCGGAATGCTAAGCCCGGGATTGTCCTTAAGCTCCAGCGTCTTCAGCTTCTTGCAGGCTCCAATCGACAGCGGCACCTCCCGCAAAATGTTCTTGCTCAGCGTCAGCACCTGCCCGTGCCCCCGAACCCCCGCCCTCAGTCTAATTGCATGGCGCGCAGCCGCTCGCCTCGTGAACACTACTGGCTGTCGCGTCAACAGAGTATCCGTCGCGCACGGGGCGTGCCTGAAGCTCTGAGCAGCGACCGAGCTCCTTTGGAAGATACTGCAAGCGATTGTCGTGCAATGCTAAAGTCATGAGATTTAGGAGCAGCCCTATCTGTGGAGAAATCTCCTCGATTGCATTGCTTTGCACATACAGCACATTTAGCGCAGTGAGCAGCCCAATCTGCCGGCGCAACGCGCATCTCACTCGATGTGAAGGTGTGGCACTGGATCACCTTTCACTGCTAGGTTACAGGATTGTGTCTACCTGTGACGGCAATGCCGTGATTTGATTATCGTGCGCCATGAGCCTTCTCAGCTCCGGAAGCGTGAACAGCGCTTCTGGCATTTCTGTGAGCCTGTAGGAGTGGACGTCGATGCTCCCGGTTGACTTGGCTGATTTGTACTTGGATTCAAGCTCTGCCTGGATGACAGCAGCAGCCTGTGCGGCATTGGACCACACGGAGTGAGGAAATGCGAATTGGAAAGAACGTGGAAGGAATGCTCGAGAACATTTGCGCGCAGGTGGATTGTCCAGATCGGGGTTACCTTGTCTCCTTTCCCCCCCTTGGTACCATCCTTTGTGCCAGACATCTTACTTGTCCCTCCCCAGCACCACCGCGGATGCTCACACGGAAAGTAAAACGGACAAACGGATACACGCCAGTCGGGCGCTCTGCCTCGGGAGTCAACGCGAAGCACGCGGCAGCACCAAAGGAACTCTAACCCGCAAACTCTTGGTTCCCGACGCTAGAGCAACAAACACAGTTCGCAAGAAGGCCCATGCGAACCTGGCGGTACGAGCCTGTCCTTGCATCGAAGCGCCACATTCGACCGGCTCGTGGCTCTGTGGCGGTCGGTCCCGGGGAAGCCCACTGCTGCACTCGACTGCCTTGGACGGGCCCGCCTCATGAATCGGATCGGAGGCGAAAACACTTCCCCGCAAGGCAACGACGTCGTAATCTCGATGCAGCAGCAGCACTTTGGGCGGTGAGGGCGTGATTGCGAGGGTCGAGATTCCTTTATGGATTGTAGGGGCGGCCAAGCGGATTCTGTTACTGCTTGCTTGTGTCCGCTCTTGCTTAGGTCACTCCCCTGGACAGCATATCGCAAGCTGGCGGGGTGCGTGCCTCGCCTTGCCCCCTTTGGACTCAGCGTTGCCGCTCTCGAGGATGGTTCGCTTGCCCGCATCACTGCGGAGCATTGATTAAAGACTAGACTGTCAGCCAGAGTCCTTCAATCGCTAGCATGGACATCAGTCCAGATAGCTTCGGATTTCTCGGTGTAGTCATCCAACCCAATGTTCCACTGTGACAGGCGACTTTCACCTACAAGGCCTGCAACAAAAAATGGAGCTTTCCCCATCCTTCTCTCCTGCAGGATGGCAGGCGTCTGATAAGGACATTCAGACACGAGCAGCGGGGCTATCGCGTTTGATTGCAGAACACCGCTGGCTTGCTGTCTCGCACGTGACAGACTTCTTTGTTCGCGACCTGTGGTCCAAGGTCCCGCCGGAGTGGAGAGAGATCCTGGAACGTCTGTCTCCAAAAGACGCGGTTCGCATAGTGTCACTCGTTCGCGATCCGACTTTACTTTGTGCAGCGCTCCAGCGAGCCTTGTCCACGCCGGAGGACCTTGCTCCGGCGCTGCCGGAATCCCTACACCGTTTCCTCGAAGATGTCGCTTCGTTACCTCTACCACGCAACCCGGGACCTGTACCTTCTGAGGGCGAGCAGCCCTCACGCAAGCGTGCAGGTGCGGGGCTTGCAAGGGGGATGACGCCAAAGAAGTTACACGAGGTCGAGCGGCTGGCTGCTCTCGCCGCAACGATCCTCAGAGACCGGAGTGGTGCCGGTGAGGAAGCAAGGACGGCTGATACTTACACGTCATCGCGTACTGTTGTGGTGGACGTCGGGTCTGGGCAGGGATACCTCACACGGCTACTGGCCTGGGAGCACGGATTAGACGCGATCGGCGTCGAGGGGGACGCTGGAAATGTTCGCGCGGCGGAGGAGGCAGACGCGCGTGTATGGGAGGAACTGCAATTTCGAAAGTTCGGGAAAGGGGCACGTAGTGCTTCAAAAGAGACGCAATGCGTAGGCCGCAGGTTGAATGACCCTGCAGGGTCTGGGTGTGGTGGAGAGGGTGGGCATGGATGGATCAGGCATGTGCACGCTCGGGTATTAATTGCTCCGTCCCCGTTGCGTGTATTCAGAATGACCCTCACCATCTTGGTTGAGGAAGTTGTGAGTCGCGTTAGTAGTAGGTGACTTTACGTAGCTGGCAGCGCCAATGAAGCGCTCGGCATGCGGCGCCACAGGTTTCTGCTGGGCTTGGAAAGGGGAGCATCCTGAAGATAACTTCTCCCCTGCTCGCAAGAGCAAAGGATGCGATTTCGGCAGGAAAGGAGCGAAATGTAGCGATCGTGTGCTTGCACGCTTGCGGAGATTTAGTACCGCGCTCTCTTCAACAGATGGTTGGATCTGAGCAGGTCCGTGCAATACGCCCTGCCGCAGGGCCTCCGTACGAAGACTAATCCCGCGCACCCGACTAATACTTTCCGCTTACTCTTCCGTGTGCCAGTGCACCGCACTACTGGCCGTGAGCTGTTGCTATGCCAAGGTTGGCTGCGGCTCAGGATTTGCGCCCCGTTCGCAATTGCGAGGGTTCGGCATCGCTGCCGACAATAGCGCAAACGACTCGGGGGCTATTGAGGAAGGCGAGGTGGACTATCCGATGAGCTTGTTCGTTCAAGGGCTCGCAAGCGGCTCGAAGGACACTCGAGTTTCGACCGGAATTGTCAACTCAGCTGGTGTGCTGGGGCGAGGGAGCGAGGCGGAAGGTTTTGCGCTGCGAGAGCAGGCGCGTGGCCCTCCCTTCGTGGTAGCGCTCATCTTTCACCTTACTATTTGAAAGTTAGCACCTCACTCGGGCGAAAAAGGAATATGCATCTGCTCCAGTCAAGCCTGTGCTGCCCAGTTTGGCGGTACCCTGCCTGTTCATTCAATGTGAAAAAGTGTGTCCAGGCGTGCCATTCCATCGACGCGTACTGTCTCAAGACCGCACGGGAGTCCCTTGCACATCCATTCGATGGGGGCGGAGGAATCCGGAATCACTGCTGGCGCGCGGTACAATCCCACTGTGTTAAAATCGACGAGTGTCGCTAGAAGTGTTTCAAAAAGGCGTTTGCACCCTCGAGCGCCTTCCAATGGTTGGGATCTTTTCTGGGAAATATTTGCACCACAGCCTGCACAGCCTTCATGAACAATCGCCAGAATCTACGCCCAAAAATGTGATTCTGAGGCTGGCAGGTGCTTGAGAACGTTCTGGTTGATATGTCATCAAGGGCACCAGAGGGATGGGCCGAGGAAGCGGAGAGGGGCGACAGCGAGGACTCGCTCAGACGCTTTCTCCGACTCCAGGTATCTGCCTTGTTACATGTCGCTTCTTACGCGCATTAATGCCGCTCAGCAATGGGATGACCTGTGACGAGAAATAGGAAGAGTTCATAATGACCTCTCGGCATGACATTGCAGTTGCAAAGTGGCGGAAAAACTCGCCTGGCAGGAGTAAATCGTGAGAAAGCCGAGAAGCACGCAACTTTCAGTAGCTACGCTCGTGCAGTACTTCAACGAGCTCAGGTGAGACATTCTTTCACCATGCGATGGTCACGCAAGGTCTTGCGGGCCGATGGAGGGAAAAGATGCAACTGGATTCGGTGGAGAGGAAGCACATCTTTTCGATTCCGCCAAAGAGATTTCAACTTGTTCGACAACTATTTCAGTGTGGTGCTAAGACATGCATTTCTTCCGGTTTTGGACAGGTTCATCGCTGCGGCGGTGGCGGAGTGGAGGTTGGAGATTCTCGGAAGAGCAAAGACTGGGTCGATCACGAACTGGCTGCCCTCATGCAGAGTGACCTCGACGCGGTGTGGAGTGTTCAGCTTCGACAATGGCACCGAACAGCTCTGTTCTACGCGCTGCGTCTCGCGCTTGCACCTGCAATCGAGAGTCTGCTGCTCCTTGACCGCCTGCTCTTCCTCCGCGAGGCCCCTGGGTCCATCCCCACGCGCCCTGCTACCAAGAGCCCAGTCCATCTGTGACTGACAGGGCGTGCATGGGCCCAGGGTGGAAGCAGCGCTCATTCCCGCATTCGATCCTGCCATATCACCGCGCAACCTCGTCCTGGCTGCACGGCGGATCTCCGGGAGTCTTGCCGAAACGACGGAAGATATGGAGGCAGCAGTTTGTTCGTCTCCGCATTAGATCACATAGGAGTGTGAGAGCTGAGGTCGATAGACAAATGCATTCGAACAGCTCCGCAAGACTCTAGGGAGAAGCATCCGTTTATTGACAAACAGTCGCAGATTGCAGAGCGAAAAACGGTGGGAGAGCAGGGGCCGGGAGACCGCAGCAAGGAAGCCGCATAACAAAAAGTCCCAGGCCCACACCACTAACGGGACGTGAGCACGTGGGCGGTGGGAGCCGGGGCAAAACCCCTGACCCCGCACCGGGCCCGTGCTCGAGATCTCGGGAGTAGTGAGGAGGCATATGGCGCAGCCCAGTGCTTCCCAGTGAGCCGTGTCGCTGAGGCCCGGAGGCTGTACAGCTGGGCCTCCATCCGAAGTCGAGCAAACGTTGTGCCGCGGCGCTGGCATAGTTGCTCTGGTGTCAGGGGCAACCTCAGGGAGTTCTCAACGGCGTGCTGCTCGGCGGCGTCCGTCTTGAGGCGTGCGAAGTCGTAGAGGAGGCGCAGTGTCTC
>Ga0115567_10002723_pt1 | contig 17512 bp, 13 predicted proteins | sample COGITO_mtgs_1204_2_FD_88679 | JGI IMG/M metagenome (GOLD analysis project Ga0115567, IMG submission 88679) | Pelagic marine microbial communities from North Sea - COGITO_mtgs_120412 | ecosystem: Environmental > Aquatic > Marine > Epipelagic | place: Germany:Helgoland, sampling site Kabeltonne... | reverse complement strand
TTTTTTCGCGGCTTCAAAAGGCGTGAGGCCCTGGGCGATGAGGCCGGCAATAATACCCGCCAGGGCGTCTCCTGTGCCGCCGACGGTCATCTGCGGGCAGCCGGTCTTATTTTCAGTTATTTCGCCGGCCGTGTTGCTGATCAGGTCGATAGTGCCTTTTTTTATAATGACGCACTGGCGCTCTTGGGCGGCTTGCGAAATATTTTCAGGGGTTGCGTCGGTATTAAAAACACGCTGAAATTCTTCATCATGGGGTGTGAGAACCCAAGCATAGGGTCTTCGAATGCGCATCAAGTCTTCGATGAGTCCATCGGCATCGATGACGACCACGCCTTCGACGGCTCTCAGAAATTCTACTAATGCTTTGCGGGTATTATCATTTTTTCCCAAGCCGTTGCCAATGATCGTGACATCAGTGTCGTGGCTGCGCTTGAGCAGGGCGGGGATATCTTTTTGCGTCAGGTGATCTTCTTCAAAGTTTTGGACGATAAAGTTGAGCCCTGCGTTTTTGGTGACTTCTTTTTGGCAGGGGGGAACGGCGATAAAAATAAGATCTACTCCGGAAGCTTCCGCGCCTTTTGCTGCGAGAATGGGAGCGCCATGAAAAATTTCATTGCCGCCAATAATGAAGACTTTTCCGTTGTCGCCTTTGTGGGAATTATGTTCGCGTGAGAGAGTATTCATTGTGCGGAAATATTAGGCTACTCCTCGACTTCTCACAAGTTTTCTGCTACGCTCGGCGGCGATGAAAAACATCACCTCCATCGGTATTATTGGCGGAACAAATGGGATAGGCGCCAGTTTTGCGGCTTATTTCCGTGATACTTTTCCAGAAAAAGAAATTCTTGTTTCGGGACGGACTACTTACATTACGAACACAAAAATTGTTCAAGATTGTGATCTTGTCATTTTTTCGGTTCCGATTGGGGTGACACAAGAGGTCATGACTTCTTGTCTTGAAGAGAGTCGTCCGGATCAGATTTGGATGGATTTTACGTCTATCAAGGTCGCTACGGTGGACACAATGCTTCAGTCGAAAGCTCAGGTGTGTGGGGCGCATCCTATGTTTGGTCCGCGGTTACAACTGGTCGGACAAAAAGTGATTCTTTGTCCGGATCGGCTTGAAGGGGATTCTTTGCGAGCGATTCGAAAACTCTTTGATGCTTTTGAAGTGATTGAAACTTCGGCTTCTGAGCATGATCAAATAATGGGTGTGGTCCAGGGACTTTCTCATTTTTCTGATTTTGCATTGGGGGCGACATTGGAATCTTTGGGATGGCCTAAAGAAAAAATTATAGATTTCTCGTCGGCGCCTTACGCGTTAAAATTTCAGGTTATGGGGCGCATGTTTCACCAAAACCCTGAATTGTATGCTCATATATCGACGGATAACCCTGCCTGCCGAAAAGCGATCGGATCGTTTGTTCAAATGGTTGAGACGTTGGCCCCTTTAAACACGGATCAATGGATTGATCGTTTTCAGGGGGTACAGCGATATTTGGGACCGGACTTGTGCCAACAGTCCTATGATCAGTCCCAGCGTATTCTGGAAGCCTTGTATGATGACTCAGGAGTTCTTGATGAAACGGTAGGGGACATAGATCTGGCTATTTTTGGAGGGCGGGATTCGCATACCGATGGCGCTAGTTTTTTGTTTCCCGAACGCGAAAAGGCTCGTGTGGGTTATTTTAAAAGTATGTTTGAAGTCTTTGAGGCGGTTGAGACCGGGCGGGTGAAAAGTGGGATTGTTCCTTATGAAAATTCGAATCAGGGGTCTGTTTTTCAGACGTTGGATGAACTTTTCGATCGGGAAGGTCTTCATATTATTTCGGCGCAGGAGAAAGCTGTCTCTCAGAATCTTGTGGGTATTCGGGGGACAAATTTTTCGGATATCAAAAAAATATATAGTCATCCACAAGCTTTTTCTCAGTCTAAAATGTGGGTACGAGAACATCTTCCGCAAGCGCAGTTTGTTATTAAATCTTCGACGGCTCAGTCGGCCCAGGATGTCGTGGCAACGGGTGATAAATCGATTGCCGCGATTGCTTCGCAGTCGGTGGCAGAGCGCTTAGGGCTTAAAGTCTTATCCTCTTGCATTGAAGCCCAAGAAAATAAAACACGCTTTGTGTTGATTCAAAAATCACCGGTTCGGAAAGAAGGCACGCGCCTGAGTTTGGCCTTTTGGTTTGGTGCTGATCAGGCGGGAAATTTGGCGCAGGTGCTGACGTTTTTTGCAGAAAAAAATATAAATCTTACAAAACTTGATTCGCGTCGTGCCGATCAACGGCACGGAAGCTATGTGTTTTTCATTGATGCTGAGATGAGTTTTGAAGCTTTTGAAATCTTACAATCAGATTTTGAAGCTTTGGTTGGGGGCTGGAAACTTTTGGGGAGTTGGTAAGAATTTATTGACATCCTCGTGTCTATTTGTATAAGAGGTATAACTTATTTTTTGTTATGGCATTGGAAAAAGAATTACCAGAAGAAATATCTTATCCGGATACGGCAAGAGCGCATCCGAAGACTAATATTCCGATTCAGAAAGTGCCTTCGGCGGGATTAGTGTCTCCCGTTGAGACGGCAGAGGAAGTGGCGGATTGTATTTCTTGGGAAGAATATGCTGGTCGTGATAGAGGAGAAGCAGAAGAGTATCAAGATTTTGATTTGCCTCCACAGACAGACCTTCCTTATGATGAATATTTTAAATTGCAGAGAGCAGGAGCTCTTGCTTCTGGGAAGCGTCGATCGAGTGTTCAGCCTGCGGTAGGAGGCAGAAGCTATGGTCGTACTTCGTACTGAGAGGGCAGGATGTTGTGAGAAGTCTCTTTTTGTGGTATAATTAAAAGATGGTCCGTGTTATTTGTCAGAAGCGAAGAATCCTGGCAGTATTGAGTCACTCAAATTATGGATATAGAAAAACGTATTGATGTCGGTCTAGACGCTGCTGGAATCAGTAGCGAGGGCCTTGATGAAGCGCTTGGTGGTATGGGCGTGGTTTCAGAGCAGGTGCGTGAAATTGCGGGCGAAAAGGGCGGAACTGAGCAGAAATATGACGCGAAGCCGGTGCAAACAAGAAAGCAATCTTCTTTGTGGGGGAAAATCTCAGGTCTTTTGGGCGGGCATGAACCGGCGGTGGTAAAGCTTCCCTCGGTTGATGTTCAACGGGTTCATTTAGAAAAATCTATTCGGAAAGAAACGCGTCGCTTGGTAAAAAAAGCCCGTAAAATACAGGCTCAAAAGAATTTCTCAGCGAGTGCTTTAGAAAAGGTTGTGGGAGAGATTCGTTATCTTCAGGGATTGCTTAAAGAGGTCTTACATGCTTTGAAAGATCGAGTGGAGGCTTTGTATCGACAATTTGTATTACGATAGTTTTTTGGAGGGAAGAGATTCTTTACTTTTCAGGCTTGAACCGGTAGTGTTCGGGGTGTTTCTAACACTCACACAAACATGTTTAAGAAAGTTTTTGGTGTCTTTTGTCTCGTACTGGCTTTGGTCGCGGTTGAGAGCTTCATAGTTCCCGAAGCTTTGGCTTCGAGTATGCGTTCTCGTTGTCGAGCTTCTTCGGAGTCGGGATTTGCTAGTTGTCGAGCTTCTATGGCGCAAAGAGCGAATAAAATACAATCTCGTCGATCTTCGGTCCGGCGTCCACGTTATCAATCTTCCTTGCGAAATCGGCGATCAACGATTGCGCCTTCTCGATCTCAGCGTCGAGTGTCAACGCGTCGACAGGTTTTTGATCGTTCACCTTCTCAAAGTTTTCAAGGGAAAGGGGTTGTCCGTAAAAAAATTCAGGCAAAGGTGATTGATTTCCCTTTTACGGTAGGGTCTGATTTTGATGTTCGTTCGGATACGCTTACGGCCGATCAGGGGCAGATGGTCTTGTCCGATGGAGAGACGATGATTCGAATTACGGCAACAGGCGATCGTTGTGATCAGTCTCAGACAGGCGTTCGAAACTGTATGCATGAGTTAGCCAACAAAGAACAGTCTCAGTTAAAGCGCTATCATTCGGCTCTCTTTCTCGAAACGAATAAAGAAAAACTTTGGGGAAAAAAGGATATCATCAATCCTTATCAGCTTCGAAAGTCTAATTCAGGTCGTTATATTCTTATGTCGACGCAGGATCAGTACTTTGGACGATTTTTCTTCTTTGAACCGAGCAAGGAATTTGTTTGGAAGGTTGAAGTGGATGCGCCGAAGAAAGCGAATTCTTTCTTGAAAGATGAGGAAGGGATTGATCGACTCTTGCTTTCTTTCTTTTTGAAAGACGCTGATGCGACACGAACGAAGCTTCAGAATAAAAAATCACAGGCCTTGAGTGGGGAACGGAATGTTACGAAAGGGCGAGTCATTCGCGGGGGGCGCGTTGTGATTCGTGCCGATGAACAAAGCAAGCATGAGGCAGCGGCAATTCCTTTTACTTTGCAGTTACCAGAGGGATTGGTTTTGGTGTCCGATACGTTGGATTGGGATGAAGGAGCGATGAGTTTTATGGATGAGGGGATGACGAAGGTTGTCATCAGGGCTACAGCTGATGTGTGTGCGAGTCAGACGCCTCGTATTGTTCGACGGTGTTTGGAAGATGCCGCCAATCTATTGATTCGTCGTGGTGGGGAAAATTTTGATGCTCGGAATCTTCTTCAAAAACGAAACTTGCAACTGGCGCTCAGTCATGCGAAAGGAAATCTGGCACGTAAGAGTAGTATGAAAGGAGAGCTTGGACGATTTCATTTGTATCGAACGGAGGGGAAGCGTTTTGGACAATTAGTTTTTCGGGTTCCCGGACGTCATCATATATGGGTGATTACGATGGAAGCCCCTGAGAAAAACGATGCATTGCTCTCTGACATTCGAAAAATACAAAAAACATTTTCATCGCTTTTGTTCAGTGAATAGGCGCATTGCCTTGTGTGATAAATATGTAAAAACATAAAAAAGATTTGACAAAAGTGTAGAAATCATTTAAAGAAGAAGGCGAACATAAAACAGACACAAAAAAGGTTGGGATTCTTCCCAGCATTTTTTGTTTCTTTTTATATCTTTTATTTCTCCCCCCTTAATATGCGCAAACTTCTTCTTTCGGTTTTCGGACTTCTCTTGCTTTCGACGGCGTTTCTCTTTACCTCTGATGCAGAGGAGCTTGCTTGCAAGGCTTCTTTCCAGGGAAGCTCATCTTCTTCTCGTGGTGTCTATCGTCCTTTCTCGAATCGTCGAGGGTATTGGAGTTATTCTAATGCACATCGTCGGAATGCTTATGGACGGAAACAAAATACGCTTTCTCCTTGTGAGTCTGTTCGTAAAAATCCAGGAGGCCTCTACTCTCGATATCGAAAAGCTCGGGTTCGAAATCCTCGTATTGCCCGTGAAATTAATCGATTGGCCAATCCTCAGTTTTATCCACGAGCAGAAAATGTTCGGGCTTCAGGACTCGGGAAAGTAGTGGTTCGCAATAATGATATTTCACAGGCCTATAATCAAAAGCCTCATCTTGATCGTACGATTAAGTTTTCGCAAAAAGGAACGACGTTTCGTTCGGTCTTGAGTCCTGATGAAGTTGTTCTTAATCTTCCGGATGCTTTTAAAAAGGTTGATGATCTCACGTATGAGAGTCGTCGTGGTCCCTTGAAGGTTCGTGTTGTTCGTACTCCGGCACGATATACATGTCGTGGGTATCAATTCGCTCGTTGTATTCGTGACTTGAAATCAGATTTTTTATCAGAACAAGACCTATCCTTTGTTTTTCAGCAGGGCAGAGAGGCTAAGTTGTCACGCACCTTGTTGGGAGATCGTATGCGTCACCCAGTTGCTCGTGAGACGTTTACGGCGCAATGGATGGGACAAGAACAGCTTTACATTCACTTCTATGCGCTAGACCCTCGTGATGAATCTATTGTCATGGTTCAACTGGTAACCGATATTTCAGATGCTCGAGATGCTTCTGAAATTGCGGATTTGGCTTTTGCTCACTTTAAATTTCAGTAATCTTATTTTGTATTCTTTTTTACACTCTTCTTTATGAAAAAATTCGGACTGCTTACGATCGCATTGGTTCTCTTTGGAGCCGCCCTTGTTCCCGTCTCTTTGGCTTCTCGTGATGCTTATCACAATTACCTCTATCAAAAACATGGAACGCAGGACAAACTTGATTACAAATCTTTTGATTATGGTCACAAGGATGGTCGTGGCGTAAATCCTTCACGGAATTTGAGATATAAACAGGGCGCAAAACGAAATGCCTTTGCTCGTCGAGATTACTCGAATGCGAGTTATCCACGACGTCATTCAACAGATCGTATCCAGCCTTGGACCGCACGTTCAAAACGAAATGCGGTTGAATTCAAAAGTATTCCTGAGAATAAACATTCATTTGTTCGTTATGCGAACGAATCCTTTGCTTTGAGTATGCCAAAGGGATGGAGACCTACTGCCATTGGTCATTCATATCGATTTATTAATCAACAAGGAGATCTGCTGGTAACACTGAAGCGATTCAAAAAATGTTCGAATGTGAGTTTCTTTGCTTGTTCTGTTGCTTACTCTTTAGATGAAAATCATAAAAATCCTGCCGAGCGTATCTTGAGTACGTCTCGCGTTGTTCGTCAGTCTCATTTCCAGAATGCGTTGAGTGATTCTACGCTTCAGACAGAAACCTATACAGAAAGTTTTTCCGGACGAGTGGGGGATAATGAAGTGTATATTACTCGTTATTTTGTACACGCTCCTGATGGAAGTGTTTACCTTATTGATGCCCGGACGCCATTGAGTCGGGGACGATCTTATCTTTCGACGATCAAGAAGATTTTTGATTCATTCACGCTTCTGGTCGAATAAAAGTTCCGCCCGCATTTTAGAAAATGAGCGTCTGTGTTTTCATCACAGAGGCTCATTTTCTTAATTGCTTCTTAATTTCGTTGTCACACTTTTTTATCTTTTCCGTTAAAATATTAAAGAGGTGTCTTCTTTCTCGTTTTGTTTTATGAAATTGTTTCTTTCTTGGCTGGCATTAGTGGGTTTATGGTTCGGGTTTGGGACGACGGCTTATGCGCAGTCCTACGAAGAAACATCTTTATCACAGTATTGGAAATCTCGTAATCGATATCGAGCTCAGCCGACAAACATTATTCGGCGAACGGTTCGGCGGGTAAAGCCGTCTCTTTCATCTTCACGACAACGTGTGCGTTCAGCTCGTCAGAAAAGAGCGCGTACATCGATTCGACCTTCGACGGCGAGTGTTATTCGTCAGCGTCGTCGCGCGCCCAGTCAGACCACGTACAAACGTCGACAGAGTCAATCTAGAGGCGTTTCTCGACTCACAGGGGATATGAGTTTGCCGACGACAGCGGTGGTGAGTGTTCGTTCGTTGCGTCAGAGACAGGCTGTTAAAATTATTGACCAAGCAGAAATTCCTCTTTTCCGTTTGGGGGTTTCGCATCGGAAAAATTATAAAACGACGGATTTTTTGCAGGCGGCAAATCTTAAGCGTATGCGGTGGAGTATTCTGGATTCAGAAGGAACTTTGACGGATGATTTGACGCAATTTTCTTTGGTCGTGAATGGAGGCTCCTTTCCGTTTGAAGAGGATGGCACGGTGAATTTGTATCTTCCTGAGTATCGGCTTTCGGTGGGGGAGACCAAGGCTTTTGATATTGGCTTGAGAATCCAAGATTCTTCTCGCTTACCACATTTACCAGGGACTCTTCAGATTCAATTAGAATCGATTATGTTTGGAACGGAAACGGGGAAAAAAGAAATTCCGGTTGTTATTCGTGGCAACAAAGTTTCCCAAAAAATAGTTTTTGATCCGGTTCCGATCGTGAATGCAGCGAGTGTTTTTGCGGGATATTCCCATCAAATTTATGGACGATCCTTGAGTGCGGGAGAAGAAGAATTTGTTTTAGCGGTGAATTTCCAAGCACATTACGATGATTTTGTTATTGATTCTTTGACCGTGACGGAGCAGTTGTCCGGTGGGGATGTTGATCATTTCATTGATCGTATTCAGGCAGTGGATCTGAAAACCGGACAGGTGGTGGATGAATCTCGATTTCTTAATGGGCGAGCTCATTTTGATCTGAGTACCTCGATTTTTGTGCCGCGTAATGGCGAGCGTCGGATTGGGTTCCGTGTGAGAGTGGAGGATTCTGTTCGTGTCGGAACGTTGAATACGAACTTCAAGCTTAATCTTTTGACTTCGGGGGTTGATGTTCGGGGACTGGGCTCGGGGAAAGAGGTTCCAGAGAGTCAGAAAAATTTCTCGGTTCAGGCGGATACCTTCTTTGTTACCGGGGGCCAGATTACCTTGCGACCTGCGCAGAATAATTTTTCACTGGCGGTGACAGATAATCTTGCGCCGATTTATCGTTTTGTGATTGAAAATGGTGGAGCACGAGATGTTTCGTTGGGAAGAATTTCGTTCCATGTTCGGTTGGGCGGTTTGAAATTAACCGGAGACGGGGTGCCGGATGATCTTGCGATTCGTCGTGTTATCAATGGGAACGAAGTCTCCCTTGTAGAATTTGATTCATTAGGGATGACGGGGGATATTGTTCATTTTGATGCCCTTAATGAAGTTTTGGTTCCACGAAAATCTCGAGCGGAATATGTTCTTAAAGCTCGACTTTCAGAAAAGGGGACGGCTTCCAATAACGATTCTGTGGGCGTTCAGATCTTAGGAGATTCTTCTCGTCAGGTGGGGAGACTCTCTCAGGTGCGGACCGGAAGTACGCGCTTTGTTTGGTCTGATCATTCTGGACGTCCTCATTCGACTTCTTCAGAGGATTGGATGTCTGGGTATTTTGTGGATGGACTCCCCACTAATACAGTGGTAAACTACCGTCGTTAGGTGAAGAGGAAGACGTGAATCCAATGCTATGCAAAAAATTATTGTCTTTCTGGTGGTTGTGTTTTTGGCCGGCTGTGGTGCGGTCGAAGAACCGCGGGTTCAGTTGCCGCCCCATGTGTTATTACACGATGGTCAGGATGCGCGTGTGGCAATGGCTTTGCCCTTATCAAAAAATCTCTTTGTGACCTCGGATCAGGCCTGGCAGAACCGAGAGGTTCTTTTTTGGAAAGATCAATCGATCGTGGTTCAGGCGCGTGATTTTGATCGTGATTTATTGTTTTTTCAGATGCCGTCTTGGCGAGGAAGAGTCCCGCATTGGTCGGATCAATCTATCGCGGTAGGAAGTGATTTGTATTGGTTTGATGGATGGAGCCATCGTGAGGTTACGGTTATGGCTTTGGGGGCCGATTCTAAAGATTGGTTTGTTTTGGAGGGCGATACCGAGAACTTTATTCCTGGGACGCCTGTTTTTAGTGCTTCTGGGGAGGTTATGGGTATTGTGCTCCGTCAAAATAAGAAGGATCGCACTTTGGAAGGTGTCCGAAGCGATCGTGTGTTAGATATTCGTCAACAAATGACGACGATGCCTTGATTTACGCGTGCTTTGATTTGAGCTTTGTTTGGCGACGGATGAGTTTGTGATTGAGATCGAGTCCTTCGAGATCACAGTTTTCATCGATAATGACACTCGAAAGAGAACAGTTTTCGAGGATACAGTTTTCGTAAAGAATGGAATCTCTTATTTTGCAGTTTTTGACGACACACCCGGGACCGATAAATACTTTTCCTGAACATTGGTTCAGTGATACTTTGGCGGTTGGATGAATTTGTATGGCGGGTGTTTGGAGTTGTCGGTGGGCGGCGAGATACGTGTCAAAGCTTCCAACATCGAACCAGGCTCCGGGAACTTGGATGGCACGAATGGGTGTTTGGTGTTCCAAAAGGTGAGAAAAAATGTCGCCCAGGCGATCGGGAGACCGTTGGGAGAGGTCGTGAAGTTTGGGGAAAAGATCTTTTCCGATACTGGTGCAACCGGTGGAAACCAGCGTGGATCGTGGGGACGTGGGTTTTTCTTCAAATCCTATCACCGAATCAGGATCATTGGGATTGATTTCTATGACACCAAATTTTCTAGCTTCGAATGTATCACCGACATCTTGGACTGCAATAGAAGCCTCTTTTTCTGAACAAAAAAGTTGTTCAATATTGAGTTCGGGAAGCAAATTATCTCCGGCCAAAATGATGATGGATTCATTGATGTGGTAGTGCTGAATGGCGACCGAGACCGCACGAAGGGCTCCGAGTTTTTCGCCTTCGGCGTGGGCGTCTTCGCAAAATATTTCAACATTTCTTCTTTTGAGTCTATGAAGTTCTTCCTGAAAGTGTTGTTCAAATTTTTTGTTCGTCAAAAGAATAGTTTCCATGGTCTCTGGAATTTTATCCAGAAGATGGGCCAAAATGGTTTTTCCATTGAGAATTAGCAAGGGTTTTGCCCGTTGTTCGGTGAGTGGCCAGAGGCGCGTAGCAAATCCGCCGGCAAGAATCAGCGCTTTCATGGTCGCAGTATAGCCTGAGGGCTTCAGATTTCAATTTCTTTCTTGTGTATTCTTTCCCCTATTGGGGGGGCTGGACAGAAGGCCTATAATTTGGTATAATCTTTTGATAGTTTAATAAATAATAATGGTTGATATTTCAGAACAGCACCGATTGGATTTTCAGCCAGGAGAGGAAGTTTTCTCTTGGGAGGCGTTTGATTATCATCCCCACCAACGAGGTTGGCTTTGGATTACTCTTTTTTGTTTGATTCTCTTTGGCGGGGCCTTGTGGGCTCTTTTGTCCGGTGGGGATTGGGTGATGGCGTTTACTTTCTTTGTGGTCGCGGCGGTATACTTTTGGGCTCATCGGCAGGGAGACGAAGTGCATCACATCCGTGTTTTTGAACGGGCGGTGGTGATTGATCAGCAGCTTGTTCCCCTGGAGGACCTGTCTGGGTTTTGGTTTGTTTATGACCAGGGAGTTTCTGTGGTGCATTTGCAATTCAAAAAAGGGCAGGATCGTAAAATAAGCCTGCAGATGGGATCTAATGATCCGCATTTTTTTCGATTGGGATTTGAACAGGTTGATCTTCTAGAACTTTCTGAGAAACGAGAAAACTTGATCGATCTTTGGGTTCGAGCCCTTAAGCTTTAATTTTCATGGCTGATAAAAACCTCAATTCATCATATGCTGATTCACTCAAACGAGTGGATGGGATCTATGAAAATCCTTCTTCTACACGACAGGAGCTGGATGCGTATCGTGCAGATTTGGCTCAAGATCGGGAAAAGATTGATGCTCTTCGATTTAAAATTGATAATTTTAATCGTGTTTATCAAGAGATTCAGGAACGTATGCAAGCAAAGATGGGGGTTATTGCCAGTACCAAAACGCGTTTGAAGGTCTTGAGTACGAACACGGGGCAGGTCCTGAAGTCCGGGGTTGAGGCTGCCAAACAGGTGGATCCAAAGGCTATTGGAAGCGCTCTGAAAGAATCTCCGGCTAATCTTGATCGAAATATGGCGGGAACACCTGGTGTATTATCTTTACCCAAAGCGGTGATATCAGAAACAGGAGATCTTTTGGGGAAAGCTGCGGACAGCCAATCGGTTCGGACCTTGACGCATATTCCGCTTGAAGAAAATGGAACGGATACGGTTTTGAATGGTCCGGACTTTACAGAAGCTGAGGCGGCAGAAATTCAAAAGATGTTTGATGATTCGGCTATTCAGAATTTAGGACGGGAGCTTTTCATGACGCTCAAGGGAACCTCTTCTGAAGATATGAAATGGATGATTGAGAATAATATAAATATGAAAAATGTATTTTCTGTGCTGAAGGGCGCGGGGAATATGGTCGATGGTAAAGAAGCGGATCAGTTTGGACTTTTGAATTTTGATCTTGGGGTGGCGACGGTGGCGGGGGGTTTTGGCGCTGTTTTTGGACATAAGGTTCTCCACGGTTGGTGGGGGCAGAAAAAACATATGTCTTGGGCGACGGGTGCGATTGTGGCCGCGACTATTTTTGGACACAAAGATGTCACACCGATGATCACGAAAGGGGTTGAGAAGACCGCTCATTATGCGGGAACGGGAGCTCGAGGTGTTGGTCGTGTTGTGATGAATACTATTCACGGTGTTGCGAGTTGGGATTTGATACGAGAGGTAAAGGAACATGGAGCTGTTGCTGGGTTTCGTTATTTAAACAACGGGGTGCGGAGCCAAGAAGATCTTCGTCAACTTCTCAGTGATCCAGAAAATTATAAAAACATGGGCGCTCTTTTGCCCTATATGCCAAAGGAGTATCAAAAATCTTTTGTTTGGATGGAGCAGTATCGTCAAGATCAGCGAGGGGAAAAGCCTCTGACTTTGAAGTCGGCGTTGTTGAAAACGAAACTCGTAGCTCGGGAGATGCATAAGGAGTATTTAGCGCCTGGACGTGAGCATTGGGCGGATTTCTTGGATCGTTATGCGGCGGGGGAAAATACTCCGATTCCGGCGGATCTTCCCCGTGTTTTTAGATGGATTGTGGCGGTTGATAATGAAGTTACTCGTCCTGCGGCGAAAAATTTGGCCGATCTTTTGCGGCTTGATAGTGTGGATTCCATTCAGATGGAAGATGCGGTTGAGGAGGCTGATTTGAAGGCGTTTAAAGAATCAAAAGAATCGAAGGATCATCAGATCTATGATATGGCGGTGTATGTGTTTCGTTGCTCAAGTCAGTCTTTTAACGCTGAGGAGTTAGATCAGTTTATGGTAGATCTTAAGGAGGGAAAATGGGATCAAAAAAATGCTTCTCGGGCGTTATTGACACAGAGTGCGGGCGATGTTTTGAGATTTTTTCAGGTAGAAGCGACGTCTTCGGATCGAGCGAAATTTATGAAAACCTTTGAAGATCTTTGGGCCGATGGAAAGACCGGGGGGAAGTATGATCCTTCGGTGGAAAGATTTGTTGGGCGGTATGAAGATCATGACCTGGCCGAACTTTTACCGAAAATCACCAAAGATCTTCCTAAAAAAGAGCGAAAAGGGATTATGAAGTTCTTGGCGCTGAATGGGTCGGGGATGCTTTTGGCCTCGTGGGCGATGGCCGTGGTGGCTCTTGGTGGCGGAATTTGGTTGTGGAAAAAAATTACAGCGGGCGTTAAGATGGGAAAAGATTTTTTGAAAGGGGAGGAGCGTGCAAAGGTGCGAAAAACATTACCTTCTTCTTCGGATTTATCGAGACGAGAACAAAAGAATCTTCATGCAGCGCTTACCAAACCGCCCTCAAATACGTTTCGTATCAGAGGCAAATGGAAAAAAACCGTCGCGGTTTTGCTCTCTCATAATCTGGTGGATAACGTTCAGGCAAATAAGATGGAAGGTTTAAAGGATAAGGATCAAATTCGAGCGTTTTATGAATTATTTAAAGGAGAAGATCAGCGAGAATTCTTGACGGGAGACTTACAGAGTCTTCGATCGCATATCATGGACCAGTATAATGTCGTGGCAAAAAATAATCCGATAGAGTCGTCTACTTATTATAATGTTATGGATCAAGTCCATACTCTTCGAGAACAGCTTTTGGATAACCGAGAAAAAAGATCCCTGGATGTTACGATGAATCTTGCGAATGGTAAGCAATTATATATTCGAAACATGAAGCTCAAGGATCGATGGTTGCCCCTCGGGTCTCGTGCAAAAAAAACAGACAAGGGAACCAAGATTATTTCTCCAGATATTTATGGAACGTTATTAGATAAAAATAGAAAAGAGAAAGGCACGGTTAAACTTTTTCTGGGGGAGTCTTTCTTGGGTCAAAACTTTACGGTGAGTTATTCAGGAACGTTTTTGGGAGGTCTTCAGCCTCGCCTTGGTAAAAAGATTACCAGTATTGATATGGGGGGGATCAACCCTCCGGTGGAGTCGGAAGTCGCGGATACGTCCTCAACACCGCCCGAAACTCCTCCTGTAACACCGCCGGTGGCACCCGCTTAAATCTTTATGAATTATTTTCTCTCTTATGTTTAAAACCATCACTCGATATCTCTCTCAAAACCGCTGGCTTCTGGTCGGAGGCGGATTGTTATTGGGATCGTTTGGTTTCGGAGGGGAAGTGTTTGCTTCTGGAGGGCTGAATGCACAGGATACTTCATCAGAAGCTTTGGAAAGCTTTACCACGCTTGCGTCGCTGATGATCAAGGTCTTAACGTTTTTGGCGTTCTTGTTCATGAGTTGGGGGGAAAAACTCATGACGAGTGACTTGATTTTGGCAGAGGAGACGATGGATGCGATTCGGTCTATGTGGGTTATTGTGCGGAATATTACGAATATTGGATTTGTGATTATGCTTTTGTTTCTCGCTTTTTCGAATCTGTTTTCTGGGATTGCGGGGGGAGGTAATTGGACGATTAAAGAAAAACTTCCCAAGATTATCTTGGCATTGATTGCGGTGAACTTTTCCCTGTTGGGGTTTCGCGTGTTAGTTGATGCTACGCAGGTGGCAACAGAAGCGATTCTTTCCATCGCGGGATCAACCATGGAATCGAAAGGAGAACTGCATCAGTTGAAAAAGGTCATGGAATCGCCTTTTAATGATAAAGGGGAGAAATGTACGTTGCCGAAGGCCGGTTCGAGTCCGGATTGTAAAAGGTTTTATGAATGGGTGAATCATACGATGTGTAAGGGGGTGAATGATTCCAAGAAAGCTGATTTTTATGAGGAATGTTTCTTCTATGTAAATCAAGAATTTTGGAATGAACAGGGGGATCATCTTGATCCGAATGAATATTCGGCGATTACGCTTTTTATGACCTTTGGGTCGTTCTTCCAGCATTTTGAGCGGTTGCCAGCTTTGGCGGCTAATACGGACAGTTGGACCGAGGTCGTGGATAATGTTTTATTTTCTTTGATTATGGGATTGGCCTTTATTGTGGCGATGGTCGCCCTCTTTGTGGTGTTATTGCTGCGGGTCGTTGTTCTCTGGATCATGATGGTGTTTTCGCCCTTCTTGGTGGTGGGGATGATCATGGGGGTCGGGGACTCGAGTAAGGCGTCGGGGCAGGTGATTACTTATCTTTTAGTGCCGATTAAATTTGCCGCTATCTTAGTGGTCACCATGATTTTATTGATGGTGCAAATTGATATGGTTTCTTTGGCGGGGGAGGGTCCTATTCAGATGATTCAACTCGGGCCGTCCTTGAATCAATTCGGTGCGGGACCGGCTTCTATTTTGTGGCAGATTGCGACGGTGATTATTTTTTGGAAATTGGCGTTTTGGGCGCTGGAAGGAACCGCCGCGCAAAAAATTGTCGATCAGATCCGAGGCGCAGCCGAAACCGTGGGAGGCTACTGGGCGAAGTCATGGACGGTGGATCGTCCTATGATTCCGATTCCTGGAGGAAGTCCGGTGGGACTTGCGGCCTTGTCGAAATTACCTTCGGTGATGCAGAGTTCGCGTGAGGCTGAACTCGGGACACAGCGTGCGGAACTCCGGAAGATGTTTGGAAATGTCGATCCGGGGGTGCAGAAAAAGCAAACGGATGCTTTGAATGATTTGAATAGGAATATAAATGGGCATAGTTCTATAGACAGAAGGGGTATCGTTGAGAATATTAATAAGCATGGGGCTGATGTATTCCAAAATAATCGACAATATGCTGGGAAGTATTTTGATACGATGGCGAAAAAACATGGTCCTTTAAAAAATAAGAGTCTTGAGGAGAAAGCGAAGGCTCGTGAGCAATTTATTAAGATTGCGGAAAAAGAGTCTTTGAAAGAGCAAGCCGCTATTTGGAAATCAGTATTTAATATTGATTCGAGCCAGCTTAAATTTTCTGTTTCGGATGCAACGCCTACGGCGGATGTATCGAAACAGGGGGGGCTTCAAGTTGCTGGTCATAAGGCATTTGCTACGGTGGGGGAACATACGCTTCCTTTTGAAGCCGGGGAATTTGATAAATTTAAACATGCTTTGGATGATATTCGAGAAAAACATGATGCGAATTTTCAGATTACACCTGAACAGATGAAAGAATTGGAAGAACAGGTTTTCAATAAGGGTGGGTTTAACGCTGCTGATCTTAAGAAATATACTCAAAAACCGACGACACCGCCGTCCGGACCATAAACACTACTTTAAAATATTTTTAATTTAGAGCTAGTGAAAAGTATGTAACAGGCCTACTCCTTCATACGTTTTTATGGTAAAATAATAAGATTAATCAGATCTCTGAGTTATGAAATTCTTAAACGCGTGGTTCCGTGATGATTCCCATGACTGGCGACGTCGTGTCTGCGCGCGGAGTGTTGAGGATATTCTGGAGGACTTGGTGACGCTATCAACGGAGCAAAACGATAAATTAGACACTTTGGATGCGAGTACGCGCACTCAGGTGGCAACGATTTTGGGTTCGATTGGTGGCGGTGGGGGGCCGGCGGAGAACATGGTTTTGAGTCAGGTGTATAAGGCCGTAGAATCACAGGTTTTGAAAGCGGAAGAAAAACGAACCTCCGCTCTCGGATCGATCGGGGAAGCGACGCGTACACTGACAGCGCTGACGGGACCTGTGGGAGAGCAACCTTTGCGGATGGCGACAGAAGCTCATTTGGAAATGATCGGTCAAATCGGAAAATTTAAGGATGGAGAACGTGATTTTAATCGGGCTCTGGATATGCTGACGGGGGTTCAAAATGTTTTGCGTGGTAGACCGGCAGGCGTGCCCTGGGATGATATTCGTGCTCGAAATCAGGAGGCTTTGGATCTTTTGGTCGCGGATCGATTGGATTTTATGGCTCAGCGTAATACGGCGCGGGGACAGGTGGCGTCTGGTTTTAATATCTTGATCGATCGGGTTACGACGCAGATGGAGACCCGACGGGACGAGATTCGCGCTGCGAGTCGAAACAAGACCGCACCGGATATTGTCGCGATCAAACAGCAAGAAGCCCAGTGGGCAGAATTGTCCCAGGTGCAGGCGTCTCTTTCGAATCGTTTGGAAGAATTTGTCGGCCATCAAGAAACGTGGCATGGACTTTTGGATACCCAACAGACAGATGCTTCGGGGAATCCTACCACGGAGGAAACAGAGCGATTAGCCTTGATGGCTAAAGCTGAAACGTTGGGCACCTTGGCGCATGGTTTGGATGAAAGTTCTCAGGGGGCGTTTACGGGTCTTCGACGACGGTATGATATGGGAGCGGTTGTAGAGCGAGTGGATACGCTTGATGAGCGGGCCCAAGGCGTAGCCGATCGGCGTAAAATGAGAGATGGTTTATTTGCTCCGACGGATGTCTTAGCGAAGGCCTCGGTAAAAAATGTTAAAAATCAACAAAAACTTATTGAAAAGAAGCGAGAGCAGCAGGCAGAACAAGAGGTGGCTCTGTCGAAGTTTCGTTCTCAGTTGGTCGCGGAGAAAACGGAATTGGAAAAGCATTCAGAAGATTCTTATTTTGGACGAAGGGCTCGACGCAAAGTTCAGAAGAATATTAATGCTCTTGAAGAGAAAATAGAGGAAGTGGAGACGGCGATTGCCAAACTTTATAATCAAATTTTGGAAAATGAGAAGGAGGCCGAAAAGATGTCGATGGCGGGGGATATTGAGCCGGGTATCAAAGAAGATAAAAAAGGTCCTCTTTTGGGGATTGGGGAATC
>Ga0115567_10002721_pt1 | contig 17513 bp, 15 predicted proteins | sample COGITO_mtgs_1204_2_FD_88679 | JGI IMG/M metagenome (GOLD analysis project Ga0115567, IMG submission 88679) | Pelagic marine microbial communities from North Sea - COGITO_mtgs_120412 | ecosystem: Environmental > Aquatic > Marine > Epipelagic | place: Germany:Helgoland, sampling site Kabeltonne... | reverse complement strand
GCGCGTCCTGGCCGCGAAATATGGTCGCGGCAGGCGCCTCTTCCTCTGCCGCTGCGGGCTTTGGGTGCAGCATGTCGTTGAGCATGCGCATGCGTTGGTCGATGTCGTTGCGGGCGCGGTCCAGCGCCAGCAGCCCCGTGAGGTCAGAGCGCTGCGAGCGCGCTGTGCGCGGCGTGGCAGCCCCATTGAGGGGGTCGTTGCGCTCTGCTGCCTGCAGGCCGGAAATCGGGCCGCCGCCAAAGGCGGGCGCGTCGGCGCTGAAAAATGCAGGGCGCTCGAGATCTGCCGCCCCTACCTGCTCGTGAAGTGCCAACTCGGCTTCCAGCAACCGCTTCTGGGGGCGGCGCGGCGTGGCTCCAGTGGTAAAGAGTTTTTCCATGACGCGCTGTGCGTCGTCGCGGATTGGAAGCTGAGAAACGCCCCGGTCCGCCGCTGCCTCTGAAATGAGGGCTCGTCCACCCCGCACGCTGCTGCTGCTGACGCTGCCGTGTGCCGCGCGTGGCGAAAATACGAGCTCTCCTGTCACGAGGGAATCGCCACCCGCACCCTCTGCCGAGCCCGTGTTCTTTGTGGGGCCCCACAATGAGCGTCGAGCGTCCTCGCCCATCAGGGACCCGCGCCGCAAGTAGCTCGCTGCAGGTGCATGACTCTCTCCCTTAGCCTCGGGATTCTCGTCGTATTGAAACTTGTGGTGCCCTCTGCGCAGCTTGACCACGTGGTCCTTGTGGAAGAATATGGATATGTAGTATCTTCGGGCTGTGACGTACATCTGTACGTGAAGCTGGAAGCGGAGGGTGAGGAGCGCCATGCAGAAAAAGAAAGTAACGCCAGCAGAGCCTAGGATCATCGAAAGTTCGGCGCCACGATTGTCGCCATCAGTGTCTTGGCCCCCAGCACCGGCGTTCGATGCATTTGACCTTTCACACATGACAACAATGTCGTCGCACAGAGATGCCCCGGACGACTTATACACACTGATGGCGTTCTCCGGGACCTGAATGGTCGGAGTCCAGCTGTCTGTGTGTGACGAAACATTTTGCATGAAGTCTTTGAAGTCTCCCTCGTCGATGGCAAGCTTGAGCTTCTGCGCAAAGCGCTGGATCTGCCGCTCGAACTCCGCCCTGATGCGAACGGTGATGATCACCCGAGAGCCTGCACGCCGCGCTCTGCGCCGAAGGTTTTCCTCAACGATCGAGTCGCGCTCAATCTGCTCTGGCAGCGCAAATGTCGCCAAAGAAATTGCGTCAAGAATGACGAGCTGCTTCTCCATATCAAAAGTCTCGAGCGACTCGCCTTCGATCACAAAGCTGAATTTGAGAAGTGGAGTCTTGATTTTGCACGTAGGCCCTGCGAAACCAGGCTGGCACTGGCAGTAACACGCGCCCAAAGTGCTCTTGGCCCCACCGTTGTAGCAATAAATGGCACAACACGGCTCAACCCAGTTGCGGCTATTGCACGACCGTTTCATCATACAATCCACGTTAAGAAGGTTGGACTGCTCGCACGCTGAAGATGGCGCAACCATCCTGAACTGTACCCCTGTACCATCGCCAAGTGGCGACCAAGGGTTGCTGGTGTTTCCCAAGTCGACTGTCAAGCCTCCTCCGTACACGTTGCTCGCGATGTCTTGCGCCCAGAGCCGCTTCTCCCTTGCAACGAGAGCGGCACAGCAGCCTTCTTCTCTTTGGTGTTGCATCATCGCGGCATAGCACTCTTTGGGGCAAGTGTCAACTGCCTCAGCACCAGAGAACGGCGAAAGGTCCACTGTGGCGTCAAGGAAGTGTGCCTGCAGACTATAGGCCGGGCAGGCTCTCTCCAAGACGCTTGTTGTTGCCGTTGGTCGCAAACACGGCAAGCCTTTCGCGTTCGAGAAACATACAACCTGCAGACGTATGTTGATTCATACGTGTGCTTGACAAGGACACGAACGCTGTCTTTGCGGATGCTGGGAAGCCCACAGGTGGCATCACAGGGTAAAATTCAGAACAACGCGTACCTTGCTCCAGTAGTATGCCGTTCGCAGAATCACAACTTTTTTGAAAAGCAGATTGTCAAACACGGCGGTACGGCGTGACGTCTTCCACAGCTCAGTGCAAGCAGTTGAGGCTTTAGAGAGCTTGAGAGAAAACTCAGCCCAGCATGTGCTAGCACACACCGATGTTGCCTCGGCCAGTGGCAGGTCGGGAAACAGAGATAGTGCCTCCCGGGCCATAAAGGTGCTCCAAAGTGAAGAGCATTCAGACGACGCATCAGCGAAAATCTTCAACTCAGAGAAGCTGTTGTTGCATTCCCTGTGATCCATAGTTTCCATTTAGTCCAAACGGAAGTGCACAGCCAGATGCATATCAACAACAGACCTCACAACCTCCAGAGTAGAAGGAATGCGCAAGTTGGAGGCGCACCGATAAACAAGAAGGTCGTTGATGATGTCAGCCCCGTTAGTGTAGAAGTCAGCTGGTCGCATGATCAGGTCTTGTGCAGCGGGAGTGACACGCAACAACTGACAGCCGCCAGGCTTCTCGACGAAAGATTGAGCCTACAATGAACCGCGATCCCGCGGCAACAATCAATTATTGTGAGGGATCTCTGTTCCAGGGCACTTTGAAAATGACCCATCCTACAGACTGAAGCTTTGACCTAGTGTTCATAAAAAAGAGATACAGGTACGTACCCCATTCGTTGGAATTACAGGATCCAACGACCCCATCACAAATGGTTGCAGCATGATGTCCAATTTTCGCGGGATAGTTGAGCCAGGATCTGGAAGGGATTCCAAGACACCGTATGTGAACAGGCCATGTTGCTTTCCGGATCGCCCGTTGTTGCTCCTGTGTACAACGCGGATCAATCAGATTGAAGGGTAACCATATTGCATCATCAGGGACCGTTCAACTCAAAACGAACTCATGGTCGAACAGAAAAACGGTCACCCTAATCGGCTTCAGGGATACGCACTGGGTCCACTCCATGATGAAGCGGCGAAAAATCAGCTGGACGTTGCGAGTACTAGCTGCGACAAGCTTGTAAGCCCTGTCGTCCAGGTGCATGATGACACCAACCGAAAAACCGTCGAGCAATCCAGTCTCGGTTCCACACCCGCTTCGAAACTCTTTGATCACCATCCCATCCACGAACAATCGGACTTGGCAAGATGTTCCTGGCGTACCGTAGTCCATCACACAATTGAGAGGATCTCTTTCGGAACAGAGCGGCTTCGCTGAGCACGTGCCGCTCCACTCTCCGGTAAAACCAGTCCCTGGCTCCTGTTGCTCAGTCGGAATTATCGTAGCCATATCGGTCTGTGAAAACGCAGACGGGATCTTGGCATCACTTCCACTCCGCACGGAAATAGAGGCAGTGAGGTGACCGTAGGCGTTTCTTCGCAACGCAACTTGTTGATCCAAGGAAGCGAGATCCTTGTCATGCGACCGGATATCGGCTGAAGCTTGATCCCACAAGGCACCAGGTGCTGAGGCATGTTGAGAGCGCAGGAGCTGTCCTACCCTTGGTTCCGCGTCCAGTTTCGAGTGAAAACCTGCGATACAGGGCAAATCGCAAGATTGGGGTCAAAAGTTACATTCCTGGCAGGCCGGGATGCACCTGCGATATCTAGGAAACTGTGAAGGAATCTGTTACCTCTGAGCTCCGCAGGATCGAAGTACATCGTGTTTTCAGCGAGGCAGTTTTTCTCGTTCACACAAGCAGGCTCGTTTTTGCATTCAAAGTTCACGCAGACCAAAGCCTTTTCCTGGACCTTTAGCGCGGCGTAGGTCATTTCCAGGCGAAGGCCGCCCATATCGCTGGTGTACCAGCCTCTTCCGTCGCTTCGCAGACTCTTGAAATTATACCGGACCATTACGGGCGCGAGGCCTCGCACCACAAATGGAGGAGCCCCATTCTGATCGTAAGTTATATTCACGATAGTTCCTAGTAAATTTTCGATAACGATGTACTCGTGAATAGATCGAAGAGCCACGCTAACCACACGGATCTCAACAGCTCGTGGGTCCGTAATTGCATCCTGCTCAGCAAACCCCGCAGAAAGATAGATCTCGCAGGTCTCGTCATTCATGAGTGGGCCACTTTGTTCTGAGATCGAGCCATTGATCCAGTCCAGCCGCACCTTTCCATTACTTGAGCAGAAGGTACGTGTTAGCCCCGAAAAGGTGTACCCATTTATAGGGCTGACACGAGAGAGCAGCGATTGAAATAGCATGTCCTTCGTAATTGTGTCAACACTTCCACGGACATACGAAGATGAATACATGCTGACTGCATTAATTGCGAAAGGCCCGTGAATAAGTTCGAGGAGTAGCCCACTGTTGCTCCCGGCAACCAAACCCCTGCTGAGTGCGTCCGCCAAAATTTCAAAGTTGACCGTCCCATCTGAACGTATCAGGCCGGCAACTTCAACACCCAGCCACCGAAAAATGTCCATCGTGAAGTCCTGCTTCATAGGAAGCGTCCTGGAGTCTTTGCACCCCTCTTGCCTCCCACAGAGCGGGCCCGAGCATCCATTTTGACAGAAGAACGATTTTTCCACAGCACAGGTTGAAGAGCAACCGTCACCGTCTTCTAGGTTCCCATCGTCGCATCGCTCGCAAGCCTCAAGCTGCCCATTTCCGCAAAGAGTGAGGGTTGCACAGCAAATGTCTTCTTCTGCTGTGAAGTTTGTACAGATATACCCTGGCTCAACAACGCACACTGACGAGCAACCATCCCCATTGATGATGTTTCCATCGTCGCATCTCTCTCCTTTCTTCCACTCACGTACTCCATCTCCACACACTGGCAATTTATCACATTTTGATGTCTCGCCCGGCAGTCCTTCGCAGAAGTATCTCCTGTCGATGTTGCAGTCTGTGCAGCCATCACCCCCTCGAGAATTCCCGTCGTCACACTGTTCGCCATCCAAGACAGGCTCCCAGTAGCCATCGCCGCATATTGGCCGACAGTCGCCGCGCACCAAACCTTCTCCTGTCTCGTCAGTCCGATTCCAGCAACGAAACCCCTCCTCTACTTCGCAAAGCAAGTTGCACCCGTCTCCATTGATTTTGTTCCCGTCGTCACACTCTTCCACCCCGTTGTACACCCCATTTCCGCAGATAGTTCGAGGAGGAGGCGTGGTGGTTTCGACTATTTCCACGGTCGGTGCCGGCGTCGTTGGGGGGGCACAGAGCGGTGGAAGGCTCGAAGGATTTCCCTGAGCGAGTTCCTCGCACGTCATGCACTCATCTTCGACCGAACCAGCCTGCACGCGCAGAATGAAAAGAGAATCAGTGCGGACCTGCCACAGCTGCGTGCAGGAACACGGGCCAGGACAGCACCTTGAAGGTCCCAGGCGCGCTTTCTGGGCAAGATTTGCACTGCTCTGATCCCTCGTATCCGCGCGGCCCCGAAAACGTGTGTGCGGGGCACTGCCCGCACGATGTCTGCTGGATGTCAGGCTGAGCGAAGCCCTCGGCGCATCGCGTGCATGGTGGATTGCCGTCGAACGAGAACTCACCCGGCGGGCACGCGTGGATGCCTGCGCGGAGGATCGCTTGGCCTGCGTCAGCAGGACAGCGCACCGGGTTTCCGCTCACGTCTCGGACCCTGTTGTTGACGCAGACCCACTCTTCCCCGAGGATGCGCAGCCGGCGCTTCTTCGAAAAGAGCACTGCGCCGTACCGGCCGGCTCCGGCCGACTCGAGCTCAAATTTGCGCGATCCCCAGGGTACCGGCTCTGTGCCCGGTGTCTTGCAAGCTGCCGCGTCGACCGTCGCATCGCAGGTGGAAAGAGCAGACGTGTACGCCCACTGGAGCTGGCGGACCGAGGTGAAGGGGTCGCCATAGAAGATGCCAATCATGTCTCCAGGATCTGCCTCATAGGCCGGGATCTTCCAAGCAACAGTCATCACAAAGCGTGTCGACCGCAGATACACCTCCTCGAACCTGGCGAAGCGCATCCCGTGAGGCGCGCTGCTTCATGCAATGGTGGGGTGCGGCGCTTGGACGGGTCGGCGCAGGGGAGGGACCCAAAGGGCACACTACGATCGGGGATGTCGCCACTTGGGACCCCTGGGAGGTCCATGCGGTCCTGCTTGTCGATGCATGCCAGGCTGCCACGCCCAGTCGAGCCGGCAAAGTTGCCAGGGGTCCACCACCCCTCTGGACAAGCTTCGCACACCTTACTTCCCTGCGCACATGCCAGCAGCGGGTCAGAGAAGCGCGGTCGCCAGTGCCTGGGACGGAGGCGCAGGGTAACCTGGTTCGGCTGAATGAGCCCTGCCGGGCACGGTTCACACGGCTGCAGCCCAGTTGGAGAGAAGTAGCCGGATGGGCAGAAAGGAATGCACTGCTTCGTGAGATTCCTGCTCCCGGTTGCAACAGTCGAGAGGCCCGGCGGACACAGTTCGCACCTCACTGCGCCAGAACCGCTCGCAGTCCCTTGCGGGCACGGGACGCACTGCCGGTGTCCAAATGTCGGCGCAAACGATCCTGCCGGGCACGAGGCGCAGGACTGGCTCCCTTCTTCTCCTTCGGGGCGGCGGCGCGTGGCCGAAAACGTCCCCGGAGCGCAGAGTTGCGAGAGCGGAACTTGCTTGACAACTAAATCATGCACGCCGCCAGCGCCGTGCCCGAGTAACACCTTGATCCGGAGGCCCAGGCCGGTGGGGCGCGCCTCCCCGGGCGCTGTCCTCGTGAAGTTGTTGTCGCTGGAGCCATTCATGATCCGTCCCAACGCCGCGTGGTCCAGCATACACCCCACGTCCTCGTAGGTGCAAGCCGAGCTGCGCGCGGCGCGTGCCGCGAGCTGCGAGAGCCCCTCGTTGAGAAAAAAGTCCGCGAGCGTCACCTCCCAGAGTGGTGACTGCAGCGAGGCGAACGAGGCGACGGTGACGGAGGGGGAGACGACGACTGGTGCGAAGCGCTTCTCTCCCGCTGATGAAAAGTCAGACGAATTCCTTGAGATCTCAAGCTTCATCAACGTATTATTGAAGCGCTGCAGGCGGTCTGGCGCGCGCCCGCGCAGCGAGTACACGTCAATGTCAAACCGCCCTCCCCCGCCTGGGCAAGCCGTGCACGATCAGTTCCAACAATTTGGATGAGCAGGGTTGTGCAATTTTTGGTTTTCAGGAGACACAAGATATTTGGTGGCAGTTTTAAGGACCCACCGAGGCTGAAAGATGCAGAAGCGTTCCCGCCAAGGAAGTGAATTTCGGCCAGCCCTGTGCCTTCTTTCTCGAAATAAAGCTCGACGCTCCCGCAGAGGCTCCCACTCCCCGGGATCGAGAGCCTGGACGTGCACGCATAGGAGCAGTCCTGCAACGATTCCGCGGTCACCTCATTCGGATCCACGTCCAATCGCGTCTCGGCCTGCTCGAGAATCCTGAGGCCGTCGGGCTTGCAGCAGCGATCGCTCGTGCTGCCCGTGTCAATGGTCGTCAATGCCGGGGGACAGGCCAAGCACACGGGCGAGTTTCCAACCACGTCCTGCGAAATTCAGCACCATCACTGGCAGATCAAGGCTTAACATGCGCATGTGCACCGCAAAGCAGGCAGGGGCGAAGGCATGAGCAGGGGTTCGGTAGGGTGGAGGAGGAAACCTTGTATCGCCCTACGGGACAAAGCTCGCACTCCTTCGCAAAAGCTCCTTCGTACGTTGCAAGACTCCCGGGCGGGCACGAAAACATCGCGAATCTGCGCTGAGACCCCGCAGGCGCCGTCGCGGCCCTCACAACATCCAAATGGCCCCCAAAAACCCCAGCCTTGTCCTCGGCGCTGGTGAACGCTGCACGCGGCAAGGCCGCTTCGTCCGCCTTGTGGTCGGCCGATCCCAGGTTGCTCGGAAAGGTTCTTTCAGCGCCCCCTTCCCCCTCAAGATGCATATCCAGGAAGGTTTCGCTCACATTCCCTCCAGGTCTAGCGCTGTCGTCCTTCAAATAGTCGACAAAACCTTTCCTGGCGAAGATGGAGGAGCTCGCTACGCCACCACTCGCTACGCCACCAACAAGGTCGCGCCTCAAAGAAAGGACCCCCACTGGATCGTGCATCGTGCAACCATACGTATGCTGTTCGAACTGGGCCATGCCCCCAGTCGCCTCGCTGATGACAAAGGTTGACTTGCACTTCACCCCAGGGAAGTATCCCGGATCCAGGGCATCGGTCCGCGAGGAGCCGAGCAGGAACTCCCCGTGAAAGATGCCCTTGAGTCCCATCGTCGCATCCCCCGTGGCAGGAAATCCTAGTGTCAGCACGATCCCGTGCCTGCATCGCAAGACTTCTGCGGGTGTGCCATCAGACGATCCTTGGAATGTTGTTTGACCAGGGTCAGGGCAACCGTCCTCTCCGTCAATGTAGAACCCCCAACCGTACGGACCAGAGCCTTTACGATATCGCTCGTTCGTCTCAAAGCTATTCCACGGCGGCTTCACGAAGAAGGTCGGTACATAGTGCCAGGGCGAAAACATGGCCTTGACTCCACGAGGACAGTCGTCGATGATGTCCACCACTCGCTGCGAGAGCACCCTGCGGCGCCAGAGACACCCTCAGAGGCGGCAGCCCTCACTATGCCGAGCAGGGGCAGCAGCCGCAGCGTGAGCGAAAGGGTCATACCGTGCGCCCTGTCCGGAATTGAACTGTGGCGCCCCTTGATAGTATGTCAAGATCAGCCGCGCCGCGGAACCAGGCCGTGGGCCGAGGTTTTGCACCAGCCCTGACTTGGGGCCAGGCGCGTCGGGCCAGTCGCAGAGGGTATTGTTGTTATCCAGGACCAAAGACGTCACAGGATGGCGGTCGGTCGCAGATTCCTCGTATGACTGGCGCGAGATTCGGAAGGACCGATGCTCGAAACCGTTTGACATGAACGTCAGCAGTGTCACGCACAGATCGCCGCCCCACCGATCGACCTCGGCAACGGATACGAACGTCCCAGCCAAATTGTCGACGAATTTGTTTGGCGACCCAGGGCACCTGCCACGTCGCCAAGATTAAACAAGAGTCCTGGGTCCGTAGGGTGTGGTGAATGCTTGCTGGGACAGGCAAAAAGTCGAGGCCAGGGAGCAGCTAAGCCGCGCTGTGGCTCGAAGCTGATCGGCGCTGATTTTCGGTGGCGCACTCTTGCTGCAGCCAGCAGATACAAGGGCGTACATAACGCACCTTGACTTTGGACATGCGCCTGCGAGCGAGTCCGCATTGCACTGGCAGGTGTCGCAAGGTGAGCAGCGTGAGCACGGATGCTGCCAGCCCTCGCCGGAATCGCACGTATCTGAAAAGCAGTACTGACCAGCAGCACAGTCATCGTCTTGTATGCAAATTGCGTCTTGCGCGTTTCCGCCACCAAATCCCCATATCAGAAGAGCCACCCACACAGCCCGCCCCAGCCAAAGGCGAAACTCGGCTGCCCGCATAAGTACCCGATTTTCAAATTCAGAGGGCACAAGGATGTTCCAAACAGGACTCTTGACCGCCGATCCGTTGACGAACGAATCTTCCGAGCACTACAAGTTGTAAGAGCTAGCGTTCCCCTCCCGTGAAGCTCCAAGTCCTCCCAGCGCCGCTTCAGAACACCATGGCCAGAAGGTAAGGAGAGGGCATCGGCCGAGTGTGTCTGACACGCCAGCCATCTATCTACTTTTGTACTCGCGTGAGCAAATGTCATCACCGCAACGGACTCGATGAAGGGCGCAGGTGTGAGCGTGCCGCTGCGGCGCCTCAGGTTGCTTTGACGCGGACCCTAGATATTCAGAGGGGATTTTGTGGAGCCAACGCGAGCGATTTTTGCGGGCGTAGCATCGTCAAGGCACCCCTGAGGCCAAGATTCCTCTGGGAACTTGAGAACGTAATCGGCCGGCGGCATGGCTCCGGGCAAGGTGGTTTTCCCTCGTGCTCGGCGCCTTCCGTTCATGAGGATGCACCAGAGAGCGCGAACGGCGATAGGAAGGTCGAATTTGGACTCCGTTACGCCAGAACCGATGCTTTTGCCCGACGGTGACTCCCGCAGCCCTGGGCGCTGCACTCTGGTTAGGGCCGAAGCTGCCGTGAACACCTGTGCATTCTTGCCAGGCGGCTACGTGCTGCTCTAAAATGCCCGGTGTTTGTCCATACGGCGTTGCCTTGATTTTTCCGCCTGTCACCAGGGTCCAAGCCTATTCCCTCGAAGGAATCGCGTCGTGCAAGCTTCTTTCTGCGAACAGCTTCGCACGTCGAGCAAGGGCTCCCGCACTCGCAGTGGGATCCAGCACAGTCGCACGAAGCTCCAAAGAGTAAGGGTGGCTCACCGTTGCAACTGCTGGCCAAAGGTGCTGCACAGTATGAAGCGGAGCAAAGGAGTGGGATCAAGGGCAAACAAGGCAGGGCGCTGCGAAGGGCGCTGCGGGGTGGTCTACGTGACGCCTATAGCAAGCTTGTTGTAGAGGGTCGAAAAGGCTTAGTTCGCAGTCAGGACGTGCAGGAGGTGCTGCTTAAGAACGACATTGAGGTCTCAGAGGGTGAGGCGCGGGAGCTGGCAGCGTGGCTGGCGGGACAGCTCACGCCAGACCAGTCAAGTGCCAAGGTGCTCGATCGCATGATGGACCTGTCACCTGGCCCTTCTTCGAAGCGGCGGGCGCTCGACAAGGACTTTGTGAAAGCGTTTTCGGAGCTGCAGACCTCGCTCGAGCGCCGGGGGCAGAAGCTGCTGCGTGTGCTGCGCAGCGACGACGAAGCAGCGCGCGAGGCCGGCGACGAGGCCCGCCGCATCTCGCAGCAAGAGCTCCGCGCGGCCCTGACAGAGGTTGTGCCCCCTCTATCCTGCCGTTCTCCGCGCATCCTGCGCGGCCGCATGGGTGTGCCGACGTGCCCGGCGACTCGGGGCTTTTATAACTACTTTTTACACCGCTGACGCCCCGGCAGCACACGCGCAGCGCGTTCTGAAGGCTCGGCGCGGGCGGACAGGTAGAGGTGAGCGCGGGCGACCCGCGGATGGAGCACGCGCTGCTGGCGGTGCTCGCGGCGAATGCGGCCGCCTCCAGCAAGGGCGGCGCGGGCGCAGGCGCGGGGGTGGGGTTGGCAGACGTGCAGCACGCGCTGGCAGGGATCGCGGACCCCAGCGGCGAGGGCCACAAGGCGTGGCGCGCGGCGCTGCAGCGCGAGTACCAGCCGCGCCCGGCGACGGCGCGCCAGCTCTGCGACGCGCCGCCGCACGCCGTGGCCTTGTCGGGCGCGGAGCGCGCGCTGTTCTCGCAGTTGCTCGACCGCCTCTGGCCGACGATCAGCGAGCAGCAGCACTTGGGGCGCCTCGAGCGCTTCCAGCGCGCGCCCAAGACCGCTGGCCTTGGAGCCATTTCTCCGGCGCGCGCGGGCGCACGGAGCGGCCAGGACAGCCTGCTCTATGACGGGCCCGCCTTCGCCATCCCGTCCTTTGAGCCCTTTGAGGCGTTTGAGCCGCTGCCCGAGGCTCCAAAGCAAACGCGCGCGGTGCACGATGGCCGGGCGGTGGTCCATCGACCGCCCATCGACCGCCGCGCACGGCGCGGGGGTCAGGCAGCGCGGGTCGCGGAGCAGCACGCGGAGGGCCCGCACGTGCGCGGCGCGCTGTGCGACGCGGCAGGTTCGCGCGCGGCGTCGCGAGCGGCGTCGCGCGCCTCGTCGTGCTGGAGCGCGCTGCCGCACGCGGAGGAGGAGCGCGGGGGCACGGCGCAGGAGGCGCGGCGCTTCAAGCAGCGCCAGGAGGGTGGGGCGGAGATGGCAGAGGTGCTGGAGGCGGACTGCGCGCGCTTCGGGGCGGACGAGCGGTTCCGGAGCGTGAGCCGGCTGGAGGAGCTCGAGCCGGGGTGCGGGCTCGCGGGCGAGGAAGCGCGCGCGCGGCGCGAGGAGGAACACTACTTCGGCACCCTCTCCGCCATCCAGGCCCTTCACCGCGGCGCCCAGCAGCGGGTGCGCCCGCGCCCAAGCCCGCGCCCGCGCCCACGTCCGCGCTTGCAGGCCGGTTTTGGTGAGGGCGAGGGACCACGCAGATCGCGGCGAAGCAGGCCAAAAAGCAGGAGCGGGAGAGCAACCGGCTGCGCAACGTGCATCGCTTCCGGGAGAGGCATGAGGCGAGCCGCGTGCAGATCGGGGCCAGCGGGCGGGCCGACGGGCCCACACTGGTCGGGAACCTGGCGCTGCCCTCGGGCGACATGGGGCGCGAGACGCGCGAGATCAAGGCGATGCCGATCTGCGACAGCCCCGAGAAGCGCGAGGCAGCCGAGCGGCGCGCGGCGGCGCTGCGCGAGCGGAACCGGCTCGAGGCGGAGCGGGAGGAGCAGCGGCTGCGCGCGCTTGGGGAGCGCCTGGGCGCGCGGCGCGAGCGCGACGCGGCGCGCGAGGAAGCAGGGCAGCGAGCGCGCGAGCACCGGGCGGAGGCGCAGGCGCGGCGCGCGGAGGAGCTCGCGGCGCGGGAGCGGGCGCGCAAGGTGTCGGACGGGTGGTCGGTGGAGCACGCGGTGAGCTCGCGGGTGGTCGTGCCGTCCAAGGGCTGCGAGTTCGTGCCGGAGACCTTTCCGCAGACCTCCCTCAGGGAGGACCGCCGCCTCAACGGCATCCTCCGGCGCGCGTCGGAGTACGGCGAGGCGCTGGAGAACCGGCGCGCCATCAACGACCGTCACCGCTCGCGGCTCGAGAAGCTGCTCGTGTAATCAATGGCTCCAAAGGCTCGCGGATGGCTCCAAGAGCGCGGGCGCGGTTGGCGAGCAAGGACGGGGCGTCGCCTCGCTCGGGGAGCGATGCGGGGCGAGCAGTTGGCGCGACAGCAGAGCGAGGACATGAATGCAGGGCGGAGGCGTATGTGCAAGATAATGTAAGTGCAGGCAGGCGCAAGATAATAAAGGCGATTGTACAAGCTCGGCAAGGCGCGGGTCGTGTGCGCCTCCCACCACCGCCCGACTCCGGCGGGCACGAGGCACGCCCAGAGAGGAGGGACGCGCCGCATGTGGCGCGCGCCTCTCCGTGGGAGCGAGGAGGCGTGGGGCAGCGAGGAGGCGCGTCAGCGGGGCCCGCGCAGCGCCCGGAGTTTTTCGAGCGAAAGCGGGATGTCCCTGCGGCCCCGCGCCCCGCGGCGCGCTCACCGCGCGTGCCCGCGCGGGGGGGGGGCGCGCGGAGCGCGGGCACCTTGTGAGGGTGGTGTCGTCGACTTCGTCGCGGAGAGCGGGCGGGAGGCGCTCGTACAGCCCCTGCATCAGCTGCAGGTTGCGCTCGAGCGCGTGGAGCGTCACGCGCTCCTCGCCGTCGCGCGCGCGCCCCTCCTCCGGCTCGGTCGAGGACTCCTCCACCGCCTCCCCGAGCCCAATGTACCCCTGCTCCACGCGCCGCACCTTCTCCTGCGCCCACCGCAACGCCCGAGGGAGGGTGACCCTTTCTCCCTTCCTCTCCCCACCGGCGCCGGCGCCGAACGATAATGGCTCTAGTGGCGAGGCTTCCGCGCGCCGCTCTGCGCCCCGGTGCCGCTTGGGGCAGGCGCGGGCGGGGCCGCACCTTGAAGGGCGCGCGCATGAAGTCGGCCCAGTCGGGTCCGAGGGCGTCGCGCCGCTCCTCGATCGACACGTTTCCGTTGGTCAACCGTGCGACCACGCCGTTGAGCCGCGCGAGGTCCGCCGTCACCTTGCACATCCCCTCCACTGTTGCGCGCGCGCGCGCGCGTAAGAGGCCCAGCCCGCCGTGGCGCGCGCGCGCGCGCGCGGCGCCGGGCTACAGGGCACTCGGCGGGGCCGAGCGGTGCGCGAGCGAGCGGGAGGCGGGAGGGGGGCGGCGGACCGGTGGGGAAGCCCTGCTCGTCGCGCTGGATGGTCTCGAGCCACTCCTCTGGCTGCATCATGTCCCTCACGTCCGCCAGCATCGCGTCCAGCTCCCGCGTCTGCGCCTCCACCTCCGCCTCGTCCTCGTCCTGCTCGAGCGCCCCTGGCGTAATCTGCGCCCGACGCCGCCGCTCGGGTCACCAGCTGCGGCACCGCCGCGCTTATCGGCCGTCTCGCACGCTCGCGCGGCGCGAAAGTGGCCGGGCGCTGCTCTGATAATGGCTCCAAGACCTTGACGTTCTTCTCGAGCGGCTTGTCCGGGCCGAGCGCGCGCGCCGTGACGCCCGGGGGGCCCCACACGCGCCCCTCCACGCTCGAGTCGCGCAGCGAGACCGCCGGGAGCCGCTCGGCCCCTGCCCTGCCCGCCCCGCCCTCCCCCCCGTCCTCGTCGAGATCGACATGCACCGCCACCTGCCGCGCCCCGCCGCGCCCCCGTCACCCTCCGCGCCCCAACTTTCCCCCCCCCCCTACTAAGTGGACACGCCACGTCCCTCACCCCGTGCTAATTGGACACGCCGCGCTTCCGTCACCCTCCGCGCCCAACTCCCTCCTCGGGCGAGCGGGGCACCGCCGCCGCGAGCGCGAGCGGGGTGGGGGACGCGGTGTGTCCACTTAGTACGAGGGGAGGGACGAGAATTGTCCGGTTGGTACGGGGAAGGGGGGGGGGGGGCGCACCTGTGCCATGTGGCGGAAGGCGCACTGCCGCAGCTCAGTGCGCGACGCCCCGCCCACCACCACCTGCGCGCGGCCCCCGCTCGCTGTGACGCCGCGCCGCGCCGCTGCCGGGGCGCCGCTGCCCGGCGCCCCCCCTCGTGGGGGACGGCGCACCCCCACGTAGAGCCGCTCGAGCTCCAGCTCGGCAAGGGACGCGGAGGCGGCGTCGATGACACGGAATCCGTAGCTGCCATCGTCGCCGTCCGACACCACCGATCCCGCAGCGGCCACCACGGCGTCGTCCCACGCCGCGACGCCGCCCATGCAGAGCGCCGACGGCCCAAGCCCACCAATCGAGCAGTCCTTGATCGCCAGCGAGGAGTTGGCGGTCGCGCGCAGGCACACCCCGCCCACGGCGCGCAGGCCACAGCCGTCGAGCACGAAGGCCGAGGCGACCATCTCCACGGTGCATGCGCCGCCGCGGTCGCCGGTGTCGCGGAGGAGCTGCACCCCGCGGAAGGCCCCGCGCGAGCCCTCCTCGAGCACCCACGCGCCCCACAGCAGCGCGCCGGGGTCGCCGCTGATCTGAAGGTCGGGGTCGCGGCGGCAAGCGCCTCCCATCTCGACGGGCGACTCGATGCGGAACGCCTCCGAGGAGTTGTTGATCATGCCTGTGCCGTTGCCGATCTCCGCGAACGGCGGCACGTCCAGGTCGTACGACGTCGTCACGTAGATCTCGTCCTCCCAGCGGTACTCCCCCGCGTCGACCAGGATCGCGGGCGCCACCCCGGCGTTCGCCTGCACCATCTCCGCCGCGTGCACCGCCGCCGGAATCGTCGGGACCACTCGCGGCACGCGGATTTCCTGCGATCCCGGCGCCAGCTCGGTCAGGCCCTCGCAGCGCAAGGACCTGGGGTTGAGAGCCGCGCAGGACACGGCGAGCAGGGGCAATCACCTCCAACGTGCCCGGACCCGCGGGCTCGTAAGGCATCGTCCGGATAGCCTCGCGGTTCCACGAATCCCTGTCTCGCTTGATTTCTTCCACCTGCCTGCGCACGGCTTCCCTGTCGAAGTCCTCGCTGCTTTCACTTTCTTCGATCGGATCCTCGTCATCGCCATCGTCGAGACCAACGAGCAGCCTTGGATCGATGGCCTCCGGATCAGCGTCTGACCCTTCCTCCTGCGATTGGCGTTTTGCCGCGTGGTGAGGAACCCCCCGTGGGAGCATTCCGAACTCCCGCCAGGCACAGAGGAAGGGGCCGCGGCCAGGCACAGGGGAAGGGATGGCAGGAACACCTCGTGCATCTCCCCCGTGACGCCCATATCCGCGCTTCCCCCCCGCAATCGCAGATTCCGGAGGCGACTGCCGGCCGGACGCCAGCCCTGAAGCGAATGAGCCGGCAGCAGGTCTGCCCCGCGCTCAGTTGCGAATGCACTTGTGTGCACCGCACCGCGGGCAGAGAGTATCGCTGTGCGTGAACGGCAGCCGACTTCGCGCAGATGACATAATATAAGAGCGCATTTGAGGACCGATACTGCAGCCCCGTTGAGAGGCGGGACCGCCATTCCCGCCGACGAGATCGTCCTCGACGATGTCTCTCTCAAGAGAGAGGCGGGCTCAACAGAGAGGCTTTTTCTTTCAAGGAGTAGGTGAACAGCCGCGGAGGGGATGCAGAGCCTTACGCGCACCGCCGCAGCAGGGCTGGTCACTCTGGCCCTTGTTCTCGTAGTGCTGGCGAACGGGCGCAGTGCTCGTCGGATTTCTGCAGTGGTAATTCCCTCGTCACTCGCGCGTGAGCAGTCTGTGCTGCCTTCAGTCCCTGGGTTCCAGCGCTCGGTTTTCGGCTGGGCGCCAGCCGAAGACGCGGCGTTGTTTCGAGGTCGCGCTATGATTGGATCTCTGTGACAGCATGACGAGTGTCTCTTGTCTGGGATGGGGTCATTCACCGGGCCGCTTGCTGGCCCACTGGGTCACAGACAAGCTACGCCTTGCGGCCCAGTCTTGGGGGAGCCCGGTGCGACTCGAAGTGTGTACGAGAATGCGGGCCCAGTGGACCGTGCCGCGCGCCCGGTATCTGATGCTGACAGACCTGTGTCTGCTTGCAGTCGGAGGACACCGTGCTGGATAAGATGCGGTTTGACAATCCCAAGCGCATGTGCTGTGGCCCAGTGGCTTGGCCGTGCTGCCATGAGGAGGCTTGCTGCGACGCGTGGGAAGAGAACCAGCTCGGCGAGGCGGACAAGGCGAAGCCGATGCAGCTCTATGAGGTCGAGCCGCTGCAGGTCCGCAGCCCGGGCCCAGGGCCGGCCTACGTGCGGCAGATGGAGTAGGGGCGAGGATGATTTGTGCATAAAATATTGTCGAGGCGAGTTCGAGTGCTCGATTGCCTCCATGCTGGGGGGGCGCGAGCGATGCTGCTCGCCCGCCATGCATGCAGGTCCACAACCAGCAACTGTACATTCAACGCGAGCCCTCGGACAGCCCCTCTCGTGCCGACGCTCGTTAGGGTTTGGGGCCCTCGAACTCTCGCGCCGACGCGGTTGACGCGTTCGAGTCCAGCGGCCCAAACGCCACGCGCGCAGGCGCCACCGCGCGCTTACCGGCCTGCGATGGGCTCGCCGGCAGCGCCGGGCGCAGGGTGCCAGGCGCGTAGCGCCCAAGCGCCGCGCCGCCGCCGGCGTCGCCGGCGAGCAACGGCGCGCCTAGCGTGCCAGGCGAGGACGGCGGCGGGGGCAGGCGGCCGGCGAGGAGGCGGGCGGCAGGCGGCGCGCCCCTCCCCGCGCCGAGGGGCGCATCCCCACGGGCGGCGAGGAGCGCGCGCGCCTCCTCGAGCTCGAGGATCAGGAGTCGGTTCGCCTCGCGGAGCGTCCGCGCGTCCACGCAGCCCCCCGCCGCCGACGACGACGCGCGCGCCGCCGTCTTCAGCGCCTCCTCCTCCGCAAGCATGTCAGCGAGCCTCGCCGCTTCCCCGCGCGCCTCCGCCGCGCGCGCCTCCGCGGCAGCCGCGCGCGACTCTGCTTCTGCCGCCTGCGCGTGCAGGCGCTGCTCCGCCTCCGCGCGCGCGC
>Ga0115567_10002720_pt1 | contig 17517 bp, 14 predicted proteins | sample COGITO_mtgs_1204_2_FD_88679 | JGI IMG/M metagenome (GOLD analysis project Ga0115567, IMG submission 88679) | Pelagic marine microbial communities from North Sea - COGITO_mtgs_120412 | ecosystem: Environmental > Aquatic > Marine > Epipelagic | place: Germany:Helgoland, sampling site Kabeltonne... | reverse complement strand
TTCAGCCACTCTGCCACCTCTCCAATAGTTTTAAGGGACGCGAAAGTATGGAAATGAGACCATTATTTTTCTCCGCCCACAGTCGGATCCATTTTATAGGCTTTTTGGACGTACGCATTGCCAATTTTCACATGACCCATTTGTTGATGAAGAATACCCAAATTCAACAATATGCGCGCATTGGTTGTGTCAAGCTCATAAGCCGTTGTAAAGTTCGTCATGGCCGAATCAAGCTGCCCCGACATAGCGAATACAATTCCAATTTTCTGGTAAGCACTTGCATTATCCGGGTCCCATTTTCGAGCTAAACGTAGGTTCTCTTTTGCCTTTTCTAGGTCATTCAGCTCTTTGCCATAAACCTCACCTAAAGCTGAATAAATCTTCGATTTATTCTTTCCTTTTAGCAATTTGGTTAACAAAGAATAGCCCTTAATAGCCGTTTCAAAATCCTTCTTTTTAACAGCCACATTGGCCACGGCTTCCATGTTATTCAACATTCGGCTATCATATGGCTTAATTCGAAGTGCTCCAGCAAAAAAACGCACACTCTCTGCGTAATTACCCTGTTCAAAATAGATGTTTCCCAGAATGTCCAAGGGTGGATAATACTGCGGATAAATGCGCAAAGACTGAAGGCAATAATTTTCCGCCTCCTTCAACATAGCCGTGCGTTGTTGTTCGTTTTTCTCCTTTTTAGCGCGATCGAGTAATTCGCTGCCCATTGTCATTTTGACTTTTGATGATCCATCAGAAGTGCCAACGTCCGCAGTCGCCAGGGAATAATCGTTTTCCCAGGCATAGTTTCGAACTATCGTCATTCCAGAATAAACGACAATGAGCGCTGCGGCCAACAACACGCCTGCGTTAATCCCATCCTTCTTTCCGAGTTTATGCACGAGGAACCAAGCGATTGGAAGCGCAAAGCCAAGCGATGGAATGAACAAGAAACGCTCATTCATAAAAGCCCCAATGTCAAAAAACAGGTTTGAAAAGAGGATAAACGTCCCTAAATAGAACAAGACGCTGTACCCTAAAATGCTCGCGCCCTTCCCCGAAATCTTTCGATAAAGCGTATATAACCCGAACCCGAACATGACCACATAAATCAGGGCTGCGGCCATAGCCAGCGGATTTGACCAATCCACATAGCCGCTGGACCCTGCTGCAAGTTCTTGATAAGTATGAAATGGATGAAATGGGTAATAATCGTGTGTTAGCGGATGAGGCCAAAACAAAAGCTTGATGTAAAGACCCATCGTAAAGAAAATACTCGCCATTTGTTCATCGGGCGTTGCATTCAAGTAGGGTTTATTCATCAGCTCCTTTGGCACATCGAGCATACTACCTTGGTCATCCAAAATAATCGTACGCAAGGCAAGGTAAGCGAACGTAAACACGACCATGGGCGCTATGGAAATGATGCTTTTCTTCAAATTTCCTTTTGGGAAAAAAATCAAGGTGAGTGGAACAACGCCTAAAAAGGTCACAGTCGATTCTTTGGAAGCTAAACTCAACCAAAACCATATTCCACTCATGAGCAAGGGAAGCGTACCTCCGCGTTTCAAGTAGTTAAGCAAAGCCGAAAAGCTAAGCAATGCAAACAGCAAGCTCATGATCTCATCGCGACTTTTTATGTTAGCGCCAACTTCGGTATGTGTTGGGTGAGCAAGAAAAATCATGGTGGCCACAACAGGCACTGTCCACCACCATCGGTCGCGGCTCTCGTTCTCAAAAATCTGTTGAAGGACAATCAACAGGATCACTCCCATGAACCCATAAAGCAAAATATTCACCGCATGGCTGACCATAGCGTTTTTGCCAAAAATTTGCCACTCAATGGCGTGCGTGGTGAGCGCCAAGGGGCGATAACGCCCTCCTTCTACTAGGTTTTTCTTTTTGCCAAAAAACCCTGTCATCATATCGTTTGTCCAAATCTCCTTGATGCCCGAGACGCCTTTTTTGGTGTACTCATTTGCCGTGATGTACAGCTTGTCATCTAAAGCGTAATCGAAGGAAATGGTGTTGGCATAGAGCAGCATGCCAAAGACAAACATGAAGAAAATGGCGTTCCAGTTTTGGCCTTCTTTTGGGTTCGCAAATGATGCCACAGCTTCTAATTCATCTAAGGCTTCAACTTCCTTTTTATGCTTCTGATATTTCTGTTTTTCCTTTCGCCCCATTTGGTTTTATGCAATCGACATTTCACCGCGAATATTGGAATTTAGATGCGCTTTTATCCAGACGGGGTCGTCACTATGGCCCAATAATACCATGAGTTTTGTTATGGCTGCTTCTAAGGTCAGGTCACTGCCACCAATAACACCCATTTCAAGTAAAGCCTGACTCGTGGCATATTTCCCTTGCTCCACTTTTCCTTTCATGCATTGTGTAATGTTCAACACAATCAATCCGTTATCAATTGCCGATTTCAACGCTTCTAAAAACCATGGCTGTTGACTGGCATTGCCAGACCCGAAGGATTGTAAGACCAGCGCTCGCTGATTCTCGGTGCCGATTTGAGCCAAGAGTTGCTCTTCCGAAATACCTGGAAACAGAGTCAAAACTCCGACAGATGCATCCAAATTGTGATGCACATCAAATTGCTCCGATTTGGGTCGAAATAGTCGGGCGTAGTTCACTTCAATGTGAACCCCAGCCTCAGCTAAAAGCGGATAGTTTGGCGAGCTAAAAGCCTCAAAGGCTTCGGCACTCACTTTTGTGGTTCGATTTCCCCGATAGAGTTTGTATTCAAAATAAATGGCCACTTCTTGTATGACAGGTTCGCCATTCTTTGTCAAAGCCGCCATTTCAACAGCCGTGATTAGGTTTTCGCGTGCATCCGTTCGAATCATTCCTATTGGCAACTGCGACCCAGTCAGAATAACGGGCTTCCGCATTCCATCCAGCATAAAGCTCAATGCAGAAGCGCTATAGGCTAAGGTGTCCGACCCGTGGAGAATGACAAAGCCATCGTATTTCAAGTAGTTTTCTTCTATGATGCGCGCCATTTGAAGCCAGTGCTTCGGTTGCATGTCTGAAGAATCAATGGGTTTTTCGAACGAAGCCGAGTCGAGCTTCACGTCCAACTTTTTGAGCTCAGGAACTTGATCCAGGATATGCGATAGGTTAAACGGTACCAAGGTTTTTCTGTCCTCAGCTTCCACCATGCCGATGGTGCCGCCTGTGTAAATGATCAATATGGATGTCACCGCGCGAATTTGATGGTTTTATCGAAATAAAAGCCCGCGGTTGCCATCAGTTGCATTCTTCCATTCAACATGGGGTTCATTGGAGCCCTTGTAGCATCCCAACCATCAGGGTAGATGCTCGTTGTGGCATCTGGATGATAAAGCGTCCGCGACTCAATTCTCAAAAAACCATTGGTTGTAGGTGCATATTCAAACCCAAACGTAGATCCAAAAACAGTCATTCCTGTTGCGTCCGTGGATAGTCTACTCGCTCCTGTGGTTGAATTCACCGATGGAGAATAACTAAAACTATTGATGTTGCTTTCATCGCTAAACACTTCACCTCGAAAGCTTGCTGCAAACTGGTCTGAGAAATGGTATTTAAACGTTGCAAGACCCGCAATCAATGGATTTGCTAGCCACCCGTTTGATCCAATTGGAGTAGTCGGTCGCCATTGATTTGCAACCGCCACATCTAAGCCAACTTGAACGTCCAGTTTCTCATAATTCCAATTCGCAAACATGTTCTGATAAATGAGATATCCATCGCGCAATTGACCTACCCTTTCCTGACCTGCCATGGCAGCGTAGCCCATGCCAAAATGATCGCCAAAATCATGCGAAACCAATAAACCAAAGGTTTTATAATCATTGTTGTCAATGTGCAAGTTGTATCCATTAATGGCATGCAATTCAAAATGCCACTCCGACTCCGTGTCGTAGCTTAAACGAGCTCCACTTTGATAGAAAGGTCCGTAAAACGTTCCCAGAGTGATAATGCTCATCAAATTATCCTTTGGTAGGAAGCTCTCCGTACCAACATGCGTTTTGAAAAACCCCATGTCGAGCCAAAGGCCTTTGGCTAATCTAACTCCGGCATTCGCTTCTTGAATGTTTCGATACGTTCCCGCCCAAGTAATGGCCGGAATATCGCCTGCGTGTAAAGTCAAAACGCCTCGCATTCGATTTGAGTTGTAAGCGGCAGTGAGCTGCGCGATGTTCAATCCGAAATTATTGTGGTATGCGCCAATTGCGTCATGTTGTTGGTAAGCAACTTCTTTTGCGTTGGTGTAATAGGAATAGTAGCCATCGGCATAACCGCCAAAACTCACTTCAGATGAGTCCTTTTCATCTTGAGCGAATGCTATAAAAGGGAAAAGTAAGGCTACTAGTGATAATGCTTTATTCATGATCAGAAAATTCTCGGTTAAATAATGCTCGGCAATTTTGTGTAGTGGCTCGGGCGATTTCTTCCACTGGAAGTTGATAGCATTCTGCCAGTTTTTCGGCAACTAATTTAGTGTAAGCCGGTTCGTTTCGTTTTCCTCGATGCGGCACAGGAGCCAAATAGGGCGCATCCGTTTCCAAAATCAAATGCTTCAGGTCGATGTCGCTAATGAATTGATCAATCTTGCCATTTTTGAAGGTGACTACACCGCCAATTCCCAATTTGAAACCGCCATAATCAATGATGTGCTGAGCTTGCTCTTTCGTTCCGGTGAAGCAATGAAAAACGCCCGTCAACCATTCGTCATTTAAGCGGTCAATAACTTCTAAGGTCTCATCAAAAGCATCGCGCACGTGAATAACAATGGGCAATTTTAAAATCTTAGCCCATTCTATTTGCTGTTCAAATGCTTCGACCTGGATATCCAATGTGCTCTTGTCCCAATAGAGATCGATACCTATTTCGCCCACGGCCACATATTTCCGCACGGGCTTAAATAAATGTTCGTGAATAACGTCCAATTGTTGCTGAAAATCGTCCTTGACCGAACAAGGGTGCAAACCCATCATGGGATGGGCGTGATAGGGCAAGCGATCGGCTGTTTTATGCAGCGCCTCGATGTATTCCACATCAATGTTGGGCATCAAAAAGTGCTGTACGCCCGCTTGTTTGGCTCGCGCGATCATGAGATCAAAGTCCGCATCAAAATCTTCGTGGTAAATATGGGTGTGGCTGTCAATTAGCATTCGAGCCACTAATTACATCAATTTTCGCAAAAGCAACACGCATCTGTCAAAGAATAACTTTTTTCAACCATCATTTGCTACAAACATGGGAGCAATCCGATGCCCTGATTCGGTTGAATTGGTGACATTCGCAGCATCAAAACCACTACGCGCATATTGATCGTTCGCTTCAGCTCCATTGGCGATATTGTAATGACTACGCCCGTCATTCGATTGCTGAAAACCCAGCTAGAAGGCGAAGTGGAGATTGATTACATCACCAAACAGGCGCATGTGTCCATTTTGGATTTGAATCCACACCTCAATCGTGTCATCGGCATTCAAAAGCATGTTTCAGAAGTGGCGCAAGTGCTTCGCGAGGCAAACTATGACTATGTTATCGACCTACACAACAACCTGCGGTCGAGGCAAGTCAAGCGAGCAACAAAAGCCTTGACCTTCACTATTGAAAAGCGAAACTTGGCCAAATGGATTTACGTGCGCACGAAAAAAGAATGGCTGCCTATTGGTCATTTTACCGAGCGCTGTATTGCGGCCGTCAAATCTTTAGGGATAGTTGATGACGAAAAGGGGCTCGATTTTTTTATTCCCAAGGACAAGGAGATTTCCATTCAATCTTTGCCAGAACGCTTTCATAACGGCTATGTAGCCTACGCCATTGGTGGGAAAATGGAAGGTAAAGTCCTGCCTACTCGAAAAATCATTGAGCTGTGTGAAAACATAGAAAAGCCCATTGTGCTGTTGGGTGGTAAGGAAGATGCTGTGCGGGGTTTTGAAATTTCGCAGCGCACCGAGCGCCATGTTTGGAATACATGTGGAAAGCTAGACTTGCAACAGAGCGCTAGCTTTATCAAACAAGCAGAAGTTATCATAACCCATGATACGGGGCTAATGCACATTGCTGCAGCTTTGGAAAAAAGAATCATTTCCCTTTGGTTTGCAACCACCCCTCAACTCGGTTTTTCCCCTTGGCGACCGGGATCTGGTTCGGTTATGATTGAAGCCGATTGCGAGAAGCGACCTACGAGCAAGCTTGGCAACCGCGGGTTTAACGATGGTTGTGTTTTTAATGTCGATTTGGAAAAGGTTGTGAAGGAGGTTAACGCCTAATCCAACTCAAGTTCTATCATCGGATCCCAAAAGACTTTCGTAAAATTTACCACCCTATCATTTTTGACTTCTACACCTTCAGCAGCCAATCGTTCTTGCATGGTAAAGGGGGTTTCAAAGTGCATTTTACCCGTTAGCAGCCCTTGGCTATTCACAACACGATGTGCCGGAACAGAAGGAATTTGAACATGGGCGTTGTTCATAGCCCAACCCACCATACGCGCTGAGCGTGCTGCGCCTAGGTATTTCCCAATGGTTCCGTAGCTCGTTACTCTGCCATGGGGAATGAGCCTTGCCACCTGATATACTTGATCAAAAAAGTCTTTTTCCACGAATGCAAATTGATCATAAAAATCGCGAATCATCCCTAATGTGCGGAAATTAGCGTCTTGACGACATAATTTCGCCAAATGGCAAGAGCCACTAGACTAACCTTAATCCTCGGCCTCCTACCTCTGCTTGGACTGACTCAAGCTGCGAAAAAGTCCATAGCGGCTACGCGCATTGAGCAAGCTCCGCACATTGACGGCAAGCTCGATGATGATGTGTGGAAATCAGCTCCCATCGCCAAAGACTTCATCATGTATGAGCCTGAAAATGGTGCGCCAGAAATCGAGGGTTTTGAGACCGTAATTCGCGTTTTATACACCGATAATGCCCTCTATATCGGAGCCATGCTCTACGATCCATCGCCCGACAGCATTTTAAAACAACTCACCAAACGCGATGTTTACAACGAAAACTGCGACTGGCTTGGCTTCTTCATCAATCCATACAACGATGGGCTGAGTGATTTCAATTTTTGGGTAACCGCAGCGGGCACACAAAGCGATTCGAAAACAACGGTCAATGGCGATGACTTTAGTCTCAACTCGGTTTGGAAAAGCGAGGTAAGCATTACCGAGAATGGCTGGATCATGGAAGCGGAAATCCCCTATATCGCTCTACGGTTTCCTGAAACTCCTGTTGCCGATTGGGGGCTCAATTTCATGCGCAGCATCCGCAGAATCCGAAAAACCTATTCATGGAATTTTCTCGATTTGGCTTCGGGCAATCGCTTGGAGTATCAATGCGGATTACTCACCGGAATGACGAACATCGACCCACCCATTCGGCTTTCAGCCATGCCTTACGTTTCATCTTATGTCGATGATTTTAACGGCAAAACAACTTATGACATAAATGCTGGACTCGACTTAAAATATGGCATCAATGAAAGCTTTACGCTTGACGCCACCTTGATTCCAGACTTTGGCCAAGTGGCATATGACGAGCAGTTTCTCAATCTGAGTCCATTTGAAAGTCAGTTTGATGAGAATAGGCAGTTTTTCACGGAAGGCACAGAGCTGTTTAACATTGGTAACTTGCTTTATACCCGAAGAATTGGTGGGGCGCCAAAAAACATTCAGGGCGTAAACTTGAACCGTTCTGACTCGGTAGAAATCCGTCAAGAATATACTCGGCTTATCAATGCCACCAAGGTTTCGGGTCGCACAAAGAATAACTTGGGACTAGGATTTATGAACGCGCTGACGGCTGACAATTATTCAACCCGAGTGGAAGCTGGGGTGGAAACGGAAGTCCTTACTGAACCCATGACAAACTACAATGTCATCGTAATGGATCAGCGCTTCAATCGCAATTCTTCGGTGAGTTTGGTAAATACCAATGTCATGCGCAAAGGCGGCAGCCGCGATGCCAACGTAACCGCACTATTGGGGTCATTCTATTCAAAATCCGGCAACCACTTATTGGATGTTAGCGGTAATCAAAGCGCCATATTTCAGGGTGATTCCATTGAAACGGGATATCGTTATTCGGCTCGACTGGCCGATGTTGGCGGACATTGGCGATGGGCAGCTCAGCATGAGCTTAAAACGGATGATTACAACATTAATGATCTAGGATTTCAACGCAGAAACAACGCCATTTACTACCAAGGCGAAGTGGGTTACAGAACCACAAAGCCTGTTGGTCCTTTTAATAAATTCAGTCATGACATCATAGCGTGGTATCAGTTTTTATATAACCCTTATCGCTACGAGGAAACGGTTATTTCCTATAAGAATTTCTTTTTGCTCCGTAGGTTCTTTGCCTTCGGGGTAAACGCGGCTATGACTCCCAATGACGTTTACAATTACTTCGAACCCCGCGAGGCGGGTCGATGGTTTAAAGGTCCGGCACAACGCAGTGTAGGAGGGTTTATATCATCCGATTATCGCAAGACATTCGCTATAGACGCAAACGGCACTTTCTTTTGGTGGAATCGATTGGGTAAGCAGGAAACGACTTTCCAGCTTAAGCCACGCCTGCGTCTAGGCGATCACTTTTTTGCGTTGCCCATATTCAAGATTGTTGATGCCAAAAACGATTATGGATACGTCCCTGATGCCGACCCAAACAACATCCATTTTGGGTGTAGAAACACGTTGACCTTTACGAACTCCATCGATGCGCAGTTTGTCTTTACGCCAAAGTCATCGGTTACGCTCGTTCTGAGACACACTTACACCGATGTAGATTACAAGGATTTTTACCTCTTGGAACACGATGGCAATCTCACCCCAGCAAGCTTAACGGGAGTGAACGATTTAAACTTCAACGCGTTTAACATCGACTTGAAATATTCGTGGTGGTTTGCTCCAGGCAGCGAATTAGTCATTTTGTATCGGCAAGCCGTTGCATCGGCTGACAACACCGTTGGTCAGTCTTATTATCAAAACCTTGATGGCACCTTCGACAGCCCTGTTCAAAACAATGTGTCGGTTCGATTTACCTATTTCCTCGATTACAATACGGTGCGTAGTAAGTTGCGCACATCAAGGGATTAACGGGCCTGTAGTCGATAACTCAAAAACTTGATTTTCTTGCCTTGCTCCAACCACATTTGTTCGTAAAAGGTTCGAATGTTCAATACGGCTTGCATGGTTTCGTCAAAACTTTTTATTCCTTTTTCGTAAAGCTCATTCGTGTCGTCAAGTTTCTCAAATTGGAGCTTCTTGTTCTCTACATTAAATGCTGGAACGGACTCATTTTTAGTGAAGGCATACAATTCATCGCTGTCCGATTTCAAATTCAATAGCCCAGATGGTTTCAGCAATTTGATGTAGCGATTGAGAAATAACTGACTTGTCAAGCGTTTTCGAGGTTTTACCAATTGCGGGTCGGCAAAAAGTATCCAGATTTCGCTGATTTCATTTTCAGCAAAAAAAGAATTGATAAAGTCGATTTTCGTGCGCAGAAACCTAACGTTTTTCAAACCCTTATCTTCCACCTCCTTCGCCCCAGAAAAGATGCGTGCGCCTTTAATGTCGATGCCAATAAAATTTTTGTCTGGATATATTTCAGCCATGCCAACCGAGTATTCTCCTTTGCCACAAGCTAATTCGAGTACTATTGGATTATTGTTGCCAAACTCCTCGCTCCATTTACCTTTCAAGTGAAAATCTCCATTCAAAACGGCTTCGTTGCTGGGTTGCAGCGCATGTGAGAAGGTTTTGTTTTTTGCGAATTTGGCTAGTTTGTTTTTCCCCATGACAATGTTTCTCTATCGAGCGGCAAAGGTGTGGATTGATTTCTTTCTTTTGGACTAGTGGGTAAACGGGTTTTAATAGCTCCCCTTCACTGGGGTTTAGGTCATGCAACAAGGTGCATTCCCATCATCCAGCAACAGATCGATCATGGAAACGAGGTAATCATAGCAGCGAAAGGAGGGCCGAGGGGCATCATTATGGCCCGATTTCCCGACCTCCAATTCATCGATATTCCTTTCATGGAAATCACCTATCCCCGCGATGGTAATATGTCTCGCCACTTCTTTTGGCGCGGTCCGAGTTTTCTTCACAGTATTTGGCGTGAGCATAAAACTCTCCAACGACTGATTCGAACGATGAAGATTGACCTAGTGATTTCAGATTCACGATTTGGACTATGGTCGCGTAAAACCAAATGCATTTTCATCACCCATCAAGTGCAAATTTTAAGTCCACATTTTCAAGGTTTGATCAATGTTTTAAACCGTTGGGTGATGCGCCAATACAAGGAAGTTTGGATTCCCGACTATGAAGCCGCCCCTGGTTTGGCGGGCATACTTTCCCACCCTGAAATCCTGCCAAAAAACGCTCGATACATTGGCCCTTTAAGTCGATTCAGCGAACCCGTCAAGCGCCAAGCATCAAAATGGAAGTCTATTGCAATCATTAGTGGACCAGAGTCCCAACGATCGCTGTTCGAAGTCGAAATGGCGAGGCAATTTATCGAAAGCGAAGAGCCAGCGCTCATTCTGAGAGGCAAGCCCGACTCAGATGAAAGTCGAGAAATTGGGCAGCTAAAAGTCGTGACTCACCTTGATGACCAATCCTTTATTCAAGCGCTAGCGCAGTCTGAGGAAATCTTTGCGCGGAGTGGTTATAGTACAATCATGGATTTGCATGTCCTTGGATTAACGGCCACCTTTTATCCAACACCCGGTCAAACGGAGCAAGAATATTTGGCTCAATTGCACGGAAACTGAACGGTTTTTACATGCGATAGCTTTCAAAAAGCGCTCGCTCTTCGGCCATGTCCAATTGCGGAAACTTCACTTCAAGACCATCTATCAAATCAAGTTGTTTTCGAACAAAGCGCTGAAAGGAATTGCTCTCTGGATCCATAGGTCGATGTTTGGATGCCTCGACTACGGCCTGCACTTCTTTGCAAATGATGCGCGTTTCATCGCTGAAAAAGCTGTCTTGAAATTTCTCCCAGACATAATCAATCGCTGGTGCAGAGGGGTGAAGCATATCGGCTCCGTAAAATCGATAATCGCGCAAATCATCGATCATGAATTCATAGCTCGGAAAATAATGGCAGCTGTCAAATTCATCCACCACTTCATGAATGGCCGTGTTTAAAATGGATTTGCTGCGCTGGTTTTGAATGGGTCCGTCTTTCCAATGGCGCACTGGGCTCACCGTGAAAACGATGTTGGCCGTCATTTTCTTCGCTGCAAAAAAAGCTGGGATATGCCTTAAAATCAAGTGAACGTCCTGAAAACTAAGGAGGCGTTTTTCAAATTCCTTATTTGGGATTTTGTGACAATTAGCCACGGTATGATCCATGGTTTTGTGATGGTAAACCCATGCGCTGCCGAGGGTGATAAAAACGACATCGGCTTCTAACAGTCGCTGTCGGCCGTTTTCCAATTCTTCATTAATCCCCTGAAGCGTTGCCGCTGCCGTTCGTTGATTAAAGCGCCCATGGTGGTCCAAGCTAACAAAATGATCGGAAACTTCAATCAACTCTGATTCGAGGTAGGGCCGATTGTTAAGCATCCGCTCCAGCGCGTTCATCACCGAAAAAGGATTGAATAATATCCCAAAGGGATTTACAGACGTTGAGAGCTTAGCTTCCAAAAGCAAATCACCGATGTTTTGAGCAAAACAAGACCCTAACAAAACCACTTTCGAGCTATGCGAAATGCTGAAGGGATACTCAGGAGCCGAAATAATGGTGCGAAACTTATCCAATGGTGAAGGTTAAAACGAGAAACGATTAGTAGGAAAAGTTTCGAAACTAAGCTTTGTCGAGGGTAAAAGAAAACGTTGTGCCTTCGTTTAAAGTGCTGTGCACATTAATGGTTTGCCCATGCGACTCAATAATGTGTTTTACAATGGCTAAACCAAGGCCCGTTCCACCCTCATTGCGCGAACGACTTTTATCTACACGGTAAAATCGTTCGAACAGTCTAGGCAGATCGATTTCTGCAATTCCGATTCCGTTGTCCTTTACCTCTACAAGCATCTTCCCCGACATTTCTGTAAACTGAATTTCACAATAGCCCTTCTTGTGGCCATAGTAAATCGCATTCAATATCAAATTCGAAAAAACACGAATCAGTTTTTCGCGGTCTGCTTTCACCCAAATTGGTCTGTCGTATTCCTTATCAAACCTCAAATTAATCTTCTTTTCCTTTGCTCTAATTTCCATGAGAGAAAAAACGCCCTCGACCAAATCCAAGATATTAATACGCTCGACTTTCATCGACTCACGACCCGCCTCAATGTTGGCAATCTCATCCATATCCTTGACCAAAGCGGTCAGTCGTTCAAGGTTTTTATCCGCTCGGTTCAGATAGTCGTAATTGATTTTTGGATCTTCCAATCCACCCTCAATTAGCGTATCCAAATATCCCTGCATATTGAAAATTGGTGTGCGAAGTTCATGGGCTAGATTCCCAATAAACTCTCGTCTAAAGCGCGCTTCTTGACGCAGCGACAAAATCTCTTCGTGCTTTACACTCGACCAGGCTAGCACTTCATCCTTTACCTGAGAAATTGCAGGTGTGGCTTTCGGAGTAGAGGTTTTCGATTTATCAGACCCTTGAATGATGCGATATATGACATTGATTTTGGCAACAATGATTTTATCTATAATCAGCCATGCGATCAGATAGGAACATAGAAAAACCCCGGCTGGGACGATTGCTAAACACCAAGCGGGAAAAATAGATCCATAAGCAACATATAAGACCCCAAGCAAGATGGCTGCAACAGCGGTATTGATCAAACCGATGATAGCGGCTGCCTGTGAGGAGTTCTCTATCTTCATGTGAGCGTCAATTTACTCCTCAAATTTATACCCAACCCCTTTTATGGTCGTAATGTGGGAACTACCGATTTTTTCGCGAAGTTTCCGGATATGCACATCAATGGTGCGATCACCTACAATCACATCATCACCCCAAACCGAAGATAAAATGTGGTCTCTGGTAAAGACTTTACCTGGAACGGAAATCAAGAGCGCCAATAGCTCAAACTCCTTTTTAGGTAAGTTCAGCTCTTTTTCTTCTTTGATAACAACGTATCGATCACGATCGATGGTTAGCGATTTTAACTCAACAGCAACAGGCGAATCAATGGCCATTTCTTTTCTGCGCAATAAAGCCTTAATCCTACTGAGTAGCACCCGTGGTTTTATTGGTTTTGTAATGTAATCATCTGCACCTGCATCAAATCCGGCAATTTGCGAATAATCCTCGCTGCGTGCGGTTAGGAAAGCGATGAGTATGTCTTTTGTTTCAATCCCTTCTCTGAGTTGCAAACAGGTTTCCATGCCGTCCATTTCGGGCATCATAACATCGAGCAATATCAGGTCTGGTTTTTTCTTTCGCGCAATTTCGATGGCTTCTCGCCCATTACTTGCTGTATATACCTTAGCGCCCTCTCGTTTAAGGTTATAGCTTAAAAATTCTAGGATATCTTTTTCGTCATCTACAACGAGAATTTTCTTTCTGGAGAGCATTAATTCTTGATTTTCTGAATCTGTGCTCGAAGTTAAATTGGCTGCCATAAAGCAAAGGTTACGATGTTTTTATCAAAGCTTTAAATAATTTCCCCCAATGTTAAGATTATGTGAAGTGCGGTTAACAATAGTATAACCGCCAGTTAAAAGTGGCCTTATATATACACTGGAATTTTGTCTCATCAAATAAGAACAAATAATTCAGTGATGAGAAACTTCTTTACTACCGTTTTAGCGCTATCAATCATTCTTATAGCCAATGCAACACCTGACGATTCGAATGGCGTGGTCAAAGGTAAGGTGCAGGAAAGCTTGGAAGGGCAATCCGTTCCAGTTCCTTTTGCCAATGTTTTTTTGGCGGGAACGAGCATAGGTGGTTCAACCGATTTTGACGGTCATTTTGAGTTTTCTGCGAGCCCGGGAACCTATCAGCTTATCGTAAGTAGCTTGGGATATGTTGCCGACACGATTGAAATCATTGTGACGGCAGGATCGACAATTGAAACTGCTATTGAGGTGAGTCCAGATGCTCAAATCTTAGAAATGGTTCAGATCGAAGCGAAGATGGATCGTGAAAGCGAGACGCTTTTGCTAATGGAACAAAAAAATGCTTCAACCATTACGCAATCCATCGGTGCCAGTGAGCTTTCAAACAAAGGTGCGAGCGATGTTGAACAGGGGCTAACCAAGGTCAGTGGAATCACGCGTTCAACAGCCAGTAGCGACATTTTTGTTCGCGGTCTGGGTGATCGCTATAACAATGCCACCCTAAATGGATTACCTATTCCCTCGTCCAACCCAGATAAAAAGGTCATTCAACTTAGCATATTCCCAACGAGTGTGGTGAAAAGCATTGATGTCAATAAAACTTTCACACCAGACCTTCAGTCTGATTTCGCAGGAGCTAACATCGACATCTATACCAAAGATTATTACGAAGATCCATTCGCCCAGGTAGGATTTAACGTATCCATGAATAGCATCACAACGTTCAAGGATTTCGAACGCGCTCAAGGAAGCAGCTACTCCATACTCGGCAACCAATCAGAATCTCGAAACTTGCCTTCATCCATTTCTTCTGGATATGAGCGCTCGTATTACAGTTCTCCAGCCGATGACGCTACTCCCGTGTTCCAACGGAGCTTTAACCCCATTTTAACGAAAGCCGCCCCTAATTACGGTTATTCTGTTTTGGGCGGAGACGCTACAGAAGTTGGAAAAGATGGGAAGCTGGGTTTTTTAGTTTCCGCAGAACAAAGTAGCGGTTATCAATATCGAGAAGGCTATTCTCGAAACACAGATTCATCAGGTGTGGACAAAAACTATTTCGCCACGCAGACCTTTGACTACAACACACAAACTACTGGGCTAGCCAATGTGCACTATGAAATAAACCGAAGGAATAGTATTCAGGTCAATGGGCTTTATACGAATAGCACTAACGACCAAGTCTCGAACTATGATTCTCAAATTTTAGACAGAGATCGTAACACCTACACGTATTCAACGCGGAATACTTTGCGCATAAACTCACTTTATACCGCTCAAGTGTTGGGAAAACACGAAACAAAAAACGAACGATTTCTGATTTCTTGGGGCGGTTCGTATAATCTGGCTAAAAATGACGAACCAGATCGGACACAACTGTTGTTTGAAGCATCTGACGCATCAAAATCCGATTATCGATTAGAGGCCTTAAATGCATCTGACAATCACCGATTCTTCAGTTCACTTTCTGAAGAGGAGTTGAACGGCCGAGTTGACGTTCGTTGGAAGTTTAAGCAAGACCAGGAGTCAGGTAAGGCCTTAGGTGCAATATCCGCAGGATTTCAACCAAGAATGAAAACGAGAACATTTGAATGGCGACAATTCAATATGTCGATGCGTCAATACGCAGATTCGCTTCAAAACAATCACATTATTGTAGACCAACTAAACCCAGATGCATTTCTCGGAGACGATGCTTATTCAGCTGGATTATACAGCTACGAAGAAGCTCGAGATGGTTCTCGCACCCATTTTGTACAACAAAACATTTTGGCCTCATACATCATGCTTGACTACACGTTCGGGAGTCGATTAACGATGATCGGTGGCGCGAGGATAGAAAAGACGAACCAAGTCATTCAATACAAGCAACTGCGAAATTTATTGAGCGATCCGTATCAAGTAAAGCAATATGACACCCTAAATATTCTGCCTTCTTTTTCCTTAAAATATGAGCTAAACGAGTTAAGTAATTTGCGATTTGCCTTATCACAAACCGTATCTAGACCAAATTTCCGAGAACTCGCACCTTTCCAATATCAAGATCAATCGCGCAGATTGTATGAGGGGAATATCGATTTGGTAAATGCGTATTCATACAACGCGGACTTGAAATATGAGATTTTCCCATCAGCAAGCGAAGTATTTGCTGTAAGCGCATTTGGAAAATACATTGACAAACCCATTGAACGATACGAAGTTCCATCGTCAACAAGCTTGTTTACCTATTTCAATTTAGGTAGAGCCATCGTTGCGGGTGTTGAAACCGAAATCAAGACCACCCTTGGTCGGTTTATCGGAACTCCAAGTATTGAGCAGTCTCGCATAATAGATCGCGTTAGCCTCGGATTGAATTTAGCTTATAACTACACTCAACTGTATGTAGGTTCGGAAAGCCCAATCAACACAACTAAAGGAACAATACTAGCAACCAACTCCAAGCGTCAAATGCAGGGAGCTAGCCCTTATCTTGTTTCATCCGATATAGGATATGAATTCTCCCTTGATCAAATCAAATCAAGATGGTCACTTGTATACAATGTATTTGGGCCTAGAGTGTTCATTGCAGGGACTTATGGCAGAGGCGATGTCCATGAAAAACCAGTTAGCACACTAGACTTGGTCATGAAGAACCAAATCGGTGACCGAATTGATCTTAATTTTTCCATTAAAAACATACTAAATCCTAAGATCGTTCAAGAGCAGATCAATGCTGGCGAGGCCTATGTGTTTAACGAATACCGATTGGGCACCACCTTCGGAGCAAGTTTAAACTATCGCTTCTTCAAGTCAGAAATCTAGAACTCAGCTCCTTAAACCGCCTAACATGGGATTAACAAAGAATTAAACAAGGCATAAGCTAAAGCGATAATTAGGTTAATAATGGAGCCCGTGCTTTGCCTTAGAAAAAAACAGAATAGAACTATTAAAAATGAAAATGAAACATTTACAAAAATCAAGATTGGGTATAGCAGCATTTACAATGTTGTTTTCCTTTAGTATTTCGTCTTGTAACAACGATGGTTGTACAGACCCATTGGCAACTAATTATGACGAGAAAGCCAAAAACGATGATGGTTCGTGTGAATACGAAGCCGTCAATACGATCTTATCGGGAGATATTACGGAAGATCGAATTTTAGACGCCCAATATGAATACACTTTAGCGGGTGGAGTTCATGTGAAAAGCGGAGCCATCTTAACAATTCCAGCAGGAACGATAATCAAATCGGACCCTAACGAATCGGTCGCGTATTTGTTAATTGAACAAGGGGCTCAAATCGATGCCCAAGGAACGGCCGATAATCCAATTGTCTTTACTTCAGGCGCATCAAGCCCAGCGGCTGGGGATTGGGGTGGAATCATATTATGTGGCAAAGCCCCAATAAACAATGGATCAACCGCTACTGCGGAAGTTGGAGATGTATTGTACGGTGGCACAGAGCCAAGTGACAATTCTGGTACGCTTAAATACGTGCGAGTGGAATACACAGGAAATGCGATTAATGATGAAAAAGAGCACAATGGATTCACATTTAATGGTGTTGGATCATCAACAACGGTAGCGTATTTACAAGCCTATTTTGGAAATGATGACGGTTTCGAATTCTTTGGAGGAACCGTGAATGCAACCTATTTGGTTTCAACCGGAAGCGGAGACGATTGCTTTGATTGGACTTACGGCTGGGTCGGATCT
>Ga0115567_10002719_pt1 | contig 17520 bp, 21 predicted proteins | sample COGITO_mtgs_1204_2_FD_88679 | JGI IMG/M metagenome (GOLD analysis project Ga0115567, IMG submission 88679) | Pelagic marine microbial communities from North Sea - COGITO_mtgs_120412 | ecosystem: Environmental > Aquatic > Marine > Epipelagic | place: Germany:Helgoland, sampling site Kabeltonne... | reverse complement strand
TGAAGCCCTCGCGCCTGTGGTCGGGCCCCCTCCCCCCTCCCCCCCGTACTAACTGGACACGTCTCGTCCCTCCCTCCCGTACTAACTGGACACGTCTCGTCTCGCAGGTCGGCCACGCTCGCGCAGTGCATGGCGGAGGACTGCGAGCAGGCGCTCGACACGCGCACGGGCTGCCGCTTCCTCGACGAGCACGGCTTCTGCTACCGCTCCCGCAGCGCACAGCAGTGGTGCGCGCGCCAGGCGGGCGCTGTCGCGGGGGCGCGCCAAGAGGTGGAGGAGCAGCGTGGCGTGTGCAAGGACGGCGGCGCGGACTGGGCGGTGGCGCCAGTGGGCTCGGCGGAGTCGCGGGAGCAGGTTGCATGGCGGCCGATGTCGACGCCCGGGTGGGTGTGCGCGTGCATGAAGGACTGCACGTGTTCGGACTCGGAGTGCAGGTGCAAGAACGAAGCGACCTTCCCCACCGGGGACGGTGGGTATCTCTTCCTCTCTGCACTCTCGGAGCCCATTAAGCAGAGCAACTACGCGCGGGGCAAGTGCTCATGCCGATGCGAGCAGACCGGGGTTGGCGAAGCAGCTGGGGCTGCGTAGGATGGAGGCGGAATGTGTATAGCAGTAGATTTGTGTGGACTCGGCCCACTCGACTCTCTTGCCTGGCAGTGCAACTCGATCCGCCCAGGAGGCAGGCGCCTGAATCTTTCCTTTTTCGTGCGAGCGACGCCAGTCCTGACTGGTGCGCCCGTGAAAAGATAACACCGAACTCCCTCGATCGCTGTCGGATTTGCAGAGCACACTGCATACAGTTATCCTACTTTTAATGGGAACGCCGCAGAACCGGCGAAGCGTCCGCCCCCCGAAGAAGCGCACAGGCTTCAAGTCTCACCTGCCTCTATACCTTCTGCGCCCAAGCGCCCAACGACAGTAAATTCCAGCGCTGGCGCTACTAAGCACCTCGCACGCCTACTGGGCGCCCCACACGGCGTCTATTTTCACTCGCGGCAAACTCGATTCGAAAACTCGATGCACAGTCAAACGCAGCGGGCAACGTCAGATTGTGCTGCATGTCAGGTAAGCACGCTTCTCACAGCACGTCGCCACCGGCTTCCTCGTCTTCACTGTCAGTCTGCTCTTTCGCCCAGTGATCGATGTGCATGTCCTCTTCTGCACCGTACCCCATGTCCGCGCTCTCGTCCACTTTAAGTGACACTGAGTGTACTGCCCCAGACAGCACGTCGGCGTACTGCATCCGGCGAAGCCGAGCCCGCGGGTCTACAGTTTCGTCCTCCTCGGACCCCTGATACAAGGCCGACCGCTTGAGCTCTGACTCCGTCTTGCCCTTATGTTGTTTGAACGACGAGACAAAGACCCCGGACTCCGCAGGAACCTTCGCGTCGTGTGACCCTTTTGATGCAAAGGACCCCTGCTTGAAAGACCCCTGCTTGAAAGACCCCTGCTTGAAAGACCCCTGCTTGCCCCAGCCAGGGAAGCCATTCGGGCCACGGGACCCTCCGGTTGGCGCCCTGCAGCAAGTCGCACTTCAGATATGCGCGAGGACTCTGCTGAACAGGAGGAGCACCAGGGGTATTGCGCCCGCGCGCAGCAAATTCGAATTTGCTAAGTCTTCGAATCAGATTCCACGATGCAGCACAAGGTTTGGGCCGGTACCCGTTCTCTGCTGCTACTTCTTTCGCCAGTCGTTTCCGCATTTCCTCGAGATTCCACACCGCGTGGTCGAAATCGCGCGCGTTGCTCTTGATCGCAGCGATTTCTTGCTGCGTGGCTGGCGGCGCGGGAGGGCGCATCTGCGTGCACGGGTTGCACCAACTTAGTCATTGCCACACACACACACACACACACACACACACACACACACACACACACACACACACAGGGAACAAGGAGAGGCTGGGGACGCTACCGCAAGGCCCTCCGCACGCTTCTGCTCGCGACGATCCCGAATAGAATCCTTTGTGAGCTGTGGCCAACACACAGTGTGCGTCACGTGTTGTCAACGCTGGTGCATGCACGGACATGGGCGCCAAGGCCTCGCAAATTGGGGCGCACATTTTCAGCGCGGTTGTCTGCGATGAACTTTGAGGTTTCTTGCGGTCGCAACTTTTTGGTGGGGGCATCCCCGAAAGCTGCCAGGGCAAATCGTGGTATGTGAGCACGCAAGTGCGCAAGGCTTCGCTGGGTCAGGTCGCCCGTGGTCGCTCAGCAAAAGAACGTTGCAGGCTGCACGAGTCTAACAAGGAGGGAAATTCTGAAGGTTGGACCCTACCTCCGACATTGAGACCCATTCTTGACTCATGAGCCTGCCAAGATTCATAGCGGAATGGTTCAAGGGCAAGTTGAAAAAGAATAATTTAGCGCATCTTCCCCGCGCGAGCAGGAAGCAACGCGTGGATGTGTCAACTCGCGCGATAAAAGTGGCTTCAGAGAGGGATGAGGCGCACCTGGCGCCGCTGACGGATGCCGCGGAAGATGGCGACAAACTTGGCGCACGCGGCAAGCTGGCCGTACCAGCTGGTCCGGTCAGCGCGCTGCAGAGAACGGGGTCAGAGTAATGATCTCGGTGCTGCAGTTTGTCGAGAAATTGTGTTTCACATGGAGGCTAGTCGTGGGACATCACTCAGGGCAAGGGCAGGGGGTTTGGGGCGCCATGCCTCGAGCTGTGCTTCGTACTTGAGCGCATCGAGACCGACGCACCAGAGCCCCAATGAGACGAGGGTCTGATTGAGTCCAATTATCTGATTTTCGTCCTCATCCTTGCCAAGTTCACTTTCTGTGGTGAGCTCCATCCGGAGCTGTTGAAACTTGAACTCATTTGTTGCTGGGGTAAGCCCGAGAGGGTTTCTGGCCTTGTGCAAGTTTTCGACGAGGGCGCGGAGCCTATCGCACAGCCAGGGTGGGGTGAGGAAAGTGACACGTCGTAGGGAGTCCATAATGTGAGGACCTGACTACACAAGGGATGATCGGGTGTACGCCTAAAGCCCTAACCTTGTCAGAGCTATGAAGACATGTAAGAGTCGCAAACATGCCTGACACAAAAAATTGAAACAGAAGGAGAATCCGAAACGGTGAATCCATTCGAGACGTTGGCACTTACTTGGTAACGGGCATCTGACTCGTGGCACCTGGATCCATCTGGCGCCAAGCCGCACGATACTGCGAAAAAATGAAAAAACCTTAACAACAGGAAGAACCAAGGAGCAGAGACTCTCCTAGCAAAGTCGGTCCTCCACGTGAAATTGCAGTGAATGATCACAAATGGGAATCATTTCCAACCATAAGACGGAGATGGGCACAGACCTGTTCAACATGATAAGGTGAAATCATGAAGCCAGCACCGCCCTTGAAAGCAAAGAATGACTCCATCAGAACTGCGATAAAGAGCGAACGGAGAATATTGAAGCCAAGCAGGTACGCAAGGTCGAAGAAAATCATGGCGCCGAGCGTCGATCCACAATCGCCTTTAGTATATGTGGGGTCGTTCGGCCTGAATCCTTCTGCGATTAGCCTCTCAAGCTCTGAGCCCGAGGTGCAGTATGGTTCCTGGATCGCGGCAGAGCGCATAATCTCTTGCCAATTGTCACCCGTGATGACGACGAGAACGGTTAGAAAACCATTCCAGGGGGTGTCAAAATTGTTGGCTCGGTTGATTCCCGATCCAAACTTGAGACCTGAGAAGAACTGGTTGCCGACGACGGCGAGGAGGAGAACAAAAAGAGCAAGAAAGAGAAGGGAAGAGAGAACCGAAGAGAAGCATGATACAAGTGTGTTGAAAATTAGAAGAAGCCGCTCGGAGCGCCGCACAATTCGAAGTGTGCGAAGCACACGCAGTACACGCAGCACACGCAAAGCTTGCAGACCAGAAGAGCCGCCACCTGCAGCAGTGATCTCGTCGGCGATGGACGAGATAACCACTAGCAAGTCGAATACATTGCCGGAGTCGTGAAAGAAATTAAGCTGGAACGCAATGAACTTCAAGATGATCTCCACGATGTAGATTGCAAGGAAGACAGTATTGCTCGTTGTCATGATCAGAGTCCATTGATCACTTTGATCGTAGTGCTCAGTTGCCATGAGAATGATGTTGATCCCTATGATTCCCGTCATGAAATTGAGGAACCACGGGTGATTAACGAGAAACCATAAATTCTTGCGAGTTTTGTTCTTCGGAATCTCAATCGGAATTAGCGGCTTCGTCGCGCGCATGCGCTGCTCCATTTGTATCCAATTGCGTTGGAGCACAGTAAAGAGCGCGGATCCTGTCTCTTGATTAATTGAGTCGATAAGTACGCCGATGATCATCTGAAGGATAAAGAAGCAGGATAATGACACCCACGAAACCCAGTATATTACCGTGGACGGCGAATAATGCGTTTTCGGTTGCTGACCATAAGAGGTCACATCCATCCCAGCATAAACGTACTTGGACCACAGCTTGACTGTGGATGCCTCAAAGAGAGTCTGGCACGCGATAAAAAAGTTGTCAAAGCCAAATCCGACGTCAGACGGGGGCGTTCCGGGGAGCGACCATACACGAGGCTTCAGAATCCCTGTTGGCGTGTTCAGAGCGACGTAAGGAATCCCCTTGCTGGTCTCATATGCGATGAAATTGCCAGCGCAGTCTTCCCGATACCCGTCGACGGAGCCTAAATCGACGAAGGATAGGTCGGAGCACGAGTGCAGGCGCCCCCCAAACAGGAATACGCCAACGATTGCGAAGACAACGAAGCACACCACCCAAATCAACATGACATAAGAGATGTCAGCGACCGCCTTGCCCATCGCTGTGAGAAGCAGCTGCAGCGACTTGATCTTGTTGAGTAGACGAAGTGGGCGCAGCACGCGAAGAACACGCAGTGCACGGAGACCTTTCAGACCGAGCAGGTCCAAGATCTGAAAAAGAAGCAGGAAGAAATCAAGCCAATTCCACGACTGCCGGAAGTACGTCTTTGGGCCTTCCAAAAAAACACCTGTGTCAACGATCTTGAGGGCGAATTCGAAAAAGAAAATGACGAAGAAGGTGTAATCCGCGATTTGGGCAACCGTGTCAGGAACGATCGCAAGTGATGGCACATTCGTGTCCAACGCAAGGAAAATAGTTGAGGTAATAATGACCAACAGAATGAAAATGGTCCAAGAAGTAGATTCCACGAATTTTCGCAGTTTGTAGCGGAAATTAGGCCTCTCGAGAGGCATTTTCTTGTTCGGGAGGGGCTGCGGGAAGCAGAATACCATCGATTCTACAACTTCGTCATCTTCCTCCTCATCGCCCACCTCATTACCTATTTGTGTGTGCTTCTGAAATAGATCATCGGGATTGGCTGTTTCCCAACCAAAACCATGGTCAAACTCATCAAGGCGTCCCTCTGCCTCGAGCTTGCGGAAGTGTCGGTTCATCCTCCGCATGGTTTTGTAGCGGAACGCTGACAACTGCATCTCAGTCTTTTTCTCGTCGGTTGTCTCGAACACTTCAAGAATCACGGAGATAAAGAGATTACAGATTGTGTAGTAGGAAATGATGAAGAAGGACAGGAAGAATATCAGACCAGGAATCGGCGATTCCCCTGAGCGCATCCCGCGGTGGATGATGTCTGACCACGAATTGTCGCCAGTCGTGACAAAGAAGAGCGTGAGGAGCGAGTCACGAAACGTATTGAAATTGCGGTGCGGGGTCCAGGGGCAGTGTTCAAACATCATGGAATCTGGAACATAGCAAGTGTCGAACGGCTCCCCCTCTCGCCTCTCCAGTCCAACTGGGCAGAAGTGCGGGCAGAGCCCCTCCGCCGTGCGGGCGCGGCACGCGTTCGCTGGTGAGACAGGACAACGGAAAAGCTGCAAGCCGATCAGCGCTCCTAGCGTGTGCCAGAGGAAAAGGATCAACAAGACATATACGAGGGTGCCGAGCACGGCCGCGCACTTGTCGAGGACCCCTCGCAGCTTGTTCAAGCGGCGCGCCATCTTCACGGCGCGGATCAGACGAAAGAGACGAAAAACTGCAACAGAGAACAGGCCCTCGATGAAAAGGTCGAGGAGGAAAAAAATATCAGAGAGCCCGACAATAACCTGCAAGGGATGAAAGATGAGGTGCTGTTCGGCGGGGCAAACGTGGTTGGACCACAAGAGATGGGTAGGCGTGGCAAAGAGGGATGCTCTGGTATTTCACGACAGTCCGAAATGATGAGCGAGCAACTCACAATGTCGAGAATGTTTGCTGGGTAGTTCTCTGTGATGAATCGCTCTATGGACCACCATGATACGAGCTGCAATTGAGGGTCCGAGTGTCAGATGGCAGTTCAGCGTTCGCACCACGAGAGGGTCGCCACAAGGCCAGAGCCGAGCTTGATGAGGGTACAATCCGGAAGTCTCTACCGCAATGCCCATACCTTTAGGCAGAGCTCGCTGGTAAAGAAGATGTTGAAGACAAGCTCCACCCAGAAGATCACGGCGCGCCACGTTGTGCGCATCCTGATCATCCCGCGAGCGCAGGTCTCTGCGTTGGACACCTCGCACAGGCTATCGCAGCAATTCCGGCTCGGTGATCCGTCGATTCCAGGGTCAATTGGTACAGCATAGCCCTCGTAGTGATCCACGGCAGAGGAGACGGCATTGAGCAAGATTGCAGAAAGTACCACAATGTCTGCGTACGCAACCGGCTCTTTGGTTTCAATTACCCTGTGGCCAAGCTTCTTTTTCTCGTTCGCCTCCTTTGCTTCTTCCTCCTCAGAAATATGGAATTCCTGCTCAGGATGCGACAATAGCGTCATTTACTGGATTACATGCAAACCGGTCGGGTAGGTGCAAGTAGACTGGACAAGATCTAGCGGTTCTCGCTCGCAGTCAAGATGACAGCCCAGGAGCTCGCCTGGACTGCGGCCTTCAGCTCGACACGTTGCTCGTGGTTCTTGGTGTGACCATTTTTCACCATTTCCCCACCAAAGTTCGTCTTGACCTCACCAAGGCGCCGCGCCTTCTTCCCACGCTTAACAAAAATGCTCCAGTTCCCAGCCGCCGGCCCGAAGACAACCTCAAGGTTCCGCTCGGCGAGCAGCCGACAAATGGTATAGTCCACAAGCGTCCCGCACTCATCCACAATCAAGGGGTACACCATGAATTTGCGCACTGTCAATGAGAGTGGGCTGATAGGGTCTGTCGCATCGCGGTGCACCTTCAGCCGCTCGTGGATCGCGATGATCTTGTCCAGGAGTGTGTCTTTCTTTTCCTCCTCCTCCTCCTCCTCCACATCTTCACCAATCGCAATCAAATCTTCACGCTGCTTCTTCAGGCGGTCCTTCTCATTTTGGATTTCAGCCTTGCGCTGTACTCGCTCGAGCTTGCGCTTGTTGTCAAAGTCTCGGTGCCTCTTACGGACGTCGCGATACGCGTTCGAAATCGACGCAACGTATAAATTCACGACGTTGAATGTGACAAGAATTACCAGAACGACGAGAATAACAATTGCAACCCAAGGATTCATTGATGCTTGCGACCACCACATCGTCTGGGACCAGCCCTCGAGTGTGATGACTTTGAAATGCGTGAACATTGCCAGAGGGAATGAGTCCCAGCACGTGAAGCCAAAGTCCGGGCATATCGGCTCATCCTGCTGGAGCCCCTGTGTCCACGGCCGCTGCGTTCCCTGCCAAAGGCACCCAGTATCGCCCCGCACGGGGTCGGTGAATTTGTACGGACGCTTCTCGATCGAACCGTCCGCCAGCACCTCCGGCACACAAGAACAAACGAAGCCCGGGTCGCAATTGAAGCCGTCCTTTCCGCAGAGGACCGGCGCAGGTTGCTGAAGAAAGCCAGAGGTACTCAAGTTTGCTGCAAAATCTGTGCGGTCTTTCGCTACTACACAGCGCCCATGCATCTTTCCCTCGAGGCCCCAGAGGTTGAGAGTAAGGATCGAAAAGACCACGAGAAGGAACAAAAGGAGATTCGTGACGTCCATGAATGCTGGAAGAGCCGCTGGAATCGTCTGCAGGAGCATTTCAACGCTCTCGAGATTCCTTACGTCGCGTAGGGCGCGAAGTGGACGGGCGAGGCGCGTGACGCGCACGAGGTTTTGGACGTTCTCGCCAGAAACTTGTGCGATCGGTACGAGGATCCACGAGATGATGACTATGAAACAGTCGAAGCGATTCCAAGACGATGCAAAGTACCCCGCGAGTTCTGAATCCAGAGTTTCGTCTTCTGGTGCGCGAAAGCCGACACCAAGCCCAATCATCTTGAGGAGCATCTCCACCGTGAAGATGGCTAGGATCGCCCAGTCAGAAAAGACCGAGATCCTCTGCACAATCGAGTCCTTCGTTCTAGAAGCGTACACATCGTCCATTGCCATGATGATTGTGTTGAAAATAATGACCTGCACGCGGGGATCTGTGCGCTGAGCGGCAGCTAAATGCTGGGAGCAGACAAGGTTGCGAGGGTGGAATTCGCGCAGCAACGCAGGTAGCAGTTGCCCGCTCTCAGCCACAAGCAAACAAGAGTCGCTCACATGAATAAGCAGTGGCACCAGCCAATCGTGGTTGTCCAAAAACTGAGCAACTGAGCAGCGGTGAGACGCTGCGGTGCCTTTGAAGTAGGGATGGGGTGCACCAGGTAGATGAACCCGCTAAGCCAGCGGCTTCTTACGAATTCTCGCAGCCTCAGTCTCTCCTCGGAGAAGCCAGAAATGTAAATAAAATCCGGGGCATCAAGCCTCTTTCTTTCACCACCACCACCTGTATCAGCTGGCTTCTTGCTGTCGACTGCCATCTCTGCCTCAAGAAGACTGCCCTGCTCGACTTCCTTCTTCGGCGCCTCACACGCCGAAAGAAATGGCGGACCTCACACAGCAACAATCCCCCGCTGCTGCTGCACAGAAATGATCATCGCTGGTACACCATATCAACGAGGATAATAGGCATGACGTGCATCCGTTTTCCCCCACACGTGGCCCAGGGCCCTCTCCGCTCCCCTCAAGCGCAGCGCGCAGCTACCAGCTTGACCTTCCAATTTGTCACAGAGGAGGCTCCAATAGTTGTGAGATGACTTCTGGCATATTTTGACTTTGCGCTTTGTTCTCTGCCGTGCAGAGAGCTCCTCCTCACCGCGATACATGGAGAGGACCGGGCTATGCGGCGAGGCAATGTGATCCTGGCTATAAAAGCCGCTTGTTTCCTCTCTGTCTTGTACTCGGCGCACGGTGACTGGGACGATGACCTCCGTTTGGCGGTCACGTTCCACAAGCAGTACAACCATCCACGCGCTCGCGAGCTCATCGAGGAATTGGCAAAGGACATCGAGATACGAAAGGAAGTCACAACCTGGCTGGTAAATCTTCCCAACATGCCATGGTTTTGGCAGGGAAGCAACCAAATGTCGGGCATTTCTCTGCCTCGTAGCCAACGGCCACAGCCAAAAAATTCTCGATGCCATACCATTCAGGTGGATGAAGCTCTTGTGCTATTGAACCGTAAGGATCGCGATGAGATTGGAGCTCGTGGGATTCTAAGTAGTGCAATGTACACTGCGATCGTGCACATGGACCCAGAGATACTATTCCAAGTGAGCACGGCGTGCGTCCGCGCAGAAGCACACAATGAAGCGCTGAAGGGTAATGCGCCCATCCAGTATCATGGAGTACGCTCCTGAGCATTGACTACTGATCGAATCTTACAATCCAGGTTATCGCACTATACAACGTCTTATGCCCAGTCTCGCAAGTGCATACCACCAGGATTGTCCCAGCCCAGCAATTCGTGCCGGCCCGGCCCACCATATGCCCCGTGGAAAGTATGCATCACGTCTCACACACAAATCGCGTTCCCTGGTTTGTTTTACGATCATCTTGTAGAACTCTAAAAGCCGTGCAACAGGCGGGATTAGCGCTCTCACGCTTGAATAAGCTCGATGAAGCCTTCCAGGTCACAACTAGAGCCTCCTTGACGGCCCTGCGGCGCCTGAAACGCCAACACTGCCCGAGTTCTCGCTGGGTCAGTGCATTAGTGCAAGAGCATTCATGCTGACTAAAATTTCGTCTGATGCCTACCTCATTTCCGCAGGAATACCTGGTTGCTTTGCAGTTGGTATCTGATCAAAACCCAGTAAAAAATCACGAAGAAATATTTTTCACTTGCAGGCTTCGAGTCAGCAAAACGCAGAAGCGTGTGAGGCTTGGAACCGGTAGTATCTGATTCTTTCTGAGCGTCCAAACCCAAGATTCTTTGACGCGGCGTTCCTTCTATGGCGTCCAGGTGCCGAACTACGCAATCAGCTACAACAACGTCGGCGTGCTGCTCTCCAAAATGGGTCGCCTTGAGGAGGCAGAGCAGGTTTCTCCAGCCCCCTGTGAGCAACGAAGAAGGGTTCGCAGCGCTTTAGCTCTCAAAGCTGCAGCTTGAGCGTGATGCTTCGTGATACCGTTCGATATTTAACCAGCACTACGCGGCGGCGCTCAAACTCAATACGGAGTACCATGATGCTCGCGCCAACCTCGATGCCGTGCGTCGACTGGAACGGCTCCAAACAACCCACCGCGACAAAGACATTTTTGTGGTCAACTTTTCGACTGTTGTCATAGCTGGTCAACTCAAAATCTGACTCTGGTGGATCAGTTGCAAGGAAAGGAGAAGGAAGAGCAGATCCGTGCACTAGAGGCAAAGAGTATCGACCTGCCTGAGGTTCAATCAGAGTCAAACGACATCCAGGTTCAAACCGCACCTGAATTGGCGAGCAAGATTCTGCCTTCACCATGATAGCACAGAGAGTGTTGCACATACGCTGCCATGATTGCTCACTCAGTAGGGTGCTCACCGACCTTCGTGCCAAGGTCACCGCGGCACTGCAAAAATTGATATTCGACGCTGAGAGAAGACGACGCAACGCGTTAGGGGGTATGGTGATAGATACCCAGCTTCGCACACGCCTTACGGAGGCGCTCAGCAAGGTGTGCCCTCCATTTTGGGTCGGCTTGCCATGGTTGGGTAAATTGTTGCTGGCAAAAGTGTCGCACAGCGCCACCTGAGCATTGTGCGCGGCGCAAGGTATTGATCTCAAAAGACTCGTCGGGTCTCTTCAATCTCGCCGGAATCCTCAGCGATCTTGGGGACTTTGAGGGTGCCGTGCGCGCAATGGAGAGGGTAATTTGTCTCCATGGTTGGAAGTTGTTGCTGTAATTTGCCAATAATTTATCCCTGGTGATGTGAAGGTTAGTGTGTTCTCGTGGAAACAGTCTGAGGTGCATTGTGGTACTCAGGTGTGCGAGCTGAGGCCCGAATCTGCCGTCGCCGCGCACCAGCGCGGGCTGGCGCTCTCAAGTCTTGGGGACGATCACCTGGCTGCTGAATCATATAAGGTGCGCCACGGGAAATTCGCGTTTCGGAAAATGCAAACACTTCCAAGGCCCAGAGATCATATGCATATTTCCAGAGGATGGAGTAAGAAGGCTCTCTGTTGTTGCAGATTGCAATCACACTGAACGGCGATATGGCGATATCATACAACAACCTCGGGGTTTTAATGTCCCGTATGGGCAACATTCACAGCGCCTTGGCATGGTGCGCTCTCGGTTCCTGGGGTTGAGAAGTGCCAGGTCGTGCATGGCTGGGCTCTACAAAACGAGACTGCTATGTTTCTCAGATGATAAGCCTTGAGTGCAGGTATGAGCAGGCACTGGTGCTTGACCCGGGCTATCGCGGGGCATCGGAAAATATTGCTGCAGCGCACCGCACTCTGCAGAACTATGAGAAACTGGTTTTGCCTGCTCCTGCTTTATTTGGGGGGATTTCTTTGGAGGGGCGGTTGTTCGAGGAAATTGGGCCTGTGCAGCCGAAAGTGCGTCCCGGTGTGAATTCTGATGCGGATTTTACGCAATGTTAGGTACTTCATCATGTCCAGGCATCAGAGCAAATGTCTGAACACTCGCGCGCCGAGGACACGCCGGTGGTTCTCTGCGGTTACACTCAGGAAAGCGACGGTCTAGGGTGCGTATCCCATCCGGTGCTACTCGCTTTCCGGTGCATGTAAATCTGCGCGAGCGTAGGACGAGATTAGGGCTCGTGATGTGGCGTGGCAGGTCACATGCTCTCCCATTACGAGCATCGCTCCTGGAGCGATACGGAAATGTTTCCTTCGTGGACGTTAACAAGGCTCCATCTGACTACAAAGGGCTAGATGGGTCTATCTCAATAATGGTCGTTGAGCCTTATCGCCTAAAACTCGGTCGTCTGCCGAGGGAGTATCGAATCTATCTCACTCTCTTTGAATCTGATCGCATACCTGCGTCCTGGGTCACGAAACTCAACGATCACGCATCCGAGGTCACAAGTGGCCCCACCACTTGTCCCTTGAGACATAAGCCGGTCTCGTGCGGCTACCATGCTCACGTTCTTGCCATGCAGCTCGTTTTCATTGACGTGTCATGTTTAGGAAACCTCAGAGTACACCCTTCGACTCTCATCGTGTTTTAATCAGGTGTGGACAACGCTCCCATGGCTTCGCGAGTCGTACCGCGCGTCTGGGGTGCATGTGCCAATCAAAATTGTGCCACTTGGAACCAAGTTGCCTCCAGACAATTCGGTTCGACCTTCAACTGTGCCGTGGCATGAGGCCCCCCACAACAAGCAAGTGTTCACTTTTCTGCTCCTCGCGAACATGCAGGCACGTCCCGAAGCGTTTCCTTTATGGTGAATTCCGATATGTTCAGAAGATGTACTGTACCCTCGCTTGACTGCGAGATTTTCTGACTCACTGGAACTAAATCTATTGGTGCACAGCCGCGAAAGAGCGTGGTTGAGACCACAGAGGCTTTTGTCGCCGCGTTCGGTGGAGGATCCGCTGCGCCAGCGACACCCCGTTTGCGCATTCACGCAAAGTGAATTATGTCCCAGATTCTCCAGCAACTCTTCCGATGAAAAGAGCCTTCTTTCACTGCTTTGTGTGCTATTAGTGGAGTATTTGGCGTGCTTTCAGACTCCTGCACTACAGGTGGGTGGACCGTCACGAAATTCAAAGCATGGATTCGTGCAAGCAGCACGCCAATGTGGAGGTGCAGTTGCCAGATAATGAGAGCCTGAGTTGAACCATAAAGCCAAAAGTGCTAGATGGCAGTCTGCGTCGAATGAAAGAGTCAGGTCTCATTGCACCCACGCCAATCGATGTTCAAAAACCCTCAAGCAGGTCTCAATTGGAACACTCAGCGAGGAGGAGCTGGAGGTGCTTTGGGCGAAGGTGGAAAGAACACTCGAATACGTTGCAATTTCTCGAAGCACAAAGCATTTCTAGATCATTTTGCTATGCTATGCACTCGGCACAACCTTGCCAGTTTCTTCAGACCACATTCTGACAGCGACTGGACCATTCACAGCAAATGGAATTGTGTGCAGGCAGACTGCGTTATCTCGCTGGCAAAGGGTGAGGGCTGGGGGCAGATCCCTCGCGAAGCGTGGGCTCGAGGGGTCCCAACGATCATCTCGGACATCCCTGCATGGGAGGATGTCCCGCGTCGCGACGGCAAGCTCTTTGTCGTGGCGTCTCGCGGCAAGTTGAAGGCAACGTACGGGTTCACAAGTGAGGACACAGGGTCGTTTTTGGAGCCCGACTTCGTAGCAGCGCAGAAAGTCATGAAGGACGTGCACAGGATTCTTGCAGGACGCGCGCGGAAACCACCTGTTTTGCCCGGCCCAGTCTCGTGGGAAAAGGCAGGAGAGGTATACAGAAGAGAATTGAATAAGACGGTCATCGTTTTCGCCAAGGTTAGAAGAGAGACCAGATCCCTGAGTCGACAGCTTGATCTTCAGATAAGGAAGCATGCTTTCCCTGTCCGACGCTCCGAAGTGCATAATTTGATGTTTTGACAGTCTCTGGGAATCGCTTGTGGCATTTCATCCTACACGATCGACCTCTTTTCTGAAATGGAGGGTATCGGCTTTGCTCGTAGCTGGAGTGACGTATTTGTCGCGACCAAGTTGCTACAACCAAAGGTTATTTTCTCCATCAAGAAGTGAGTGTCTGTGACGCTTTTGGTCTCTTGATCTGTTCAAATCTTCCAGGTCCTGCACATTCAACATGAGCACGGGCTGTACTGGAACGACGATGAATTCACGCAGACCTTAATCACCTTCCAGAGGTGGACCATGCTCCGAGCAGCAGTCACTATTTGTGTGACAAAAAAGCGAATCCGCTGCACAGCCTTTGCGAACGTTTGACGCAAAATGTCCTCACCAATCGCTCGACTGTGCATCAGGAAACATCCAACGGTTGCGATCGTCATCACCCTTCACACACTCCGACTAGCACACTATCCAAGCCAACTGTTCTACTGGCGTCTCTCCCAGGTATGCTCGTTTACATGTGGGCGCTGACTTTTTTGTCCTGAATTGATATTTCGATCCAATTCGCCATGGGCTTGGAAATTCTATGCGGTTGAGAGGTCCATGATAAATCAGAGCCCTCCTGAGGCAGATGTCCAACATCGTTGTGCTGAATTCACATGTCGCACAGCACCTACGGTTTCCGGTAGCCTCAACCGGGGCTCTATTGTCGGTTAGTGCCTCAGGTATGGCCGTCAGGCGAGTACTGAAACGGGCGTGTTCGAATCAACGCAGGTCAAGCAGATCGAACACGGCGTGCCAGAAGTTGGGAAGTGGCAGCCCTCTGGGATTAAACGAATGAATCATGTTGCGTCATTCGGATTCTGGGACGAGCGAAAGCGCCACGAGATACTCTGCGATATCGCTGTGGTAGTCATAGAAACTTTTATCTATGCCCCGGAAACATTTTTTGTGCTTCCCCAGAATTCGAATTACGAATGTACCATCTTCCACGGGTGCATGTCATGGCTGCTGATCAAATCGCATTATGTTGCTGCACTATTTAGGAGGCTGGTGTGGCATTTGATCTCTTCTCGCAAGCGCCAGGCCGTTTCGGCAAGCAGGCAAGATCCCAGACACTCTTGTCTGTCATCTCCCTTTTAAGAGTGCCCATGCATTGAACTCTCGAAAATTGAGTCTCACCGGATGTTGCGTTCGTGGCAGAGTTGCGATGGACTCGTGGTCTACCACAGGAACTTATTCCCCCGCTCACATTCTCCATGCCGAGGGTGTCCTTGCGGGCGCAACCGTCCAATCTATCGATCCGCCAATGAGCAAAGACACCGCTCTATCTAGCACCCGTAGCAACTGAAGCCGAGCGCTGTGGCAGGAACTTTCTTTCGGCAGGCGAGCTGCTGGCGCAGCTTGCCGAGTACACGGTCATCTTCCTAATGACCCTGGCCACCGCATGCTAGGGTCGATAGATCTTTGAAATACATAACTGGCGGCGTCTCGGGTGCATTGTCAGGTTTTGGTATTCCTGCGCAAGCAAGATCACCTATGCTACGCCGTCTCGGGCTCAGCACGCATGGCACTGCTTGCCGATGTCCCTGTGATCTGTGAGGACTCAACACATTTCCACGATCTCAAGGAGGCGGTCGAGCTGGTGCGCACTGAAACTGGGACCAGCGCACATTGCTTTGAGTAGACACTTTCATAATCCAGAACGAACACAGCGTTCGTCTCGACTCGAGAGCTCCGCTACATGCTGATCTCCCCGATCTGACGCCTTGCCTTGGCAGGTGAAATTTCAAGACATCGTTCAGACGATCCGTGATGTCGTTGGCAATGCGACGCGGCGTGCAGAGATGGTCGCGCGGCAGCGACGCTTCCGGGCCTTGTGGACGCCAGGTGCTCTCTTGCGTCCGCCCGGAGCATAGCAACCTCATTCACAAATCATAGCAACCTCATTCACAAATCATAGCAACCTCATTCACATGGGATTCATTTCTTCTGAAAAACTGTGGAGCAGGGGAAGTACAGCAAGCGCACCGAGATCTCTACGAAAGCGCGCAGCCTCGACCTGTCGTGGACTATAAAGAATTGTTTGCAGAGCCAGCGGGTGTGGAAGCAGGGGGGGTAGAGCCCGTCGAAGAGAGCAAAGAGAACTCATTTTCGGACACTGCCGTTCAGGAACTCGAGCAACAGGAGTCCTACACGCAAAATAGAGTCGCACCTTGCTCTCCGGGAGGTGGAAAGGAAGAGCTTTGACGCCTGGACGGAGGATGTCAAGTGTGTTTCGTACTTACCTTGTGTTATTCTTCTCATTGAATACGTGCGATCATTGCCTGTGTACCGAAAACTGGCCAAGGTGGGGCGTCTATCGCGAAAGAATTCGGGCCGATTAGAGACTTGGGCATGGTACCTCAATACTGGCATGAAATCAGGCAGTTTGCGGGGGCATTTTCTGGCGACAAACGGATTTGTTGGGGCACATGGCTCAATTTTTGCGATTTCAAATTCATCGACGCTCACACCTGCTCTAACCTCAATTCGAACCGCCTGCACCTCTGCCGATTTGTGCTTTTGAACGCGCAGGCACAAAGTCACCTAGTGTTGTGGCAACATACTGGACAACTTTGCCTCTGACTAATTCGAAAGTCCAGAGTAGCAAAGCGAAGGCTTGAGTACCTCCGCACCATGTCTATGTTCTCTAGGTCCGCCATCAAACTCACTGCCGCACTGACGTTTGATCCATGCTCGATCTCCGTGTGCCATCAAGCACCGAAGCGCTACTTTTCAACCTCGCTCTGTGACTGCACACGACACACCGACGCCCCGTCAGACCAAGTGACTGTGTGATTGTGTGAGCTGCAAGGCTCGACATGTCACGCAGCGGCAGGATGCACCGTTTGAACCCGGCCGTGGGTCATGTCCTGTCCGCGCGGAAGGAATGGGAATGGCCCGCCTCACCTCAGGCTGCCCCTTTTCAGGCTCCTCTCCCATCTCCGACAGACCCGTGCGCTGCGTCGCTCGCCGCGAGTCTTCCGCTCCCGCTGAAGCTTCGCCAACTCGATCCGTGGGGTTGCGTCGCAACCGCGCAGGTCGAAGCTCCCTGGAGGAGAGTCGACCTTTCAGAGCAGGGTTCAGGTGACGAATTTGCCAGGCCGCGCACGAATCCGCCAGTGCGGAGAAGGCGGGGACGCACGAAACCCAGGCCGTGGGATCTCGCTCGATGCTGGCACGGGCGAGCCTACGGGGCCGGCCCGCGGGGTACAGCGCCGGCAGCCCAAGCGCGGGGTCGTTCTGCATAACGGCTCCAACGACGCCACCGGAGTCAGACTCCGGCACCTCTCTGCATTTGCGGGGGTTGCCCTCCTGCACCTCGCTGCCCGGCGACTGCGTCGGGGCCCGGCGCGAGACCGCGCTGCGGTGGCCTCTACAAGAAAACGGGCGCGAGTCAGGGCCGGGTGCGGGGCGCGGGGATCGGGTACAGCCGGGCTGCTTTTCCGCTCGCGGAGCCCCCTCCCCCCCTTCCCCGTACTAAACGGACAAGTCTCATCCCTCCCCTCGTACTAAGTGGACACGCCGCGTCCCTCACCCCGTACTAATCGGACACGTTGCTGAGGCCCCGGGAGCCCAACCTGCGCTGCTCCGGCGGCGGGATGAAGGCGGGGCGCACGGTGTGCGCCCCCGCGCCGCGCGCCTCCGAGGGCGTCGT
>Ga0115567_10002716_pt1 | contig 17524 bp, 16 predicted proteins | sample COGITO_mtgs_1204_2_FD_88679 | JGI IMG/M metagenome (GOLD analysis project Ga0115567, IMG submission 88679) | Pelagic marine microbial communities from North Sea - COGITO_mtgs_120412 | ecosystem: Environmental > Aquatic > Marine > Epipelagic | place: Germany:Helgoland, sampling site Kabeltonne... | reverse complement strand
GGGGTCATACTCTGTGAAAATATCATCAGGCACCTGGATGAAGAAGATGAACGCTTTCGCGAAAGCGGAACTAGGGAGCCTATTAATACTGTGGTCTATAATGCCACTGCCGAAGTGTCGGGAGCCATTCTTACCGCGGTATTGACCACTATTATCAGTTTTATACCGGTATTTACAATGATTGGCGCAGAAGGAAAATTATTTCGACCCTTGGCCTTTACCAAAACAATGGCATTAATAGCATCTCTTGTCGTGGCTTTATTCTTAATTCCACCTTTCGCATCTTTTTTGTTTCGTAGAAAAAGCATCAGGAGAACTAGCGGATATATCCTCAATGGGTTATTGATCCTTTTAGGGATCACGGCAATAGTTTCTGGATATTGGTTAGGACTATTATTAATTGGCTTTGGAATTACAGCACTTTTAAAAGATGAAAATATTGCTTCTAATATTTCCGATAAACTTACACTTTCAGATAAGCGGGCCAACACTATAAATATTTTTATTTCTGCCTTAGCGATTGTCTTTCTACTTGCAGAATACTGGCGGCCACTTGGCGTAGATGAAAGTATATTTTGGAATTTGCTATTTGTAGGGTTTATCTGTTTCGGTTTATTGGCGGTATTCTGGTTGTTTCAAAGTTACTATACGCGAATTCTACGTTGGGCACTCCGTAATAAAATTTTATTCCTTTCAGTTCCGACTGTCATTGTGATTTTTGGAGTCCTAATTATGCAGAATACGGGTAAGGAATTTATGCCTTCCTTAAATGAAGGTTCTTTTCTTCTAATGCCCACCTCTTTACCTCACGCAGGTGTGGAAGAGAATAAACGGGTACTACAGCAATTGGATATGGCAGTTGCGAGTATTCCAGAGATAGAAACGGTCGTTGGAAAATCCGGACGGACAGAATCCGCCCTTGACCCGGCACCCCTATCAATGTATGAAAATATCATTCAGTATAAATCGGAATATATGCTGAATGAAAACGGCAAGCGTCAAAGATATAAAGTAAATGAGGATGGTTTATTTGTCCTTAAGAACGGGAACCTCGTGGTAAACCCCAATAGTGAAGTGGATCAAGATGAAAATTATAAGGATTCAGAAATTGAAGATCCTTTTCTTGTGGAAAACCAAAACCTCATTGCTGATGAAGATGGCGAGTTTTACCGGAACTGGCGTCCCGAAATACAATCCCCCGATGATATCTGGAATGAGATTGTAAGGGTGACCAAACAACCTGGTGTAACCTCCGCCCCTAAATTACAACCCATTGAAACCCGTCTGGTGATGTTGCAAACAGGAATGCGCGCACCAATGGGTATTAAGGTGAAAGGGCAGGATCTTCGGGAAATAGAAGCTTTTGGATTACAACTTGAAGATATTCTAAAACAAGCGGAAGGTGTAAAAAAAGAGGCTGTTTTTGCCGATCGTATTGTTGGAAAGCCCTATCTCCTCATTGATATTAAAAGAGAACGGCTTGCCCGTTACGGAATAACCATTGAAGATGTTCAGCAGGTACTTCAAGTTGCCGTAGGTGGTATGCCTCTGACGCAAACCGTGGAAGGTCGGGAGCGTTATGGAGTGCGGGTACGTTATCCACGGGAGCTAAGGGCAAACCCAGACGACATTAAGGATATTTATGTACCTGTAGAAAAAGGAAGCCCCGTGCCATTGGGGGAACTTGTGGAAATTCGCTACGAGCAAGGGCCACAGGTTATCAAAAGTGAGGACACCTTTTTAGTGGGATATGTGCTGTTTGACAAACTCGACGGCTTTGCGGAAGTCGATGTGGTGGAAAATGCCCAGGCACTGATTCAGGAAAAAATCGATAGCGGTGAGCTTACCGTTCCCAAAGGGATCAACTACCAATTTACAGGTACCTACGAAAATCAAATAAGAGCAGAAAAAACCTTATCTGTCGTAGTGCCCTTAGCCTTGGCAATTATTTTCTTAATACTCTATTTTCAATTCCGCTCCGTGTCCACTTCCCTAATGGTCTTTACGGGTATCGCCGTTGCTTTTGCCGGTGGTTTCCTAATGATCTGGTTTTACGGGCAGGATTGGTTTTTAAACTTCAATTTTTTTGGAGAAAACTTACGGGATCTTTTCCAGATGCACACCATCAATTTAAGTGTGGCTGTTTGGGTAGGTTTTATTGCCCTGTTTGGGATCGCTACCGATGATGGCGTGGTAATGGCTACCTATCTTACCCAAACTTTTGATCGCAATAATCCCGAAAATAAAAAAGAAATACGGGATTCTATTGTAGAGGCAGGGCAGAAACGTATCCGTCCGTGTTTGATGACCACGGCTACCACTATCCTGGCCTTGCTGCCAATCCTGACCTCTACAGGCAGGGGAAGCGATATAATGATACCGATGGCCATACCCAGCTTTGGCGGAATGCTCATAGCCCTCATTACGCTATTTGTAGTTCCGGTATTGTTCAGTATGAAAAAGGAATTGCAACTTAAAAGAGCGAGCAAATGAGATATTTTTTAATCATAGGAATTGTTTTATCGACCCTAACTCAAATGAATGGGCAACAACTGCAATCCTATATTCAGGAAGCGGAGGCAAACAATCCGGAGATTCAGGCTTTCGAGCTGCGGTACAATATCGCTGAGGAAAAGATAAATGAAGTGAACACCTTGCCAGATACCGAGTTTGGTGCAGGATATTTTGCTAGTGAACCCGAAACACGGACTGGGGCGCAGCGTGCACGTTTTTCTGTCAAACAGATGCTGCCCTGGTTTGGGACAATTACCGCAAGGGAAAATTATGCTTCCGCTATGGCAGAAGCCGAGTATGTGGAGGTTAGTATCGCCAAACGAAAACTTGCATTATCGGTATCAGAATTCTATTATTTATTATATGGAATTAGGGCCAAGCAAAAAGTCTTGGACGACAATATCCAGCTGCTGAAAACCTACGAGCAATTGGCTTTAACTGCCACAGAAGTTGGCAATGCCAGTGCGGTAGATGTATTGCGGTTACAAATACGCCAAAACGAGATATTACAACAGAAAGAAGTTTTGTTGCAAAAAGCCAAAGGAATTCAGGCGGCCTTGAATAGTTTGTTAGATCGTAAATATGACGAACCTACAGAGGTAGTCACTAATTTAGGGATTCCAGAAGATGATCCCGTCCCTGGTTTTGAAGCACTTTCTTTAAATCCGGAGTTGCTTAAATTCGATAAGTTATATGAATCGGTTGTCCAATCAGAAAAACTCAATCAAAAAGAAAGCTTACCAAGTTTAGGGGTCGGATTGGATTTTATCCCTATCGAAGAACGCCCAGAGATGAATTTTAGTGATAATGGTAAAGATATTTTGATGCCGATGGTTTCGGTTTCCATTCCCATTTTTAACAATAAATATAAATCGATAACCAAACAGAATGAATTAAAACAACAGGAAATTCAATCGCAAAAGAATGACCGTTTAAACACGTTAAAATCGAAGTTTGCCAGGGCAATTTCAGAACGGAACGAGGCCAGGATAAAATATAACATTCAGGAGAAAAACCTAAAACAAGCCAAAAATGCCGAAGAAATCTTAATTAGGAATTATGAAACGGGCACGATTAACTTTAATGATGTATTGGATATCCAAGAGTTGCAGTTAAAATTTGGGATTAACCAAATAGAGGCCATTCAAGCGTATTATACGCAATCGGCAACCATTAATTATTTAACCAACTAAGAATGGAAAAGACCTTATATATAAAAAATATGGTTTGTGACCGATGCATCAAAGTATTAAAAAATGAGCTAAAAGATGAAGACATCAACGTATTGAATGTGAAATTGGGAGAAATTACGGTAAATATTGATTCGAAAGATGAAATCCCTGCCCTTCAGAAAATAATCGAATCCAATGGATTTTTCATCATCAATAGTGAGAACTTTAAAATGGTAGAACAAGTCAAGTTAACCTTAATCAGTTTGTTAAAAACCTTACCTCTCAATAATGAAAGGCTTTCGGATATACTCTCAAAGGAGTTGAACCAAGAATATTCCAGAATCAGTAAAATATTCTCCTATAATGAGAAAGTAACACTTGAAAAATACTTTATAAAACTAAAGGTTGAAAAGGCCAAGGAATTGATACATAATAAAGAGTTGAATTTTACCGAAATAAGTCAATTGTTAAATTATAGCAACTTAACACATTTGAGCAATCAATTCAAAACCGAAACAGGGATGAGCCTAACAGAATACAAAACTTTAGAAAAAAACTTTAGAAACCCTTTAGACCGAATTATATAAGTATAAACCATAATTATTAAACATTATTTTTAGAAAAATCAATATTTTTATGTTAAAAATCAAATCGATGAATAAAGTATTATTGACATTTTTAGCAATGTTTGCGCTTTTCAATGTAAAGGCACAAACCGCTCGTCCAGAAGAAGGCAATGTGAATAATTTGCCGGTACACGAATACACTTTGACCCTCAAGGAAGAAATGGTCAATAAAGCAGGAAAACAGGTAAAAGGTATGACCATCAATGGCAGTATTCCTGGGCCAACGTTAGAATTTACAGAAGGCGAATATGCGGTTATTTATGTAAAAAACGAAATGAGCGTAGAAACCTCAATTCATTGGCACGGAATGCTGTTACCCAATTTTATGGATGGTGTACCCTATTTAACAACTCCACCAATAAAGCCCGGCACCACCTTTAAATATGAATTCCCCATCAAACAATCCGGAACGTACTGGTATCATTCCCACACAATGTTTCAGGAACAAAGTGGCGTTTTTGGGTCTTTATTAATCAATCCAAAAGAAAAAACACTGGATTATGACAAAGATTTGGTCTTGATGCTATCTGATTGGACAAATGAAAAACCTAAAAATGTGATGCGTAACCTTAAACGTGGTAATGAATGGTATCAAATGAAGAAAGGTACTTCCACACCTTTGAATCAAGTTATTGGGCGGGGAGCATTTGGCGCGCAACTCGATTTTTGGCGACAACGGATGGAAGGTGCAGACATTGCAGACGTCTATTACCCTGCATTCTTGATCAATGGCGAAGAATCGGTTGAGTATCCGCAATTTAAACCAGGAGAAAAGGTTCGGTTGCGTATCATAAATGGTTCCGCCTCCTCCCAGTTTTGGATGACCTTCGGTGGCGAAACGCCAATGTTGGTCTCGGCTGATGGTCAAAATGTAGTTCCCATTGCCCATAATAAGACTTTTATAGCCACTGCTGAAACTTATGATTTTATTGTTACCGTTCCACAAAATGGAAAAATTGAGTTGCGTGTAATGGCACAGGACGGTTCTGGGACGACCACAGCTTATATTGGTAAGGGCAAAACACTTCCAGCGGAAGTTGTCCCGAAACCCGATAAAATCAAGATGATGCAGCAAATGGCAAAAATGGATATGAAAATGGGGGCACACGCCCTAAAATTCAAGCCAAAGAAAGATGAGCGGTATGAAATGAAAGAAGAGTATGGGATGCAAATGGATATGGACAAGTCGAAAATGAAGATGGACGATGACAAGATGAATATGCCGAAAGATTCAATGAAGTACGAAAAGATGAAACATTCCCAAGGTAAGATGGATGATATGGAGATGAATGGAATGGATATGTTTTCAGAGTATAATTACGATTATCTTAAAGCACCCGAAAAAACTTCATATGATCAAAATCTTCCTGTAAGGGAAATCCTGCTAAACCTTACAGGGAATATGAACCGTTACATTTGGAGTATGAATGGCGTTCCGTTGAGTGAAACCGATAAGATAAAGATAAATGGCGATGAAGTAACCAGAATTACCTACAATAACCTTACGATGATGCACCACCCTATGCACTTGCACGGTCACTTTTTTAGGGTTATTAATGAAAATGGAGAATATTCCCCCTTAAAGCATACGGTAAACGTCCCCCCAATGCAGAAAGTTACCATAGAGTTTTATGGGAATAATGGGGATGAGTACGGGGACTGGTTTTTACATTGCCATATCCTCTATCATATGAATGCTGGAATGGACAGAATAATAAGCTACGACACCCCACGCGATCCAAGGATGGAAGAATATCCTGTTTCCAAATTAATCAAAGAAACAGATCCATTTTACACTTGGTCATTAGCAGAAGCAGCTTCACATATGGCTTCTTTTGATTTTGTCGCTTCCAATATTCGTAATCAATTTAATGTTTCGGCAGAATATGGCTGGAACCAGAACTTGGAAGCCGAAGTAACCTATGAACGTTATCTGCACGATTATTTGCGTGTCTTTGGCGGGGTGAACGTCGAAAACGAAATGGAAGATAATTTAGACGAAATTTCAACCACCGCAATTGCCGGGATTCGGTATTTGACACCTTATCTCTTTAATTTAGATGTGCGTATTGACAATAAATTAAGACCCCAAATAAGTTTAAGCCGGGAAATCCTCATATTTCCAAGAACTGCAATATTTGGAGAGTATGAATATCAAGCCGATTTTGGATGGGTTGACGCCCTTCCCGCAGGCGATAATTTCGCCAAAGAAGTGACCTGGAATGCTGGAGTAGAATATTATTTATCACGAAACTTTTCCTTGATGGCAAGTTACGACAACCGCTTCGGTGCGGGTGGTGGGCTTTCCGCAAGATTTTAAAAACCAACTGTTATGATGTACGAATGGGATTGGCTGATTTTACTGGGAGTTATAATACTATGTATTGTTATCTACTCTGGCAGAAAACAGCAAAAGAAGAAAAAAAGAAAGGATGCCCTGAAAATATTGGATGAACGCTATGCCAAAGGCGAAATTACAAAAGAAGAATATATCGAACGTAAAGAAACGATTAATCCTACCAATAATAGAAACCCCAAGAAATAATAACAAATTTGGGAATGTGATTTTCAACAAAGTAACCGATTATTAATTTAAATATAGAACCTATGAAAAATTCAAAATTGATTGAAGCATTGAACAACTGTGTTGCTCATTGCAATTATTGTGCAGATGCTTGTCTGGATGCAGATGACATCAAAATGATGGTGGATTGTATCAGGACGGATAGAGCTTGCGCAGAAGTTTGCAGCGCAACCGCAAAGTTGCTCGCCGCAAATTATTCAGATGCCAAGGGAATGGTAGAATACTGCCATAAAACCTGTAAAAAATGTGCAGAGGAATGTGCAAAACACGATGCCCAGCATTGTAAGGATTGTGCAGAAGCGTGTAAAAAATGCGCAGAGGCCTGTGAAGCTTATTTAAGCTAGTAATAATTAGTAATCTTCCCCTATTTAAAGGGGGAGGATTAATCAAAAATCCAATATAGAATAGACCCTAAAATATGGGTATGACAGAAATTAAATTTTTAAACAACAATTAAAATTAAAATCAAAATGAGAAAACTAAAAAAGACAATAGGTATCCTAACAATGACCTTAGTAACCCTAACAGCAATGTCCTGCAAGGACGGAAAAAAAGAAGGGGCTGCGGAACCAATGTCCAACGAAATGCACCAGGAAGATGGTAATAATCAAGATGGCTCAAAACAAATGGCTAATGCCGGTAGTAATGCTTCAGATGCAATCATCGATAACTACCTTAAAATAAAAAATGCCTTAGTGGCAGATAACCAGGAAAAAGCCGCCGAAGCCGGGGGGAATTTGGTAGCTGATTTTGATGATTTTGATAAGGCCAGTTATTCTTCCGAAGAACAGCAGGAATTAACCGATATTATTGAAGATGCAAAGGAACACGCGGAGCATATTTCAGAAAGTCCTATGGAACACCAAAGGGAGCATTTTGACATTTTGAGCAAAGATATTATTGATATGATCGCTATAACGGGAACCGATAAAAAACTATATCAGGATTTTTGCCCGATGTACAATGACAATAAAGGAGCGCAGTGGTTAAGTGCTTCCAAAGAGATCAAAAACCCATATTATGGAAGTAAAATGATGGGTTGTGGGGAAGTACAAAAGGAAATTAATTAATGAAAATCATCAAAATCATTGTACTGGTTTTGTTAGTTGCGTTTGTGGGTATTCAATTTATATCCACAAGTCGCAATCTAAGTAGCACTGTACCTAAAACCGATTTTATGCTGGTTAACAAAGTACCTACTACCATACAAAACAAATTACAGATATCCTGTTATGATTGTCATAGCAACAATACAGGATATCCTTGGTACAATAAAATACAACCAGCCGCTTGGTTTTTAGAAGATCACATAAAAGAAGGAAAAGCCGAATTGAATTTTAATGAATGGGGTGAATATTCCGACCGTAGAAAAAATAGCAAGTTGCGATCAATTATTAGTCAAATTGAAGATGACGAAATGCCGCTGGACTCTTATACCTTGATTCATACGGATGCAAAACTTTCCGAAGATGGGAGAACAGAAATCATAGCGTTTATGACCCAGCTTAAAAACGATTTATAAATTGTTTACGCGTGTTTCTTAGAATAAAAGTAAAGAATGTGCTTAAAAAAGAGAGGAACTTTTTTCATAATTGGTTGGTTAGTGAATTCCTTCTTTTTTAATGTTCATTCCTAAAGTCCTGTAAGGGAAGGGTATTCTTAATTTAATTAGTTTAAAAAGCCCCTTTCCTTGTCAGGCACAAAAAAGAAAGCCGATGAAAGATTGCTGCAACACAGGAAATGAAAAAGAACAAAAGAAAAGTGGCTTTAGAAAATGGTTCAACTATATCATTTATGGGATAATGGCCATTATAATTATCGGGGCTTTATTGCTCCAATTAACTGGAAACTAATTTAAGAAACCATAGAAATGAAAATTAAACAACTATTTTTTACCGTATTGATGTTGGCCTTTTCAGGAAATTTTTCAACCGCCTTTGCAGCAAATAATTCACTTATATATAGTGGCACAACTGAAATCTCAAATGAAAAATCTGTTGCAGCCTATGAAAAGAGTAGTTCAGTACCAAATTTACAAACCGATCCTAAAGCCGATTTAGATGAGTTTCCAAACCTGCACCCCTTGGTGGTGCATTTTCCCATAGCATTATTGCTATTGGCCGTTGTATTGCAATTAATACAACTTTTTATAATGAACCGGACAATGGATTGGGTCGTCCTGCTAACAGTAGGAGCAGGATTTATAGGAGCTTATGTGGCGGGTAACTTTGTACACCCCCATACCGAAGGTCTTACCCAAACCGCAAAAAAGGTATTGGAACAGCACGATAAGTATGCAATGTGGGCGATGTGGTCCAGTGCTGCAGCCGCTGTACTCAAACTTGTAAGCCTTTTCTGGTTTAAGCAAAAAAGATGGTTTGAGGTTTTGGTATTCGCGGTACTTGCCTTTTCCGGATATTCCGTGGGATGGGCTGGACATTATGGTTCTCAATTGGTATATATAGAAGGTGTTGGTCCACAGGGGCAGTTTTTAGGCGACGAGGCCGAAGAAAGTCACGAAGGTCATTCCCATTAAATTAAAAATATATGAACGAGCCTAAAGACATAGAATATAAAAATACTTTTTACATCCAGCTTTTGTCAAAAGCCCTGCCAACCATTGCAATTATTGCGGGGCTTGCGATTTTGAGCCTTTGGGTTACACCGCGATTTAGAGATGCATTATGGCTGTCGTGGTCAATTCTCTTATTTGCAGTGATAAAGACATATTTTATTGTAAGGCTTTCCTTTGATCAACTAATGAAAATTATCGGTCAAAGTCATTTATTGAGCCATATTCTTATTTTATTCGGGCTACTTATAACCCTTATTATCTTTTCATTCGCCCTGGATTTTACTTCGCTTCAATTTTTTGATACAAAAAATTTCAAAGTTAGTTCGGAAGAAGGAATGAGTGGTTTTAAAATTTTTTATGAACACCTCTATTTTAGCACTATAACTTTTTCTTCGATTGGCTATGGAGATATTGTGCCTACTTCTGTTCTTTCCAAAGCTTTGGTGATGTTAGAGGTTGGACTGAGGTTTTTTGTACTTGTATTCGGGATCGCCAATATTAATCAAATACGTATAAACGAAAATAAATAAGATAATTATGAACGACTTTCTAAAACAATGGGGCGAAGCTGCTTATACCACCACCGGATTTTTCTGGATGGCGTTGTGGGCATTCGTGTTGGGGTATGTCATCAGTAGTATGATCCAGATTTTCGTGACCGAAAAACGAATGCAGAAAACTATGGGCGGTGAAGAATCTAAAGGTGTCTTGTTGGGCACATTTTTCGGGTTTATAAGCAGTTCGTGCAGCTTTGCGGCCTTGGCAAGCACAAAGTCACTTTTTAAAAAAGGAGCAAGTTTTATATCATCCATCGCATTTTTGTTGGCTTCGACAAATCTCGTCATCGAACTGGGGATTATCATCTCAATATTTTTGGGATGGCAGTTTGTGGTGGGCGAGTATGCCGGAGGAATTTTATTGATAGGTATCAGCTGGGTTTTAATACGGCTCATCAATCCCAAAAAGCTCATTGATAAGGCAAGGGAAAATCTTGAAAAGGAAGATGAAGGTTCAGGAATGGACGATTCCAAAAATTGGAAAAAGCAGATTCAAAAAGAAGATAGCTGGGCGAAAGTGGGCAAAAAATATAAGATGGAATGGCAAATGGTCTGGAAAGATGTAACCGTGGGGTTTACCATTGCCGGCATTGTTGCAGCCTTTGTACCTGATGCGTGGTTTCAGACCCTCTTTATTGGAAGCGGTCAGGGAAATACGGACTTTTCTTTTTTTGAAATCCTGGAACACATTATAGTGGGCCCCGTTGCAGCGTTTGTAACGTTTATAGGGTCTATGGGCAACATCCCCTTGGCCGCTTTGCTATTCGGAAAAGGGGTCAGTTTTGCGGGGGTAATGGCTTTTATTTTCAGTGATCTGGTCGTTTTTCCAATTTTAAGAATCAATGCGAAGTACTACGGTTGGAAAATGTCATTATTTATTCTCTTCTTACTATTTACCTCGTTAATTGGAGCCTCACTCATTTTGCACTATTCTTTTGACCTGATGAGCCTGTTACCAGATCCATCACAGGTACAGGTTCAGGATAGCGAATATTTTAAGATCAACTATACCCTTTACCTAAATCTTGCATTTTTAGCAATATCAGGGTATTTAATTTATCTGGGGTTTTTCAAAAAGAAGGATGTGGACAGCAAAATGGGCGAAATGGCCCCTAAAAGTCAATTGCTCGAAAACATCTTAAAATATTCCGCTTTTATCAGTTATATCTGGATTGTGGGCGGGCTGATTGTAAAATTTTTTATGAATTAAGATTTAAATTAAAGGAGTAATCATTAACAAAATGGTAGTCAAAAGAAAAAGATTATCAATTTAAATAGACCCTAAGTAAAAAGACTTAACAATTATCAATCAAAAAAAATAAAAAAATGAAGTCAACAGAAAAAAAACAAGATGGAATAAAAAAAAGTAATTATAGCAGGTTTTTAGCTATGCTTGGTCTTTCCTTTATCGCTATGTACGTCACAATGTATCTCAATACATACGAAATAGACCACGTGTATTTTAGTCTTACCAGATTTTATATGACCTGTTTGGGAATAGCCTGTATGGCGGTCATTATGTGGTTCTTTATGCGAAAAATGTATCAAAACAAGAAAAAGAACATCGCGATACTTGCGGGAAGCGCGATTCTGTTTGCGGGTGCTTTTGGCTTGGTAAGAGCCCAGGCCCCCATCATTGGAGACGTTTTATATATGAAGGCAATGATCCCGCATCATTCCATAGCCATTTTGACCAGCAAGCGAGCCGATATAAAAGATCCGGAAGTACGAAAATTGGCGGATGAAATCATTAAGGCTCAGGAAAAGGAAATTGCTGAAATGAAACAGTATATCAAACGATTAGAAAACAAGAAGTAAATAAACAGATTTAATTTTATATGTTATGAACAAGAAATTTTTATACATAAGTATCGCAGGTATTGTGGGCCTATTGGCAGGATACCTAATTTTCGGGAAGCCGGTGGATGAATCTACGGCTAGTAAGGATGTATCCGAGGTGTCCAATACTCACGATCATTCTGGCGAAACCGCCAATCAAATGTGGACGTGTTCAATGCACCCACAGATTATGCAACCGGAACCGGGAGATTGCCCTATTTGTGGAATGGAACTTATCCCGGCCGAATCTGGAGCTGATGGCCTATCTGCAAATGAAATTAAAATGACCAAAAACGCAATGGCACTGGCCAATATTCAAACCAATGTAGTTGGTAATGCTGTAGGCGAAAATGGAAATGTTACGTCTTTATCCGGTAAAATCGTGGAAAACGAAGAAGCGAGTGCAGTACAGGCCAGTTATTTTGATGGGAGGATTGAACGCCTAAATGTAAATTATGAAGGACAAGAAGTTCGCAAAAGGCAGCTTTTGGCAACAATCTACTCGCCTAATCTTGTTGCTGCCCAACAAGAACTCATTACCACGGCTTCCCTTAAAGAAAGCCAGCCCGCACTTTATAAATCCGTACGGAATAAATTGAAGCTCTGGAAACTTTCAGAAAGCCAGATCAACAGCATCGAAGAATCTGGAGAAGTTCGTGAAAATTTTCCCATTTATGCCACGGTTTCCGGAACAGTTTCCGAAAAAATGGCGGAAGAGGGCGATTACGTAAAACAGGGGCAGCCCATTTTAAAATTGAACAACCTAAATACGGTCTGGGCAGAGTTTGATGCCTACGAAAATCAAATTTCACAATTTGAAAAAGGGCAGGAAATAAAAATGACCACCAATGCCTATCCCAATAAAGAATTTGATGCGAAAATATCTTTTATTGACCCGGTATTAAACACCCAAACCAGAATAGTAACGGTAAGGGCTACTATACAAAATAAAAACAACTTCTTGAAGCCAGGAATGTTCGTTACAGGTAAATTTGAAGGTATTGAGCCTTCTGGTGAAGAACAGCTTCTTGTTCCGGCAAGCGCGGTAATGTGGACAGGGGAACGTTCATTGGTGTATGTAAAAACAGATCCCGACGAACCTGTCTTTGAAATGCGTGAAGTGACGATAGGTAACAGAAACGGGGAAACCTATTCTATAACAAGCGGATTGGAAGATGGAGATGTAATCGTGACCAATGGAACGTTTACCGTGGATGCCGCTGCACAGTTAAGTGGTAAAAAATCAATGATGAATCAAGAAGGTGGCAAGACAATGACAGGGCACGAAGGACATACTGGGATGCAGCAAGCAAACACCGAAGCCATTGGTAATAGCATTGACCATACGAAAATGAACGAAAGAATAGATGTTCCTGCCAAGTTTCAAAAACAGGTAGAGCAGGTTTTTGATGGCTATATTGATTTGAAAAATGCCTTAGTAAATGATAATGCGAAAAACGCACAGCAAGCTGCTGAACGGGTAGAAAAAAGTCTGAGCAAGGTGGATATGAAATTATTGGAAAATGAAAAAACGCACAAGCACTGGATGACCATTCAAAAGGAATTAAAGTCATCGTCAAATGCTATTTCCCTTTCTTCAGATATTAAAAAACAAAGGGACCACTTTAAACATTTATCTGCCCATATGATAAGCAGTGTCCAACTCTTTGGGGTAAACCAAAAAGCCTACAGCCAATTTTGTCCTATGGCCAATAGTAACAAGGGAGCTTATTGGTTAAGTTTAGAAAAAGAAATCCAAAATCCATATTATGGACAAGCTATGTTGACCTGTGGCGAGGTTAGGGAGACCTTTGAGTAGTTATCTCCACAGTAAGTTTTCAAAAATAAAGCCATTTTCTACTTGAAAATTGAAGAAAGAATATGAGTGAAAAAAGGAGAAATAGAAGAAAAAATAAAAGCAGAAAAGACATAAAAACCAGCAATAACACCATTACGGAAAAGGATAAAATTTATGGTATTATTGCTATGGTTATTATTTTTATAACGGCCTTGATTGCTGCCATCTTTGTGAGTTTTTAAGGCGTGAGAATCCATTCTAATATATGAAATCCACAATATGCCCAATATCCTTTATATAAAAAATATGGTGTGCCCCAGATGTATAAGTTCTGTATCCCGTATTTTGAACAAATTGAATATTGAATACAAAACTATAGAGTTGGGTGAAGTAGCTTTGACAAATGAACTGAGCCCTAAAAATAAAAGTTTATTGTCCGTGGAATTTCAAAATGAAGGGTTCAGTTTGGTTAATGATAGAAAAAGTCAACTCATTGAACAAATGAAAAGTTTGGTGGTGGATAAAATCCATCACTCTAACGAGGCACTCGATATAAAATGGCCAGAGTATATTAGTGGGAAATTGTATCTGGATTATAAATATCTTAGCTCCTTATTTTCTGCTGTAGAGAGTATTACGTTTGAGCAGTATATCATCAACCAAAAGATCGAACGCGTAAAGGAACTTATTGTATATAATGAATTGAGTTTAAGCAAAATTGCATTTCAAATGAGCTATAGCAGCGTTGCTTATTTAAGCAATCAATTTAAAAAAATTACGGGGATGACACCTACACATTTCAAAAATTCTACTAACAAAAACCGAAAGAATTTGGATGAGGTGTAGAATTATTCCATTAATCTGAAAATATTACAAATCATTCAGCCCATTCCATAATACTTCAAGCCTGTTATTTTTCGAAATTTGTATCAAACAAGATCAAACAGTCTATGGAAGCAGTAAATGTATTTGAACACCAAAAAAAAGAGAAAACGAACCCAGGCATAAAAAACTCCTTTCCGGTAACGGGAATGACCTGTGCAGCTTGTGCCTCTAGCGTAGAGTCTATTCTTTTACATACGGAAGGGGTGAACAGGGCGAGTGTGAATTTTGCCAGCAGTTCTGTTCTCGTAGAATATGAAAAGGGGTTGAGCCCTAATCAACTTCAAAACGCACTTCGCGAAGTGGGTTATGACATTATCATTGATGCGGAGAATCCTTCGGAAGTTCAACAAGAACTACAGCAAAAACATTATCAAGATATAAAAAGCCGTACTATTTGGTCGGCTATTCTTACGCTACCCATTTTTGTATTGGGTATGTTCTATATGCAATGGGAACCAGGTAAATGGATTTCTTTGGTACTGACCTTTCCAATTCTTTTTTGGTTCGGTCGTAGCTTTTTCATCAATGCTTTCAAGCAGGCTAAACACGGTAAGGCGAATATGGACACCTTGGTAGCTTTGAGTACCGGAATCGCTTTTCTCTTTAGTGTATTCAATACTTTTTTTCCTGAATTTTGGTTGAGCCGTGGTATTGAGCCTCACGTGTATTACGAAGCTGCTACTGTAATTATTACCTTTATTTCTTTAGGAAAACTATTGGAGGAAAAGGCAAAATCAAACACCTCTTCGGCCATTAAAAAGCTTATGGGATTACAACCCAAAACGCTAAAAATTATTGAGAATGGGGAAGAAAAAGAAATTCCTATTTCGTCTGTGCAAGTCGGTCAGACGATATTGGTTCGTCCGGGAGAAAAGATTCCTGTGGACGGCGAAGTTTCCAAAGGAAGCTCGTACGTAGATGAAAGTATGATTACGGGAGAACCTGTTCCAGTTGAAAAAATAAAGGATGAAAAGGTATTTGCGGGCACGGTAAACCAAAAAGGGAGTTTTCAATTTACAGCCGAAAAAGTAGGTGGAGAAACATTGCTGTCACAAATCATTAAAATGGTTCAGCAAGCGCAAGGCAGCAAAGCACCTGTCCAAAAACTGGTCGATAAGATTGCCGGAATATTTGTTCCTGTAGTGCTGGGTATATCTATCATTACATTCATTGTTTGGATGTCGGTTGGAGGCGATAATGCATTTTCACAAGCCTTATTAACTTCTGTAGCAGTATTGGTTATCGCTTGTCCTTGTGCCTTGGGCTTGGCAACACCTACCGCTATAATGGTCGGTATTGGCAAAGGAGCTGAAAATAATATTCTTATAAAAGATGCTGAAAGTTTAGAACTGGGTCATAAAGTGAATGCCGTCATTCTTGATAAAACCGGTACGATTACCGAAGGAAAACCAGTAGTAACAAACGTACATTGGAAGGATAAGCTTGAAAATCAAAATGAATACAAGGAAATTCTTTTGGCTATTGAATCACAATCGGAACATCCTTTGGCAGAAGCAGTAGTGAACCACTTTAAAGATGAAAAGATTGAAAAAACTGAAATTGCTTCTTTTGAAAGTATTACAGGAAAAGGCGTAAAAGCTCAAACAGAAAATGGTTCAAAATATTATGTGGGCAACCATAAGCTAATGGTCGATAAAAATATTCAAATCAGCGCTTCCTTAAGGCAAACAGCAGAAAGTCTTGAAGAGCAAGCAAAAACAGTCATTTTCTTTAGTAATGAAAAACAAGTTCTGGCGATACTCGCTATTGCAGACAAGATTAAGGAAACTTCGAAAAAGGCCATAACAACGCTTCAAGAACGAGGCATCCAGGTCTATATGCTTACTGGAGATAATAATAAAACCGCATCAGCTGTCGCAAAAGAAGTAAGAATAACAAATTATCAAGGAGAAGTAATGCCCTCAGAGAAAGCAGGTTTCGTTGAAAAGTTACAAGCCGACGGAAAGATAGTAGCTATGGTTGGCGATGGTATCAATGATTCCCACGCTTTGGCACAGGCCAATGTGAGTATCGCTATGGGTAAAGGTTCGGATATAGCTATGGACGTGGCAAAAATGACATTGATAACGTCAGATTTGCAATCCATACCCAAAGCATTGGAACTGTCAAAAAGAACCGTTTTGGGCATACGTCAGAACTTGTTCTGGGCATTTATTTACAACATCATTGGTATTCCAATAGCGGCAGGAGTACTTTATCCCGTAAATGGGTTTTTATTAGACCCTATGATTGCAGGTGCAGCAATGGCATTTAGCAGCGTATCTGTAGTTGCAAATAGCTTAAGACTGAAACGAGTAAAACTTTAATATTAATTATAAATTCAAAAACAATGAAAACTTTAAAATTTAAAACAAATATCAATTGTGGTGGTTGTGTATCAAAAGTAACCCCTTTTTTAAACAAACAAGACGGTGTTGAAAGATGGGAAGTGGATACCGGTAACCCCGATAAAATCTTAACTGTGGAAAGTAAAGGTGCTACCGATGAAGATATAGAAACCACTTTAAAGAAGATTGGATTTAAAGCTGAGAAAATTGCTTAAAAATTCAAAGGGTTTGTGGCTGTCTGGAAAATTTTGATAGGCTCTTTTACCTTGGAAGATCAAGAAACAAAATTAACTATTTTTTTATTATATTGAAAATCAGTTTTTTGTAAAAAGAGCTTATTGAAATTAAATATGATAGGATTTGTTCGTGTTTATATTCAAATATTCCTATATCTTTGTGCCCACGGAAAAAATCGTAGCAAAGGTTACCTATTCGGTTACCTCGATTTATTGAAATAGACCAAGTGTCTGGTAATCAAAATATTGTTGGGTAGCAATTTAGTTCTGCCACCCCGACAAAAAACCGGACATGAGAATGTTCGGTTTTTTTAATTTTAATGCTACGGGCTCGTAGCTCAGCTGGATAGAGCACCTCCCTTCTAAGGAGGCGGTCATAGGTTCGAATCC
>Ga0115567_10002712_pt1 | contig 17536 bp, 15 predicted proteins | sample COGITO_mtgs_1204_2_FD_88679 | JGI IMG/M metagenome (GOLD analysis project Ga0115567, IMG submission 88679) | Pelagic marine microbial communities from North Sea - COGITO_mtgs_120412 | ecosystem: Environmental > Aquatic > Marine > Epipelagic | place: Germany:Helgoland, sampling site Kabeltonne... | reverse complement strand
TGATGGTGAGCCAGGACTTATAACGATTTGGAGGGGCTGGAAGGATTTAAACTCAGCTGTGGATTTATATGAGATCCTGCACATATAAAAAAACCCACATCAAAAGATGTGGGTAATAGTAAGGCCTTAGGGTTTGGCTTTTTTATTTTTAAGCCTTATTAACTCTAAGTTTAATACTTTTTTATCAGTTTGCATTTATCAAACTCAACTAAATAAGACTGAAAACGATCTTGCTCGACCGCTTTGGGCGTCTTTCTATAATAAGTGTAAGATCCTCTTTTGGAGTTCATATCAAAACTCATATCTACTTTATATGTGTACTTGTTAAAAAGACCGTAAGTTTCTGAGTAGCTTGCCTGAAGAACCGAATCGCAAATCTTAATTTTTTTTCTAATACATTTTCCAAACAAGCCGAAGAACAAGCAGTTTTTCCAGCTGCCTTTTTCTTTAGGCTTAGCAGGATCTATTTTTACTAGAAAGGACTCTCTCTGGTAAGGCCCTTTTTTTTCTTTAAGGTAGTCTAAACTTACAGATCTGCGTTTTGATTTTAGGTAGCGGTACTTGATGTTCACTTTGTTTTTGTTCTTAGAGTTTGAGATTGTGCACTTATAGTCAGCGGCAGCAGATTTAGTCTTGCAACTTTTAGCTGAGGCCGGCGAGCCAAAGCCATAAAAAGAAATTACTAATAAAATAAGAAATCTGGATTTGTGAATCATAAAGCTTTTTTCACTCCCGTAACTGATCAATTTTTTTATAAAAAAGGCTTCAAAAGTTAGACTAGTTGAAATGCCCTCAAAATTACAGGTGGGCATTGCATGGACTAGACTAAACTACTGGTTCGCTTAAGAGAAAATCATGAATATACAAAAGCCAAGTTTTTAAAACCAGCCTTCATTTAATCTAAAAATTACAGGACAATCTTATTGTATTTAAACAGTGGATTCCACTAAGGAGAGATTATGTTAAAAGTAGTATTATTATTTGTGTTGGCGTTTGGATTTGTAGCTTGTAATGAAGATGATATCGCTGAATTAGTTAAAGGTGACCCTATCGCAATTCCAACAGGGGCATACGAATCTAATTGTGTAGTAGAGGGTGCGGGGAGCAATAGAGAAGCGTTGAATGTAATCAGCCAAACAGAAGTGAGTATTGAGGTGACAGAGTATGCTTCTACGACTGATTGTACTGGCGCAGGTGTGGCTGGTGGCGCGCAGACGTTAGAGATACAAGTGGCTGACTTTAGTTTTGCAAACACTGTTTCATTCTTTTACATAACTGCAGAAGAAGACTACAAAGCTTATCATATAAGTGAAGGCCTTCTTTATCTAAGCGAGTCAAAAGAGGGTGTTACAGAAGAAAATGCAGCAAGTACTTTTTCTGACTTCATAACTGACCCTAAAGCTGAGGCTGAACTTGTTTACACACCTGTGCCATAAGTTTGCAACTGTAGAATTTTAGATAAGGCAAAAGCCAGGCTTAATATGCTTGGCTTTTTCTTTATAAGGTTTAGAGGCGGTGTCTAGTCTCAAAATAAAACAAACTCAAATTTATAAGTGTTAATTCTTCAGCCTTTGGAGCGTACTAGCCGATAGTCTAGTACGGATTAAACAAAGGGGTACGTATGTTGAAGTATTTAATACCGTTTATTTTGCTGGGTTTCACAGCTTGTGAATTGAACGAAGAAGAGCTTTTAAAAAGCATTGTAGGAACGGCTGAAGAGGTGCCTGAAGGCAGTTACCTTTCTCAGTGTGTGATTAGCGAAGATGGCCTAACAAGTTCTATATTTTCGGTAGAGTTAAGCAGTGAAGTTTACACAATTCAGGAAGACACTTATTCGGACACTGAATGTTTAATCTCAGACTCAACGGGCACTCCTAGTGCTTTAATGCCGGCTGAACTTCCGGGTCCAGATCTTGGAGACGGATTTTCATTCTTTGCAAATGAGGACGATAAAAAAGTTCCTTATTATTATAAAGATGGTGAGTTTGTACTAGGTGAGCCTCAAGAAAGTTTGCCAAGCGGTGAAGATGACTTCTCAGGCTTTAAAGAAGATTTAGAAGCTGGCAAGATCGCCGTTTATCAACTGCAAGAAGCGGCTGAATAAATCTAATTAGATTTGTTCAGGCTCCAGTCATAGCCAGTATATGAAATGTCAAATTTACCAGAGAGAACAAAGGCTTTCTCTTTTTCGTTGTCGGCTATTGAATCTGCATATTTTATGATAAACTTTTTAAGTGACCCATATTTAGGTTTGTCAAAATCCTTGCCGTACCACTTAAAAATATTGCTAAGTTCTATATCTTTCTTTTTTAGATTGAGTCTATTTCTAGAGCGGTCTTCTAAAAAACCTTTGGCTGCTTGATCAAACTGTTCTTCTAATTTTGTGCTCACCCAGACTTTGTTTAAAAGAGCGGGACAGCCAATAGAAGCACAGTTAAAGGCAAAATGTATTCTAGGGTCTTTGTTCAGATTGTTATTTCCTCTTGTGTATTCGTGCTCAACTTTGTCTAAAGAGGTTTTGTTGCCGAAAAGTTTAAAGAATTTCATCTTCCAAGGGTTGGCTAATGGATTTGAGAAAGAGCGGCTGCCTGTGTCTTTAATAGATTTGACAGGGTAGTTGTCTAAAATCAATTTGATGGTGTAAGCGTTGTAGGCGTTTATAAAAAAAGCTAATTTTTGATTGTTGTTGAATTTTTTAAATTCTTTTTTAGTAACTGTTGAAATTGCATCTAAGTAAGTCTTTAATTTTTTTTTATTAAAATTTTTGTAATTAACAGTTGAGCTTGTTTTATTTTTAGACATTGTAACATGTGCTGACAAAAGCTCATCGAAAACTTTGTGACTGTGGTCAAAAGCTGAAGCCTGAGACGCCATAAAAAAACTCGCAGCAATAAATATGTTTATGTATTTCATATGTAAATTATATTCTAAAAAAAGTGACTTAAGCCAAACTTTCAAAAATATGGTTTAATTTTGGATTAAAGGTCTAAGCCAAGATGTTTGACAACTTTGCTTAGTGTTTTTCTCATTTCCGCAAGGTTTCCGAAGGCGGCATTGTTTCTAAGCCCTTCTTTAAGGGGTTTTAAAGGGTAGCCGTAATACTGCCCAGGTTTTGTGATGCTTTTGTGAACCACCGACTTACCAGCTAAATAAACATTGTCTGTGATTGAGAGGTGACCACCAACAACGACACCGCCACCAGTAACAAAGTTATCACCAATAGTTGAGGAGCCTGCGATGACGAAGCCTGCTGTGATCAAAGCACTCTTTCCAATTATACAGTTGTGAGCAATATGGCAGAGGTTATCAATTTTAGTGTGGTCGCCAATCCTAGTCTCTTCAAATGTGCCACGGTCGATTTTGGTTCCAGCACCGACATGAACTGATCTGCCGAGTACAACTTTTCCTTGATGAGGGATTGGGTGGTGTTCTCCAGTATTTGTAGAGGCGTAACCATAGCCCTCAGTTCCGATGGCTGCGTGTGGAAAAATTTCGCAGTTGTCACCAATAACGGAATCTTTCCCGATGTACGCAAATTCATGAATGCGGCAGTTTTTGCCAATTTTTGCGCCTGACTGAATGACAGCAGATGTTCCCACCAGGGTGCCGTCATCGATCAGCACTTCTTTTCCAACAAAAACATTGGGGCCAATCTTAGCACCTTCACCAACATGTGAAAGTGGGTGAACAATGGCGGCCATTGAAATTTCAGATTGAAAGCCCTCAAATTGTTCGGCCAATTTGTCTTTTGCAAAGACCTCTTTAGAGCTTAGGGCCATAACCACGCGGCTTTGTGAAGAGGTCAGTACATTGCTGGAAAGACCATCAGGAATGAGTGTTGCGTGTGCTTCAGGAACAACTAAGCAGCCTGCACCTGCTTTTAAGGCTTTTTCCACGGACTCAGCTTTAGATATAAAAACCAAGGAGTCTTTAGTAGGGCTGTTTTCTGAGGCCAGAGAAGTGAGTTTTAAGTTTAGATTTGCTTCGGTGTGGAGAGTTAAAAGATCATATTTTTTTAAGAGTTCTTTTACGGTCATCATGTCTAAGATCCTTTCAGCTAAATAAACAATACCACTAGTCAAAGGGTGGAGACTGTTGTATCTTGACTAAAACACCCTAGGAACAACGCAAGGAGTCATAATGGCTGAAAAAGCTACTAAAGCGACTAAAAAGAAAACCACTAAAAAAGCAGCGGCTAAAGATGCTGATGCTCCGGTTAAGAAAAAAGTAAAGAAAAAGCGCATCACTAAGGCTGAACGTGAAGCAACAGAAGAGGCTGAGCGTCTAAGAGACAAATGGCAAGAGCTCCACACATTATCAGAAGGACAGCCTGCAAAAAAATATAAAATTGTAGATTCTTATGAATCAAACTCTGCTTTAGACCACGCAAAACTTGGATGGGGCTACGTTCTCACTTCGCAAAACAACAGATTAGAAGTTTTGTTTGAAGACGGCATTAAAATTTTAGTTTCAAACTATGAGGCTGGGTAAAAAGTATGGCAAAAGACGATTTAGCCCAGCTAGAAGGTAAGATCACTGACGCAGGTGCCGGTGGACTTTACAAAGTAGAATTAGAAAATGGCGCAAACATCAGAGCAAAGCTCTGCGGAAAAATGAGACGCTTCAACATCAGAGTTGTTGTTGGAGATAAGGTTACAGTTGGAGTTTCTCCCTATGACCCTACTCATGGCCTCATCATGTACCGCCACAAGTAATCAAAATAAATTATCAATTATCAATAAATTTACTAACCCAACATATGGAGCTTTATTATGAAGGCTGCAGATTTCATTTTTCAAAACACCAACTTCAAGAACACTAAGGGAAGTCAAAAAGCGACAGAGCTTTTTGACTCAGGCCGCACTGTAGGTGAGGCTTTTTTTGACCCTGTTGTCTGGGTTGATAGAAACACCAACTTTTGGTCTCTAGATAGGCTTCACACCGAATATAAAAATTTCGAAGCCTTTAAAACCAGAAAAGAAAAATACGTTAAAGATTTAGAGTCCAGACAAGAGACTCCTGCGGGAAGTGTTGAGGCTGTTAAAGCTGCTACCAGCTCAAAAGATTTAGAAGACGCTTTTAGGCCTTTTAAAAGAAAAAAGAAAACTAAGGCGACACTCGCCAGAGAAGCCGGCCTTCAGGTTTTTGCAATGGAAGTTAAAGCAAAAGCTGTTAAGGGTGAAGCTTTTGAATCTGGTATTGAAACGGAAGCTAAAAAGTACATTCAGCCATCTCTTGGTTTCATAACTTACGAGACAGTTTTAAAAGGTGTTCAAGATATTTTGGTTGAGCAGGGTCTTGAAAATCAAGATCTTCGAGTAAAACTTTTAGAAACGGTTTTGAAAAATGCTACAGTGACTATCAAAGCTGGGGATAAATTCACTGACGGTGGACGTTACTCAAACTTACTTAAAGCCAATCCTCAAAAATCTTCTTACTATTTAAATCAAAAAAACTATGACAAATTTCCTCAGATTAAAAAAGCTTGGGAAGACGGTCACCTCAAAGTCACGTTAGATTTTGATTCTTCAGAGATTATTGCATTTTTTGAAAAAGACTTTGTAGCTGAAGGCAAAGGTGATCTTGCGGATCTGTTAAAGCAAGCCAGTAAAAAAGCTTTTGAAATTCATGCGCTTCCGTCTGTTACCACAGAGGTTTTTGATCAGTTCTATGCAGTTTCAGAAGAGGTGTACCTCTCAAAGCTTAAGGCTGATTACATGAGTTTACTAATGACTCCACGTTACGGTGCCAAGCCTGTGCTTTCTATCCATGAAAGAGACGGTGGAGTGGCCTCAGTGGTTTTTGTAACGCATCAAGGTGAATTTGTTTCTTCAACAACAATTGATTTTTCAAAAGAAGATGTGGTCGACAACTTAAAATCTTTGATCGACAGCATCACTAAAAATGTTGATCTTGGATGCATAGCAATTTCTCTAGGCGCTTCAGCTAGAAAATTTGAGAAATGGGTTGTTAAAGCACTCACAGAACTTAACAAAAAAGAATCTGTCGAAGTTGTGATGGCAGATCCAAGAGGACTGTCTCAGTTTATCAATCAACCAGAGGCTAAATTTGGCTTTGAAGAAAAGATCGACAACTCATCTCTGTCTGGATATTTGATTGCCAAAAGAGTTCAAAATCCACTTTATGAGTATGGTGCACACAGACCTTCGCATTTGCTAGAGGTTCCAAACTTTATTTCTAAAGAAAAAGTTGATGAGTCACTTTTGAATGTTCTTTCTTTTGTTGCCTGTTCAGCAGGTGTAGAAAACAAGTACTTGAACACTGGTGTTGTTAAAAACCTTGGCTTTTTTAAAGTGCGTGAGCCAGAAGAGCTTGAAAAGTTTTGTACGGCTTTGTCTAAATCGGACATCAAAGAAAAGAAAGATTTAGAACCACTACTTACTGCTGATGAATATGAGCGCTTGGCCAAGTTCTTTAAATGTGAAGGTGCTTTAAGTCTACTTGATCAAGCCCGTATTGCTCCTTCAGAATTTTCAAAAATTAAAGACATGTGCAAAGACAAAGAAATCTCTCTTTTAAAAGGTCCTCTTGTTGAAGCCTACAAGGTTATAGACGCCTCATGGGAAAAACTTTTAGGTGAGAATTTTACGGCTTATTTAAAGTTGGAACTTTCAACTCCTTTTAAGTTTAACCACAAGCCTTACAAAGTCTTTTCTTTTTCTAAAGGGGTGGAGTCTGTTGAAGACGTCAAAGAAGACAATCTTTACTGGGGTGTCGTCACTAAGTTCTCGCCATTTGGAGCTTTCGTAGACATTGGTGTGGGCACAGAAGGCTTGGTTCACTTGTCTGAACTTTCGAATGAGTTTTTATCTGATGCCAGAAAAGTTTTAAAGCTTGGCCAGTGGGTTTTGATCAAAGCCATCAAGGTTGATGTTAAAGCTAAAAAGCTTTCTTTTTCAAAAACCAAAGCAGAGAGAGCTTCTTCACCAAGCAAATCTAATGACAGCAGGTCTTCCAAACCTAGAGATGGATCTAGACGTGAGGGCGGAGAACGCAAGTTTTCTAAAAAGCCTTATGGTAAAAATGGAGACAAAAGAAGCCCGAAAAAAGGTGACAGAAAAGCTCCTAGAACCGAGCGCTCATTTCAAGGCGGCGGATCTACAAGAAAGCCTAGAACGCCTTTTAACAATCCTTTTGCTGCCTTGGGTGATTTGAAAGAAAAGTAGCTCAGTGCTGAATAAGCCTTCTCGCCAGTTCTACAAAACCATCGCCGCCTTCGGACTCTGTGATGAAGGTGGGCCCAAATTTAAGCTGGTCTAAAAATTTAGAAATATTAGCAACCCCAACTGAATTTTTAAAATGTTCAAAACTTGGTTCGTCATTGGGGCTGTCGCCAACAAATATAGACTGGTCTTTTATCTCTTCAAAAGATTTTCCAAGTTCATTTTCACAATAGGTTTTGATCATAGAGATTTTAGAATAGTCTCCAAACCAACCGTTTACGTGAATAGAACTGACCTTGGCAGTGGCGCCGTGCTCTTCATAAATAGAAACAATTTTTTGAACTTTTTCATCACTAAGTGGTGGAACGTCTTCACAAAAATCTATAGCGAGGTCCATCAATCTTGTGAATTGATCAGAAGCGAGAGCTGCGCCTGGAACCTGCCTTAAAACTTCAGATTCAATTTTTTTGAGTTTTTGCTGGTTAGATGTGCGCTCTTCTTCAGTATTTACGAATTTTCTATAGAGTTTTTTGTTTTTTTCTTGGCCTTTGAAGCAAAAATAAAAGCCTCCGTTTTCACCAATCACGGCCTCAACAGGCCAAAAGCGCACGATCATTTCACACCATCCAGCAGGTCTACCAGTGACGGGAATGATTTTAAAGCCAGCATCTTTTAAGTCCCACAGAGCCTTATAGGCGTTTGCCTTCAACTGACCATGAGACGTTAAAGTGTCATCGATGTCCGTAAAAACATATTTAATCCTGCTGAAATCAAATCTTGCTGAATCTAAAGGCTCTGACATTGTTGCTCCGCATCTTTAATGGGCGTTGAAAAAATAAATCTTAAAACCCATTATATAATATGTATCTGCAAATGATACCACTTTTGTAGTATAAAATGTTAATTGGCGTTTTACAAATATTGGTACAAGCACAAAGAAAGAAGGCTGAATGGCATCTAAAGGCACAAAACTTGTTATTGTGGAGTCTCCGACTAAAGCGAAGACCATCAGAAAATTCTTAGGACCTGAGTACGTTGTTGAATCTTGCATGGGGCATGTAAGAGACCTTCCTAAATCTGCTAAAGAGATTCCGGAAAAGTACAAAAAACAAAAATGGGCCAGGCTAGGCGTTAATGTAGATAAAAATTTTGAAGCTATTTATTTAGTTCCCAAAACAAAAACAAAAGTTGTGACCCAACTCAAAAGTCTGTTGAAAGATGCTGATGAGCTCTTTCTCGCGACCGATGAAGATAGAGAAGGAGAGAGCATAAGCTGGCATTTGCTTGAAGTTCTAAAGCCAAAAGTTCCTGTCAAACGCATGGTCTTTCATGAGATCACAAAAAAAGCTATTCTAGGAGCTCTTGAAGACACTAGAGAAATCAATTTTGATATGGTGAGAGCTCAAGAAGCCAGACGTATTCTTGATAGACTTGTTGGTTTTACAATCTCACCTCTTCTTTGGAAAAAAGTAGCTTACGGTCTTTCTGCGGGCCGCGTTCAGTCAGTGGCTGTAAAACTTATTTCTTCTAAAGAACATGAGCGTTTGGAGTTTGTGAGAACTAAATACCAGTCGATCACTGGTTCAGCTGAAAAAGACAAAAATGCTTTTGATACTAAGCTCTTAGAGTGGCAGGGAAAGCGTCTTGCAACGGGTAAAGACTTTGACGATAAAAAAGGTGGACTTAAAGAAGATAAAAAAAACTATATCCACTTAAACGAAAAAAATTCTGGTGAGGTTTTAGAAAAACTTGCAAGTAAAGATCTTAAGGTTGTTTCTGTCGAAGAAAAACCGGTTTCTAGAAAACCCTCACCTCCCTTTATCACTTCTACTTTGCAGCAGGAAGCCAACAGAAAACTAAACATGACCTCTCGTGAAGCCATGCAGGTTGCGCAAAAACTTTATGAGCAAGGTTACATCACTTACATGAGAACAGATTCGACATTCTTGTCTACTCAGGCTGTTGATGCTGCAAGAGACGCAATTAAAAATTTGTACGGTAAAGACTATCTTCCTGAAAAACCTAGAGATTACTCTAAGAAAAAATCTAAAGGTGCGCAGGAGGCCCATGAAGCGATCCGGCCTGCAGGAACTGAGTTTGCAAAGCCTGAGGACACAAAACTTAAAGGCGCGCAGCTTTCGCTCTATGAGCTGATTTGGAAAAGAACTGTGGCTTCACAAATGGTGAACGCTCAACAGAAGCAGCTTTCTGTTAGGTTAGAAGCTGGTGATGGTCTTTTTGGTGCCAATGGTTTGTCTTTAGTTTTTCCAGGTTTTTTCAAAGCTTACGTAGAAGGTTCAGATGATCCTGATCAAGCATTGTCAGACAAAGAAGTGCACCTGCCAAATCTTAAAAAAGGCGACTCTGTTAAAGTTCACGAATTTGTAGACCACTCCCATGAAACTAAGCCTCCGGCTAGATACACAGAGGCAAGTTTGGTTCAAAAATTAGAAAAAGAAGGGGTGGGAAGACCATCAACTTACGCCTCTATTATTGGAACCATTCAAGATCGTGGTTATGTGAATAAAGTTGGTAACTCTTTGCAGCCAACTTTCACTGCTCTTATTGTGACTAAGCTTTTAGAGAACCACCTCCCCGATTATGTGGACCTTGGTTTCACTTCGGGAATGGAAGACTCATTGGATGATGTAGCTGATGGTCAGAAAGAATGGACTGATTATTTAAAAGAAGTCTATCTTGGTAAGAACGGCCTTCGTGCCCAAGTTGATAAAAAAGAAGAAGAGATTGATACAGAAACTTCAAGAAGTATGAAGCTTGATGGTTTAGAAGAGTTGAGCTTTAAAGTAGGGCGCTACGGTGCTTATGTGTGTAAGGATGTTAAAGGCGAAGAGGTTTGTGCTTCTCTACCAGAAGACCACGCTCCAGCGGATGTTAGTGTAGATTATATTGATAAAATTATAGATCAAAAAATAAATGGCACGGACGCACTAGGTGAAGATCCTAAAACAGGACTACCAGTTTATATTTTAACAGGAAGATATGGTCCTTACGCTCAGCTTGGAGATTCAGAAGGTGAAAAAGCTTCAGCTGAAAAACCTAAGAGAGCCTCAATTCCAGCAACCATCAATCCGGATGAGATCACTCTTGAAAAAGCCTTGTCGCTGTTGTCTTTGCCGAAAGTTTTGGGAGAGCATCCTGATACAGGCGTGGAAATTAAAGCAGGTCTGGGAAGATTTGGGCCTTTTGTTGTTTATGAAAAAGACTTTAGATCTATTCCTAAAGACATGGATCTTTTTACAATCACATTAAAAGAAGCTTTAGAGCTTTTAGCACGGCCAAAGCGTGGGCGCGGCAGAGCTGCTCCAATAAAAGTTTTAGGAGAGCATCCTGAGTTAAAAGTTGAAATAGCTGTCTACAATGGAAAATTTGGTCCTTATATTAAATGCGACAAGGTGAATGTTTCACTTCCAGAAGATATGGAACCTAAAAAAGCTGATTTAGCATTGGCACTTGAGCTTCTGGCACCAAAAATTGAAGAAGCGGGTCTTAAAGCTAAGAGTAAAGCTAAAAAGAAAAAGACTAAGAAGAAGAAAACCAAAAAGAAAGCTTCTAAGAAAAAGGTGACAAAGAAAAAAGCTGTTAAAAAGAAAGCCTAATTCGTTATAAAAATGCACCACATGAGCCAGCTGATTTGTATCTGCTGGCTTTTTTTGTTTTGGCTTCCAATTTGAGATTTTCAATGAGCTCTTCGGTTACAAAATTGTTGTAGAAATCATGCTCAAGACCAGCGTCTAGAGCGTAAGCCTCAACAGATTTGAGAATTTGTTTTGCTGTTAGATTGTGAGAGTAGAATCTATAACCGTTTTCGCGCGTTGTCCGGTAAGACTTAGATAAATCCGGAACGCGCACTTTGATCAAAGTCTTTTGTTTCTTTAAAACTTTAATTCTAGCTTGAAATATTTTAACTAGACGCTCTGCATGCTCAACGTTTATCTGTGGACGAACTCCTCTAATCTCTAAGGTTCCAAAATCAAAGTGTTTAAAGTTCAAAGCTTGAAATTTAGCATCGGGAGTAGGTGTGACAGGGTGTGAGAGTGTTTCGTAAAACTCATTGATCGAAACCATCAAGTCTGAAACTGAAATATTTTCTTTTTTGTCAAAATTAGAAATTATTTTTGAAAAAGATTTTAATGCTTTTGATCCATAAAAAGAGAGAGGGGGTGCATTGAAATAGTTGAGCCCAAATCCGCCCATAAAAAGTTCTGGTCGATTGACTAAATCAACAACGAAATTTCTAAAAAGTTTACGGTCACCTTTAAAATTTGTTTCGATATCTAGATGTAAATGACCCCCGCCTAATCTTTTGTGAGGAACAAGGTTTACTCTTTTAGCAGCCTTCCAGACAAGTCTGTCTAAAATTTCTGAGCGTTTTAAAAGTTGTTTGTGAGTCATAGGTTCAGTGATCACTTCTAAAACTGTTTGATCCATTGTTATTTGAAACCAAAAGCCATCGGGAGTGTGAACTTTTCTTCCTTCAAATAAACAAGAAGGGCAGTCTTTTTTAATTTCTTCAATCCACGCATTTGAGGCTTGGCTGATGGAGCTGTTTTGCAGGCTGTTAATCACATTTGATGAGACGTCTATTTGGTCAATCAAACCTCGTCCAGGTAGGGCCGGCAGATCAGGATTTACAGGAGTGTTTCTAAAGTTTTTGACAAGATCTGAATTGGTAAAAGTCCATTCAAAGCCTACTAAGCCTTCATCAGCGCTGGCGTACTGTGTGATCATGCAAAGTGTTAAGATTAAAAAAAGGCTTTTGAACATACCTTTTCAATACAAGATTTGTTCCAAAAGGACTTGGTTAACCCCTTGTAAACAAAGGGGAATTTGGGATAAATTGCTGTATTTTGTATAGATGCTACTTTGCTGTTGTTAAAGGTGACAAATATGGTCATTTCGGACTGGTTTTGTTGTTTTTAATTTTGCTGCGCTCGGAGCTTTTCTTTTCTAAAATCCACATCCGTATTGCTGCTCATCCACAAAAACGCGGAGTAGGCTGCTACGTTTTGAGCGACACTTTCGGGTTTGATTTTGTCAAAAGTGTCGTCCTCTGTGTGGTGCAGGTCAAAATAATCCCAGCCATTTTGTTTGAGTGTAACTACGGGCACCCCGAGATCTCTCATAGGGATAAGGTCTGGTCCACCGTAAGCTTCATTGTTTCCTCTCTCAATACCGAGAGGTTTTAATATAGAGACCAAAGTTTTTGCCATAATAAGCCCTTCTTTAGAAAAGCTGGTTTCTAGCTTCCAAATCTCGCCCGCTCCAAAATCAGACTCTGCTGCCACTAAATGGTTTTTAAGGTCACTTTTGTGTTTTTGAGCGTAAGCTTTGGCACCTATTAAACCCACTTCTTCAGATCCGAAAAGTATGATCCTTATGGTGTGCTTTGGTTTCACGTTTTGGTCTATAATCACTTTGGCAGCACCCATAACAATTCCAACTCCTGCACCGTCGTCAACGGCGCCCGTCCCTAAATCCCAGCTGTCCAAGTGCGCGCCAGCTATAACAACTTTGTTAGTTTGACCGGGAATTTCACCAATGATGTTGCCTGATTCAAGCTGACCATTAGAACGCACTTTAATTTGAAGAAATATTTTTACAGAACCTTTAGATAAACTTCTCTTAAGTTGATCTGCATCGGGAGCAGAAAGAGCAGCGATTGGAATTTTTTTAACTCCTTTTTTATAACCAGTTTGTCCTGTGTGAGGGAATCTGTGGCTGTCTGTTCCCACTGATCTGATCAATACAGCGAGTGCTCCTCTTTTGGAAGATTCAATAGTGGCCCTTCTGCGCTTAACAACCGCAATACTGTAGCCGCTTCCATCCTTTGTTCTGGTCATAGGTTCATCGATAAAAATGATTTTATTTTTAAAGCCTTTAAGGGGGGCTTTTTCTAAAGCTTTAAAGCTTTTAAAACTGACAACCTTCCCTGTGATACCTTTAGTGGGTGTTCCTACACTTCCCCCTAAGGCTGTGAGTCTTAATTTTTGTGGGTTTGGAGATAAGATTTTAGCTTCTTCAAAAATACGCTCCCAGTGGTTCACCTTAAAATTTTCCACGCGGACGTTTTTAAATCCAAGCTTTTTCATCTTTTTTACAGCCCAGGCGCGTGCCCGCTCTTCTTGTTTGGAGCCTGCGAGTCTTGGGCCGATTTCAGTGGTGAGGCTCTCAATTAGGTTATAGGCTGCATCAGTTTTTAAAGACTCCTCGATAAGTTTTTGTGACTGAATCACAAGTTCGGGTTTAGACTTGAGGCTCACGCATGAAATGAAAACCAAAAAGCTTGAAAAAAATAAAGGTCTAAGCGCTTTCATATGACCACCTTCTTTGAAATATTGAGAGCTTGTTTGATCCAAGTTTAGGTCACAAGATCCCAATTTACCAGCAAAAGTGTAAGAAAATACACAAGTTAAGTGCTGAGTTTGGTAAAATTAATGATAAGCTCTACCTTCAAATCTAGGGAGGTTTAAATGTCTACAATCAAATCAGTAAGTCCATTTAATGGGGAAGAGATAGGCTCTTATCAAAGTTTCGATGATGAGAAGGTTTTGGCTTCACTTAAGCTTGCAGACTCTCAATTTCACACATGGAAAAAGACAAGTTTAAAAGAACGTAATGAGCTCATGATCAAACTTGGAAAACTTATTAGAAAAAATAGTGATGAACTTGCAAAGCTAGCAACTCTTGAAATGGGAAAACCTCTTGATCAATCTATAGCTGAGGTAAATAAATGTGCCGATCTTTGTGATTTTTATGCTAGTAAATCTGAAGACTTTTTAAAAACTCAAGTTGTTAAAGAATCAAACCCTCAAAAGTTGATTTCTTATCAACCTTTAGGCTGTATTCTTGCTGTTATGCCATGGAACTTTCCCTATTGGCAGGTGATTAGATTTGCCGTTCCTACATTGCTGGCCGGTAACGTTGCCCTTCTAAAACACGCTTCAAACGTCACTGGTTGTGCATTAAAAATCGAAGAATTGATGCTTGAGGCAGGATTTGCGAAAGGTGTTTTTCAAACTTTGATTGTTTCTTCTGATAAAATTGAAAAGATCATTGAAAATCCTATTGTAAAAGCTGCCTCTCTTACGGGAAGTGGGCCTGCCGGGAGCGCAGTTGGTGAAACTGCCGGTAGAAACATTAAAAAAGTTGTTTTAGAGCTTGGTGGAAGTGATCCTTATCTTATCTTAGCTGATGCAGATTTAGATAAGGCTGCAGAAAAATGTGCTCAAAGTAGACTTCAAAACAATGGGCAGAGTTGTATAGCAGCGAAGCGCTTTATTATTCATGAAAGTATTTATGAAGATTTTAAAAGTAAAGTGATAAAGATCTGTGATCAAAAAAATATGGTGATCCTTTAGAGAAAGGAACTGACATAGGGCCTCTTGCAAAAGCTTCACTAGCTCGTGAGCTTGAAAAACAAGTGAGTGATTCGCTTGAGGCTGGTGCTAAGTTGGCTTATCAAAAGAAGACTGAACAAAAATCAGATTCTTTTTCACCAATTACAATAATCGAAGACATTCCCAAGAAATCATCTGCATATAGAGACGAATTCTTTGGTCCTGTATTTTTGTTTTTCAAATTCTTCGAACTTGATGAAGCTCTAAAAATTGCAAACGACTCTAATTTTGGTTTAGGAGGAGGCGTTTTCACTTCTGATGTTGATTTGGGAAGAGAAATTGCTGAAACAGGCATTGAGTCAGGATCAGTCTTTGTGAATAGTTTTACCAAATCTGATCCGGAAATGCCTTTTGGTGGTATCAAGGACAGTGGTATCGGCAGAGAGCTTTCTTCTTTTGGGATTCATGAGTTTGTAAACATCAAATCCATTTCGGTTAGCACATAAATTTTATGTAAATAAATATAAAGACTGCTGACTTGGTGCACTTGATGCTAAAAAACCTCTGTCCCAGTGGCCTAAATTGTATTTTAATACACAAACTTTAACTGCTAGTAGTAACAACTAAGCAGTGATAGCATTATGATAGATTTAAACAAAAGGAGAACAATATGTTAAAAATCAGAAATGTACTAGTAGCACTACTTATAGACTTCGCTTTTACTGCTTGTTTTGAGAGCAAAACTGAGAATGCAGTCGAAGATGCTGGCGAGAACATTGAAGAATCAGCTGAAAATGCTGGCGATGCAATGGAAGACGCAGCTGATGATGCTGAAGATGCTATTGAGCCAGACTTCAAATACTAAACTATAATAATTTTTTAATTATTTATCTAAGCTCCTCTTATGAGGAGCTTTTATTTTGTTTAGTCACAGTTAGCGACTCTATCAGCAGAATCTTTAGCAACTTGAACTCTAGTGGTGATGGTTTTGAGCTTAACCAAAGAATCTGCCTTAGATCTTATCGGTAGTGAGATCTCAATTAAGACTTTAGAGTCTGACAAATCTTTATCAATATTTTTAAGTCTAATCTGTTCTACGTAGAGGGAGTTTGAATTAGTATTGCTTTTAAAGGCAATATTACCGTTTGAGTAAGTTAAGGCATTCATATCAGTAAACTCACCGGCTTCAGGAATTTGAAGACCAACTAAACTCTTATTACAGTTTTTGTAAGGGCTGATAATTTTTTCAACAGTGCGCTCTAGTTCAATACGGCTAGTGCGTTCTTCGATCTTGATGAGGCTTTGCTTATCACCAAACAAAATGCCACCAAAAATAAAGGTGACAATAAGAGAAACGATTAGAGAGAACGATAAAATTTTGAGATAAAAAGTTTGTGTGTTTTGCATAGGGCCTCAACTGATTTAGTTTAGATGAGGTTGCATTTTACATGCTGCAAGGCAATTTGTAACATCTAAAGTACAATAAAAAGCTTAAATAACTACACAAAATGTTTAATAGAATGGCACAGGCTAAGAGCGTGGAACAAGATAAGATCTTATAAGTTTTGGTTTCCTCTACAGCTGTGTTGCAAGTTCACACTACAATGAACACCGCCTTTAAAGTAATGAACATAGTCTCCATCAACATAGTCTGTCTTTAAGTCGTATTTGTTAATAACTTCTCTAGTGTAACTATCAAAAAAATCAAAGCTTTGTTTGGGCAGCATTATAAAGTCATTGATGAGAACATTGTTTACAGGGTTTGGTGTTACTGAAACAGCTAAATCATCTTCTGTTCCATATATATCTTGAAAATTCTTGGTTGAAAATAGGACGGGGATTGGAACAAAATTTATATTTTTACAGTTAGGCTTAGCTAAAGCTAAAGATTTTCTTAGTTTAGAAATATTTTGCTTCATAATCTCTCCATATTTTGTGTTTGCTTTGTAAAGAGAAACACATAGAGGGTTTTTATCTCTATCTTTTTGGAAGCAGTCTTTTAGAAAAAACTTTTTAGATTTCTCACCTTTTCCTGCTCCGAGTTCAATGTTTAGTGAGTCACCATTTAAACTTTCTTTTTGCAAAATATTTAAAGCTAAGTCGGGTGCGGTGTAGATGATGTCGAAGGGGCACTGATCTGCTTTTGTATCAACTTTAATTTTTTTAGGAATAAGACTGATGATCTCATCAACATGGCCAATATAAAGCCAGCTGACCTCAAGTTCGACTAACTTTTGTTGAAGCTCTGCTTTGAGAACATTTTTTTGACCTAGACTCATGTTGCTGCCGATAGCTATTAAATTATCTGTGAGAGCTTCAATGTTCCCTCCAAAATTACCAGGAGGATCTCTAAGTTTGTTATAGTCCTCGTCACTCTGGCGTATTAAGTTTCTGTTGCAGGCTAGTGCTAAGGTGGTTGGAATGTGTTCTCCGTGCAGCTTGTCGTGCATCAAGTCAACGAACGAGGTGCTTCCCGTTTTTTTATGAGTGGCAATTTCGAAATAATCCTGAGCCCACAAAGTTGTTTCAGAAGGGGTGGCGACAATTTCTAAGTAGTCCTGATTTTCAGGGCTTGTGAAGGTGTTGAATTCATTAGTCGCTCTTTCAATTTTTTCTTTAGGGACCATAACAACAACTTTAATTTTTGGGCTTTCGCTAAAAGCTCTGTTCAGAATCGAGTTGTAAAGCCCGGCAGCGGAAATGCTTTCTTGATAACCCATAAAAATTGTGTGGGTCGGGTAGTAGCGAGGTAGAATAATATTGCCTGTGCCGGCAGGACAGATCGGCGAACCTTGTTTCACTGGCTCGTTTTCACAAGTGATTTCTTTGTTAAGCCTAATAAACGCAGGGTACTTTTTTGAAGGCGTGTTTGCTTGATTTAGTTCAGCTCTTAATTTTGAAAGCTCATTGTTTAAAGACTGAATTTTAAAAAAACTTATTACAAGAACTGTTATTGCAAGGCCCAAAGCAATTGTTAAACTTAGTGGAAGTTTA
>Ga0115567_10002709_pt1 | contig 17540 bp, 9 predicted proteins | sample COGITO_mtgs_1204_2_FD_88679 | JGI IMG/M metagenome (GOLD analysis project Ga0115567, IMG submission 88679) | Pelagic marine microbial communities from North Sea - COGITO_mtgs_120412 | ecosystem: Environmental > Aquatic > Marine > Epipelagic | place: Germany:Helgoland, sampling site Kabeltonne... | reverse complement strand
TCGTGGCCAACATTTACAAGGCGACTCACACACACAATCTCCACTCTAAGCGTAGCGCCTCGACGAGGCGCCTCTCGGGCCTCTGCCCAAGCAGAGCAGCGGAGCATACAAGCAACTAAACCCTAAACCCTAAACCCTGAAACCAAGCTAGCTTGGCGCCATGATTGTCCCGTCTACACTAAAAATACACGTGCACACGTACACTTGCACACACACTCTGACACATGCACACACACGCACACACACATGCACACGTACACACGCACGTACAGAGAAAAGCGTGCGCGCGCTCTCACTCATTTCGCCCCCCCGCACCATAATACAGATGCACCAAACAGAAGGAAGCATCTTCCCGTTACCGCAGGTCTTCACCGACCGACAGCGCTACAACGCTGCGTGCTCGAGACATCCGCTCGTCTGAAGCACCAGCGCTAGAGCTCCTGCTTGGCGGCGGCAGTCTCGATTGCAAGAACTTCCGTCTCAAGCTCAGCCGCCCGCTGTGAAAGGCGCGCGAGCGGGCCTGCGTGGCATGCGGCCGGTGTCGCGAGCACAAGAGAGTATTCGCATGGGCGGGGTTCTGTGGCCGAGATAACCACGGTCTCAGACCCACACACCACCATCACATCAGCACGTCGCTGCTGCGGCCCTCCACACGATTCTCCGCGCGTAAAGCGCATTCCTTCCGCAGGCGGCGGCGCCCCATTGGGTGCCAGCGCATTCGGGTCCTGTATAGGCAAACGAGCGGTAAGGCTCGGCGGATCACAGCGGTGGGGTGGGATCTTGGCTCACATGGACTTGCACACTTGCCCAGGTCTCGAAATGTCCTAGAACAAAGATCCTGGAGCTGCCCCCCTCGAGTGCTGAGCGTTGCTCGACGCGATCGTACGGACATACCTACTCAGCGGCACCACGCGCGTCAGCTGCATCGGACTGGGCGGTCCTATGCGCACGCCGTCTTGCCCGCCGCCGCCCGGCACCCTGGCGGTAGGCGCCGCGCCTTGTAGAGATAGTCGTGCACGCGGTGCTCGAAGCAGCGGCCATGGAGAGCATGGAACGCGCCGTCCACTCGCAGATCCGCTTGAAGCTGCGCCCCACACCCCCGCCGTCACCGTGCTCATTTCGCCCGGGTCGCTCAGACGCGCACGCGCGCCAATCGAGGCGCGTTGCACGGTCAGATCCCGCACGCAATCGGTTGCAATAGATTGCTTTTATACAATGATGTCGGGGCGCACCAGGCCACGGAGCTGTGCGATACGGACAGAGAGCGCCTGTCTTCGTGGCGTCAAGCGAGCGAGCTCTTTCTCAAGGCGCGTCACGTTCGAGTCGAGCAGCGGACCGAGAGTGGCGTCCCAAATCATGACAGCCGCATCCATGATCAGATCTGCATACACATTACCGACGAGTGATCGGAGTACCGCACGTCGCGATGCTGCGGGCAGCGCGGAAAAATCCTCAAACTCGTCCTCGCCGCCGCCGTCCGCAACCGTCTTGCGATGATCCGCTGCCAGCGCGATCGCAGCTGGCGGGGCAAAACGTCAGGTCACATTGCAACACACAAGAACGCGCCTTCGCGAGGGTGGGCAAGGACCCCGTAGCTTCTCCACAGCGAGCTTGCGCGCCTGATTGGGCTTGTCATCACCGCTCGCGGCCTCCTCTGGCACGAAGTCAATGGCAATGCGCGCGAGGACCGTACGGTCCCGCTCGCGCGAGAAGTCGAAATTTGTGTGCTGAGGCGCCACTTCGTCGTGCAGTGCCTGCACGCGGCTTGCTGTATCAGCGCCAATGGGCGCAGGCGGAGGCATGCGCAGCGACAAGATCGCCGGGGAGGGCAGCCAGAAGGTACCTGTGGATCCATCTCGTGGGGCGACGCGAGTTTTGAAAAGTACTGTCGCACTGAATTTTTGAGCAGCATCTCTTCCACGGATGGCGGTTCCGTGCTATCCTCGTCATCAACCGCCGTGCGCTGCTCGCCCTCCGCCTTCCTGCGCGCCTCCTTGAGCTGTTGGCGAAGCGCGTTGAAATTCTTCTCCAAATCTGCGGCTTCTGCTTCCGCTGATTGTAGCTCTGCCCTGGCATCATTCAGCGCATTCGCTGAGGATGCTACGTATTGGCTCCGTGTGTTCAGACCAGCCTCAAACTGCACGAGCTTAGCCTTGATATCCTCTAGCTTCCTGCGAGCGTGAACAGCGCACGTGTTCCGGCAGGCTCCCTTCGGCTCGTCGCTGCCGTCGCAGCAATCACAGATCCCGTCGCTTAGTCGGCTAGGGTAAAGATCCGTTGGCACGTGCCCCCGATTCTCGCAGGTGAACGTGCGCCTGGTGTCGATTCCGGCCATTCCTGAGCACGCCGAGGTCCGCAGCTCGTCTGAGCCATCCTCGCAGTCACAGTACCTGCCGCTCGCAACATCAGCGCCACCAGAAATTGGCTATGATCGGAACAGTGCTTTGGCGGGGTGACATTCTTAACGGGCGCTGCATCGATACCCGTCATTTACACGGTCGATCGGGATCTTCTCGCCGTCACCACAGGAGTGCGTGGAGGCCGTAGTGCTTCCAAGAGACATACAAACCAGTAGCACAGCGAGAGCCAGACAGCGCGGGGACTGCGCATACCCACCGCGGCAACCCTGCACTTTAGGCATGCCTGCAATGTGTGGGTGCTCGTTTACGGGCTTGCGGCACCCCCGTTCCCTCGTGACGGCACCCCTGTTCCCTCGTATTTTCATCTGCACGGGCCCGCCTCCGCCTACCCGGATGGTGATTAGCGAGGAGCACGCCTAGAGAGCAGGGCACCCCGCGAGGAGCCTACGCCGCGCCCAGGGGGGGAAGCCCGGACCCCGATAGCGCATCGGACACAACCATCAGTCCCTCTACGGGCGGCTCCATGCGCGCGCCCCGCCTCCGCGGGCGTCACCGGGGGGCCGTAAGTTCGCTGGTCCTAAAACCGTCCCCTAAGCCATAATGTCGGCCAAAAAAGTAAAACTTTCACCAGTAAATTCACTGTGAGACGGCTCTTGAGCTTTAGCCACTAGAGTCGTTGTTGGGTTGCCTGGGACCGTTTCGTGTATTGGGCTACCAGGCAGTGCTTGAGGAGGCTCCTGGTCGTGATCACGCGGTCTGTGTTTTCTTTCTCTCACGAGGGTTCAGGTTTAGGCTTAGTTTAGGTGCCTCCCTAGTTTTTGTCTCCTGCCTGTGAGCTGGTCTTGCACGAAATTGTTCAACACATCATCATCATGTATTGCCACTTGGCATCTTCTCCCTGATGTCGTCGCTGAATTCATCACTTTGCTGTCTTTGCGACAGTTGCAATAAACGTAAACGCACATGTTCGCACTCTGTGTGGTAATACCAGGTCCTTCGAATACATTTCTCAGCAAAAATTCTCCCAGAGCCTACGCTGATGAGGCTGCGCTCGATGGATTTGCGCCTCTCTCTAGAATTGCGACGGTCAAACAAACGCTCTCTCACGTCCGCAACTCAGCGCACTTGCTCTTCGTAGCCGGCAATCTGCCGCAGGTTCAAATCGATCCTCGCACACGATACCTGGAGCACACACAGAGCTGTCAACAGGCAATGCCAAAGGCTCGTACGAAAGCTTTCCTCCCAGTGTGGGCACTTCACCTGCTTGCCCCCATACGAGTACATAGCTTCCACATACTCTCTTTCCACTCGAGCGTCTTGCTTGAGCTCTCTTCTCGCCTGACCGGCAAAGCACATTCTCATCACAACCCACTGGCAAATCATACACAAACTAACGGTGCGCCAAAACACGAGGAGGCAATTGCGCGGTGTGACCCTGATCACCTGCGCGTACAAGTTCTCCCAGCGTGGGTCTGGCTGGCACACAAACTCGACAGCGCACGCTAATGGCGGCGGGTCTCGCTGCACGGCCTCCAAGGCCTTTCTGGCTTTTGCGCGGCGAGCCCTCTCTGGAGGAGCTGAAGCTTGAATTTCCTGAGACTGTGCTGAAGCAGAAGTGTTCACGCTCGACAATTGCTCAAAGGCCGAGAGCGATCGCTGTCGCCGAGCTGCCTCGATTCGTGTGGTGATGGCAGCCGTTGTGGTTCGGGCTGTCAATGGGCGACGTTCAGCTGGCTGGATCGCATCCATTGCTTCGCCGTTGTGCCTGCTGTGCGCAGCTGTGCTCGGTCGCGCTGTTGCAGGCCGCCGCCGCGGCGTGAACGCCGCAGCCCCACGCGGAGTCGGCTGGCGAAAGAGGAGCGAACCAAGGTCAAGGGCCTCCACTGGAGGCCCGGGCTTCACAACCGGGGGACGCATCCTCTCGCCGGTTGTGGACCTGAGAGGGGAACTCCGGAACAAATGGAAGGGATCCAAAGCACACAACACAGTCCACTTCACTGCATAGCGATGCGACAGCTGGCTCTTCTTGCTGTCTGCCTCACCTGGCACAGAGGCTCTGCTTTTCACCTGGGATCGCTCCCCAGTGCGGTGCGTGTCCGCTCGTCGACATTGGCCAGGCTACCTCCACGAGGCGCATTGAGGGTCAAGGCTGTCGACGAACAAATCACGCTGGTGAAGCCGTGCTCCTGTTCCTGCGAGACAGGGATTCAGTTCCAGAAGCGTGCACAGTCAAAACATCCATGCTCGGAAATGCACGTTTGATACCCATCTTGGGGCATCTCATGCATCGCTCACGAGGTGTTGCGATAGGCTTTGTCTTGCAATTTTCAACTAAGGGTTCGCTCAAATTGTCGCTGATCTGAATCTTCTGTCGGCAGCAAGGGGGCGTGAAGGTGAGCCCCGTCGGCGTCGGTACATGGGCATGGGGCGACACACTTTACTGGCAGTACAAAGATGAGGACGAGAAGGACGCTCAGGAGGCATTCACGGCCTCCGTGGACGCCGGAATCAACTTCTTCGACACCGCGGAGATCTATGGCTCCGGGCGCTCGGAGAAGCTTTGTGGCCAGTTCGCGCGTGGCTACTCGGGATCAGGTTCCGATGAGATTCAGGTCGCAACTAAGTTTATGCCGCTGCCGAATCGGTTTTTAAATGGGAGAGAAGCAGTTGGGGCAGCGCTGCGTGACTCCCTCGAGCGGCTGGGCACCGACTCGTGCGATCTCTACCAGCTGCATTGGCCGAGCTTTATTTGGGACAGCGAGTTCTGGGATGGCCTAGCGGATGCGTATGAGGCGGGGCTGGTGCGCTCAGTTGGCGTCAGCAATTACTCTGCGAAGCGCATGCGCGCGGCACACAAAGCTCTTGAGGCGCGCGGCGTGCCGCTGGCAGTGAACCAAGTGCAGTACAGCCTGCTCGACCGTTCACCGGAGTACAACGAGGTACTTTCGACGTGTGAAGAACTGGGAGTCAAAGTGCTGGCCTACTCGCCGCTCGCGCAGGGTTGGTTGACGGGAAAGTACGGGGGAAAGAACAAACCGTCTGGGCCGCGGGGGATGCAGGGCCGGGAGGAGCCGCGCGCGCTGCTTGATGCCATGCGGCGTATCGGTGGAGAGTGGGACAAGACGCCAAGTCAGGTGGCGCTCAACTGGGTGATGTGCAAAGGCGCGATCCCGATACCAGGTGCGCGGAATGCGAAGCAGGCGCGCGAGAATGCGGGTGCCATGGGTTGGCGGCTCTCACACGAGCAAGTTGCTGAGCTCGACCGCCTGACCAAGTCGGCCTGAGTGGATGCTGCGCCTCTTACTGTTTCAGGGCGGGTGTGTGTGCGGGTGTGCGTGCGCAAATGTAACACTCGACAAGAGGAGCTGCACACTTTTGGTTCTGAAAGTTTTGAACTGTTTTCTCCCGATTCGAATGCCATCCTGCAGCATCGAACATCACCCCTTTGACAATCAATCTTCTATCCCACAGCCCATGGCGAATCCCGTCTCCGCCCGAACCTTTTCTGCGTATTCGGCGTACACCGCACCACGGCACCGCGGCGTGCACCAGTCGCTCTGCTTCCAGTCCTCGGCACCAACAATCTGCTCCCCCGCCCCAAGCCGCTTGCGGTCTGCACCGGAGAAGCACCTGTCGTACGCGCAAACAGTGAGCTGCTGTAAGCCATGGCTGCCGCCTACCAGACGCAGGTCTCCCGATCGACTAGGGGGTGGGACTGGGGCGGGGCCAGGACGGGCGGGGCTAACCGGCAAGAGGCCATGTCGCCCATCTTGTAGGGCTGCATGCACGTATGCACCTGTTCGAGGCAGCCCTCAGCGACGTCCTCGCCACCACATGACTCAACGATGCGATCCAGCGCGGCGGCAGTGATCGCCGCTGCCTCCCTCCCAAGCTTGTCATCTTCCAACGCGCCACTCTCCGAGGCCTCAGTGTCCTCGTCCCTGCCCTGAGCCCCGAATGTGCCAGCGGCGCCACGTTCGTACTCCTCGTCCTTATCTGGCGCCGCAAATGTGCTACGTGACGGGGCCGCTTTCATTACAGCAACGATTGCATGCCGTGCTCCCTCCGCCGGTGCCTGTCCGGAACCACCAAGCGAAACAGGTCCGATGAGCGGAGCTTTGCTCTTGTACACAGCCATCGTAGGCATCTCCGCGTCAGAGGTGCGCACGACCAAATCGGTGGCCTTGAACCCGGAGTTGACCCAAGTTGGCAACATGCCCCCCTCGCTGGGTGTCTCCCTTGGGTCAATCAGTAGGAAAACATCAGACAATTCCGACAGCGTCATGGTGAGCGCTTGAAACGAAGTGCAGTCTTTTGCGGCGTCTGCCCCCATCGCGTAAGGCTGCCCCAGCAGTTGCGCGGGCACCTCTTCGAGTTTGATTGCAGTAACATCCGCGTACAGCCGCGCTCCCGGGGTCGCAACGCCCACCTCAACGCCACCCCTCCCACAGTCTGAGTGCGCCTGCGTCACCACCAGCTTCCCAGTGGGGTGCGAGTCCATCCAGATCGTCGCCTGGTAGTTCGAGTCTCCCTTCGATCCGGCTGGTGCAGCCGCCCCGAACTTGCCAATCTCCCCCTCAGCGCCATCTAACCCCCCGACGGCAGACCCAAACACCCCTGCTGCTGCCCCAGCCGCAGCCCCTTGCCCACTGATTCCTGCGACTTGCCCTGGCGAGACAAATGCTGCGTCTTGTGGGTACATGGTACCTTCAGGTGCCGTAAGTAGCACGCCAGTCCCATCCCAGAGTTCAGCGACTGTCTCAAAAGGAAATTCTGCTGCTGAGCCATCACCTCGAGTAATCAAAACAGTGCCCGGGCCCTCCGCAGCGTCGGGAAAGTCGCTTAGCGCAGCAGCCACCTGAAGCTGTGCAGAGTCCCGCCGCTCTGCCAGCACGCGGAATGCCACAGGCGCCGCACGCTGAATGCCCTTCGGAAACGCGCGAGCATCTGGAGCTGTCAGCAGCAATCCCGCTGGCCCAAGCCCGTCCTCGAGTACTGGTGCCACAGATTCGTAGGGAACCTCCACCCAGCCCCCGCCATCTTGCAGCTGCAAACGAATCTTCGATGGCCCCGGCTCAAGCATCCCCGCGTCACTTGCGACCACGCGCAGGCTCTTTCCGTCGTCGGTCTCTGCCACCACCGGGTAGCTGCTGTCGACGAATCCAACGCACCAGTCAGGGAATGCCGCACCCTTATCGCAATCCTTGATATTTTCAAATCCGCCCGAGCCCTTCTCAGCATCGCTGCCAGGCTTCCCCTCATCCTCGTTAGACCTGTTGTCCCCAGCATCCGTCTTTTCGCTCCCCGTGGGCTTGTTCTCACTCCGCGTGTCCACGTCCTCGCCTTCTTTGCCAGGACTGGACCCGCCTTCAACAGCCTCCTTGCCATTCCCAAGAAGCTCCACTCGCACGGCATCCTCAGGAAACTTGGTTCCCTCTGGAGCTGTGATCAGCAGCCCACCACAAGCAGATTGGGCGTCTTGATTCCCACCGTCTCCACCCTCAACGCCCTCGTCCGAAGAGGACTGGTCGCCGGTGGTAGCGCTGCTCTTACTTTTGGGCAGGCACGCGACGCTCTGATAGTTGATTTCACTTGCTGAGCCGTCGCTCCGCACCGCTTGAAGAGTCCCCGGGCCAGAAGCCATGAAGCCGTCACAGGGTCCGTTCAGCTGAAGCTGTGCTCCGCCCGGGCGAATCGCTCCCACCTTGTACGAGGCCGGAAGGAGCTCCGAAAGGTCTTTCGGAAAAGCTGCGGCCGCAGCGGTCACCACAAACCCGGGGTAGCCTGGCTCACCCTCGGAAATGGGTTCAGCTTTGCTGTAGGCCACGAGTGCGCCTGTCCTGGTGACCTCTCCCCCGTCGACAACTCGCAGCATGCCGCCATCGCGCTTTAGTGCGTCCTGCTGCTCTGTGCGCAGCAGCAGCTTCCCCGGGGAATCGTACATCAGCACTCTGAGAGGCACGTGATCTTTCCCCTCCTCTGGAACCAACCAACTTTCTCCGAGCTCGCCGTCTGTACCCGGAGAAGCACCTGCGCGCCATTGAGCGGCCGCTCCTGCCTCCACAACAGCAACCAGGTAGTTGTATTCGGCCCCACGGCTTGGCGGCGCACTCAGGCCGCCGAGATAAACTTCGCCCGTGAGGGGAAGGCTACTACGCAGGACGACAAGTGGCCCACCCGAGGTCAGAACATGCTCCCCTGTGAGCGTGTAGCTACCTTGCACCCAAGCAGGCAGTACTCCACCACCCTCTGGCGTGCCACGCGCATCCCAAATGAGGAAGACATAAGCCGGTTCGCGGAGCGAAAGGGACAGCGTCGTGGACCCAGCCGCAAAACGGTCAGTATCGCCCTGCATCACCATCGTCTGCCCGATCAGTGGCCCAGGGATTGAGCGTACGACGGGCTCCTTGCGGTCAGCGAAGATTGGCTCGTCAATGCACAGTGTTCCAGTCTTCGGGGGCACAGACCCCTCCGACTCCACCGCAGCGACACCTACCTTCGGAGTTGACGGGCGACACACAGAACCCTCCCCAGCTTTTGCCTCTGGCCACTGCTCATTGTGCGCCGTTGCAGCACGCCACCCCGCGCCTCCTTGAGGCGCGACGCCCTGCAGCGGTCCGACAAAGACGCCTGTTGCAGGGTACGCGACTCCTGCAGGGGCCTCGATCTTAAGGCCAGCAGGGCGACCATCCTTGGCTGGCTCCACTGCTATATAAGAGTAGGGAAATGCCATCTCGAAGTCGTCCGATGTTCGCAGGCGCAGCTTCCCGGGGCCTGGAGCCAGCGTGCCGTCGTTGGGGGCTGCTACGAGGATCCATGCTCCATCACTAGCTCGGGCCACGATAGGGTAAGGCTCTGGGAAAGCGCCGGGCGCCACGCGCCACGCGTCCTGAGGAAACAGGTGGGCTCCGTCGATTGAATCGAACAGGAGGCCTGCGGGACCATGATCGTCGGATGCTGCGAGAGCGACAGAGTCATAAGGCACGAGCTCGACGCCCCCTCCGGGCACCACCACCTTGATGCGCGAAGGCCCGAGATTGAAGGTTCCATCGTTTGGAGCCTCTGCCTTCAGCTGCCGTCCGTCAGTCGAGACCCAGAGCACCTTGAAGACACCCTTACCGCCAGCGCCCACTACTTCATCGTCCTTGCCGGGGCCAGCAAATGCGCCCTTCTGAGGAAAGGCGGTGCCGTCACAAGCCTTGAACACCAGCACACCGTGGAGCGCGGCAGAATCCTCCTTCTGGTGGCTTCCATCCTGCTTACGAAACGATAATCCACAGTAAGAAAAGGAAGCCGCTTCGCCATCAAGCGCTTCAATCTTGATCGTAGCTGGTGCCGGCAGGAAAGTTCCGTCGTTCGGAGCAAGAAGCTCAATTTTGTGACCACCCGACGTCCGCGAAATGATTGGAAATGTGGTGCTGCGGGGCCCCGCACACGCGTAGGCCGCGTCGAGAGGAAAGATTCCTCCTTTCTCGGCGTGAAACAAAATCCCGCTCGTAACGGTCCCGCCACCGGATGTTGCTTCAGACACTGCTTCGCCCCACTGGTACCCGAAAAAGGCCGCACCTCCTGATGCAGTTTCTACGACGAGCCGTGCAGGACCCTGCGGAAACGAGCCATCGTTGGGCGCCGCGACACGAAGTTCCTTTTGGCTCTTGCTCACCGCGAGGACCGGGAATCTGTTGCCGTCCTCGCAGCCGTCCGCAGCTTCCTGCCGGACGGGCGTCGGGGCCGCGCCGTCCGCCCGCTCCGGTTCGGGGTGATTTGCCCCTATCGGAATCCTCCGCGGTGGCTGTGCTCCTTGCGCTGCCTCTGCCTCTTCCCGAGATGTTGCCGGCCACTTGTCGTCATCCATACCACCCCGACGCGCCTCGTTCACGCGGTCGAACCACGACTCTGAAGCGGCCTTCTCCCGAGCGGCCTTTTCCTTCGCCGCGGCCGCCGCACGCGCCTCGAGCTCCTTGATCTTGTCCTGGAGATGCTCGACTTGCGATTGCATTTCCGACGCTTCGCGCTCAGCTGCCTCCCGCGCGACCCGTGCGCGCTGCGCTGCGTGTTGCGCCTCGACGACCTCGTCATGCATCTTTGACCTCTCACTCGGCACCTTCTCAATTGGCTCTGAAGACGCGTCCCATGGCATCCCGTCAACCAAGATTCCGGGCGGTCCCTGCTCTCTCGCCTTGGCACTCGGCGAAGTGGCTCCAGCTCTACCGCCGTCATCTTCGAGTGTGGTGTTCTCCTCGCTGATCAGCGGGCTGATCGGCCGAGGCCCCTGGTTCGGGACGAACGAGTCTGTCCGGCTTCCAGCAAAGATTGACAATCCTTTGACATTGACGCCAGCCCGCTCCAGTCTCTTGTCGGTATCGTCGAGCTTTGGACCTTGAAGACCGGCCGGCTCTGGAACGTTTGACTTGACCCAGCTGCCGGAAGTGCCCTCGAAGGCCCCGGGCACACTGGACAATTCGATCCCGGCAGGCCCGTCTTCGTCAGCCTCGACTACTTTGGCCATATCATAATTCACAACTTTCTCCTCTCCAGTGCGCGGGTTAATGACGAGAATGGCCTTCTCTGGAAGACCTTCATCCTCAATCAGTAACTGGCTGTCTGGTACCTCTGTGATGGCCTCAAAATTCTCAGGAAACAAGTGACCCTTCTCTGAGCCAAGTGCCGTGACAAGAAACCCCTCATTTCCAGGCAACTGCACAGCTGTCTCATAGGCGAAGATTGCCGTCCCATTGTTGCTAAGTAGCAGCTTGATTGATCCAGGACCCGCGTGGAGATCCCTTGTGTCGCCCATTATCTGTACCTGTGTTCGGTCCGCCTTCACCGCGACGACTGTCAACCGGTTCGGCAGAACTCCCGTACCATCTTTTGGAAAGCTTTCCCCCTGGACTGCAAGAAGCACTGCATCTTCATGGTTGTCACTAGCGGGCACAGATTTGGAATACTCGACATCGACAATGGAGCCGTTCGCGAGGACAACACGAATCTCTGAGTCCCCATGGAGGAGCAAATCGAACGCGTCCTTCACTCGCATCGTCGACCCATCCTCGGAGATGCCCGCAACGTCCATCACCGAATCTTCCGAAAATCCACGCGGCCCTAGTGTCCTATTTGGTGCCTCATCCATCCAGGACTTTGGCGGTCTCGGAAAACCAAGATCAAAGTGCAGACCTTTTACATACCCTTCAGGGTCAGGCGAAATATAGAGCGCACCTTCAGGTATCTGCTCCCCGTGTCCAATTGTGAGAATCAACGATGCTGGCACTCCATGACGACTTCGAATGACTCCAACGCTTTCATACCACATGTGAATCTTCCGCCCCGAGTCCATGTGTACAGCGATTGCAAACGGACCCATCGGGAAAAAATCGTCTGCGGGTCCAGCTATCTCAACCTCCATCCTCCCAGGACGAATTGCAATGATTGAGTATTCAGCTGGTGCAACACTGGCAATATTTCTCGGAAGCTCCTCCCCAGGCAGTGGCGACAGAATCATCTCCCCGGTCGAACTTTGGGTCGCGACGATTTTGAAAAGCAAATTTGGTTTGAGGATACGCTCAAGCTCGCGCTGTTCAGCTTGCTTGCTCTCGCCGTTTTCCTGGCCAATTCTGTCGCCATTTTTCACAACATCGCGGGGGTTCTTTCCGCCCCACGGCGCCGCACGCGTTGCGTTCTTCAGTGGGTTTGGATCAGCCCAGGATAGAACTCTGAGCGTCGAAGGAATTCCAAGCGGCCACCCACAGTAAGGTGCACATTGAACAGCTGCCACATACCGTCCGTCCGCGTCAATGGTGTAGTGGACGGTCACTTCTTGTCCAGTCTTCTTCATTTTAGCCTCTGCCAGCCAATTCTTCGTGGGTAGCGAAGGCGGCAGCTGAAATTGGTTCGCAGGAGCCTCAATTCGGATGGTAGATGAATCGTACGACTTCCACACGACCGGGTACTCCCCATAAGTCCCGGGAAGCTCAGGAGGCATTTTGGGCACCAGCTCCCTTTCACTCTCCACACTGCCCGGGAGGCGATCTACAACCACGCCAGGCATGCGATGTTTCGACCAGCTTGACAATGGATCATTCGGATTTCCATGCACCAACTCAATGTCAGAGATGGGTACTTCCATTGTGCGCCCGTCTGGCAAATGTATTTTTGCCATTTCCTTCTGCTCATCATCGGCTGCTTCAAATTCAACATCTTTCGGCGCAACATCGATTTCAGCCCCATCAGGAAGGATCACTTGGAACACATCTTCCTCTTCAGCCATGTCATCGCCGCTTTTGTGCGAGACCTCAACTTCCACTTCGTTTGTTCGGACTTGTGCACCCTTGCCACATTGCGCGTCCTGTGGGAATTCTTGACCCTCTACCGCTTCAAACTGCAAACCTTCAGGCCCATTCCTGTCTGCACCAACCATCTCAGCGTCAGAGTAGCATACCTCTGAGGTGTGTTGCAGATCTGCCCACTGAATCATGACGCAATTCGGCGGCGGCTCGAACGCAGCAAACGGCGCGGTTACGCGAATATGCTTGCCATCCTGAGACCGCCATGTGCAGGGAAAGTGATCGGGAATCGTCGCAGGAAGCACTACAAATTCAGCCTGAGCGACTTCATGGGATAGACGCTGATCCTCCAAACGGCATGTTGCCGATTTCACAAACGTCGTGTGGTTGAACGTCAGAGGCTCCCCTGCGTAGCGCGCGGATTCACACGTAGGTTCGGAGTTGTCGAGTGTGTACACTACGACTGCAGCACCTCGATTGACTTGAGACTTTGTAGCATCATCATTCACCTCCATAGAAACATGCACATACATGATATGCACAAGATAGTACGCTTCTCCGACGAATTTTCCACCCTCAATCAGGACTGGCGGACAAGGAGGTAGTGGCGCATCACCACACGTCGCTGGACAATTCCACACGCACTCATGGACCATATTGAAGCCGATCAAAATTCGAAGGAGACCGACCTCGATTTCGAAGCCCTGCTTTGACATCTCGTGCGACAGGGTGCCGTAGTGCACTGCATTCTTGATGGAGTGTGCCGCATGCTTGAGGAAGGACTGCTCAGGAACAAATATGCGAACGTCAACGCGCCGCTCAAAAGAAAAATCATCCACCTCAGAATCCTGAATCTCGTGCCAGTGCACGCGCGGCGGGGGTGCGTCTGGTGGCATTGGCGCATTCGGGTCATCGGGCAAAGCCATTTTTGCTGGTACTTGTAGAGTTCGCCCGCAGCCGTTGGTCACGGCATAGACGTTGCCTTCTTTCTGTGTTTTGTCCTTCAAGACACATATCGGCTGGAAATTCTCATTGCTTCCATCGCCCGCATCGTAACAAAACGTGTCTTTTCGGGAAACCAACACATATTCCATGCAGTTGCTGTACGGTACTGGGTCAAGAACCACGTCTTTGCAAGGGACTTGTGAGACTTCGTCGTTCGGCGGCAACGCAACTCTCATCAGTTGTGTGTCCTGCTTGCATTCTCCAGCTGCTGTGCTGGGCACAAGTACCCACCCATGCGAAAATGGGTGCTTGACGGCAAGAAGATCGGCCATTTGTGTCGGCACTTCCCTTCCGTCGATCATCACGTCCACCTCCGCGTCTGGGGAAAGATAAGTGCGACTATTCCATTCTCCGTCTCTGCCAAATCGTCTCATCCAGTATGGGTACGAAGAGCGGTGAGGGATCGGCTGGAACCAGCTTTGAAAGTAAAGCGACTGGCCTGGAACCATGCGCGGCACCAATCGCCTTCCCCGTATCACACCCCTGCGCATTCCCCCTACTGAATGCTCTCGTACCCGATCGATCTGCCCCTGCTGTCGCCGCGCAGCCAACAATTTCGTCTGGAGACGATTGACTTCTAGTTTGGCCCGCTCCAGCGCGTGCGATTCCCCTCGTAACAGTGCAACCCTCCGAGCAGTCCGGTGACCCAGGCGTGGGACCGTCCGCCGCCCCCGTGCCGGACGCCGCGGATGCACACGCGGTGCGCGTGGCGTGGCGAGAGACGTCGCACCGTCAAAAGATAGAAGGCGCCTGCGACGACGCCCCTCGTCGTCGCATTCGTGCGCAGCGGAGCAGTTGAGTGGCAGCACCTGTTTGATGATCACCCAGTCTAACGGTGAGGTGCCCAGCGCCGAGTTCATATTCTGCGCCATCGGCGACGCTTCCACGTCGTTCTCAAAGTCATCGTGGAAGACGACCTTGGCGATATCTCGGCGAAAAGATAGCAACTCTTCATTGGACAGATCCTCTTTTTGCCCATGCAGTGAAAAAATAGCCTCCAGGTACGGAGCTGGTGTGTCCAGCGCCGTTGCCAGATCATGGGTTCCGTCAATCCCATCGCCGGCAAGTCCGATGGGAGAAGCTGTACCAAAACTTGGAACAGCACGCGTTCTCGGTAATTCAGGTCGAATGGTTCCGCTCTTCCCTGGCTCCACCTGACGGGCCCTCCTCAAAGGCGTCGCAGCGGACGCTGAGACAGGTGCGAGCCCTTCCCAGGCTCCGAGGATGTCGAGTGCATCCTTCCCCCAGCTGGCCAGTTGCTCCCTAGTCACATGTGTCCGCTCCCGCACCTGGCGTGCATCTGCAGCCTGCAGAAGGGTGGGGCGAAACGGTACGGAGGGGAACCAGTGTATCCCTGCCAGCCCCAGGACCGAGAGGAAGACAGCGCCAAGAGCACCAGCCTGTGTACAAAGGTGAGGCGTATGAGCGTACTAGATCACATAGATTTCCAATGATCAACTCCTAAGTTTCTGCGCTGGCTGAGGCGGCGTCGCCCTTGAGGGCGCGACAGAAGTGATGCAGACCCTGGACGCATGGCGGCGCTTGGGGGGCATGACATGGGGAACAAAGACACAGCAGTCTGGGAAAAGGCGGACTCAGAAACATACCTGCCAGGCATGTCTCATTCTGGGGGTGCGCCCGTCCCTGCGGACCACACCCCTCATCGTACTGCCCGCCCCTGTCCTTCCCCTAATGCCAACTCTGACGCTTGGCGTCACCTCGGACTCGACAAAGTAAACACATTTTGATGACTTTTGAAATCCAAAAGCAAATTTCCCCGCAATCAGACTCTGAGTGCATCTGTCGCATGAAGATAGAGAAACAGATACAAAATTCATTGCCATGCATAACCAAACATACTTATCTCACACCGCTCATCCTACCTCACCACAGATGCCGCACCCCAGGCCTCCGCAGAGAGCTCAGCGGTCGAGCGCAAACGAGGCCTGTGAGTAAAAGCTCGCGCCCGACACACCCGCGCCCGACTGCCGCAGCGCGGTCCAACGCGCGGGGCGCGGCACTGACACCGGGGCCCTAGCCGCGCTCAACATCCCGGCAGACTGCGGGCGTGCCTCTCGCCCGTGCGCCGCCCGTCCGGCGCGCGAGGGCTTTGCCGGAGAGGCAGTCTGCGGCCTGGCAGCCAGCACAGCCGTAGGGGCCTCCCCTGCAGTGAGGTGCGGGTGGCTGCGGGCGAGGGCCGCGAGTCCGCCCGAAAGAACTACGAAGTTCTCAATGCCCTTCTCATACCAGTTGGTCCCGACCGCCGCGGAGAGCTTCTCGCCGACGTCGTAGAGCACCATGAGCTTGCCCTCCTTGTTCTTGAAGTGGAGGATTTCAGGCGTGAATTGGTACATGCTGCGTGACATCATGCATGCAGGATAGTTCAACGCGCCCTGGATGTGGAAATCGTCGTACTCGGACTTCTCGCGGAGGTCCAGCAGGAGCACATCCTCGAGGCCGTACATCTCCATCTGCTCCGCGAGCTTGTCGGCCTTGACGCGAGCGAAGAGCTCCGCGCGCTTGTACCGAAATGACGACAGGCCAAAACGCTCCTCAACACGTTTCATGTTGTTTCCTGAGTCGGTCTTAGCCTGAACGTTGTCATAGCGCGGATTGCGCTTGAGCGTTTTCGTTGGCGAGGGGGTGCCAAGGTCGCGCTTTCCGCCAGGGGCAGTCGTAATCGGGCGCCAGTCGTTCCTGCTTTAAGAGATCGAGTGAGAAATCAACAATGCGGGCACAGCATGTATCATCAGGGTATCGTAAGTGCGGGCGGACAGGCTGAGCAGAGGGAAGGGGGTGTGGGGAACAAAAGCAGATAAAAACGCTTCAGTCGGGCAGATCCAACCTGCTGCTGCTCGTGGATGGCCGCGAGAGAGGCTGATACACCTACAAATGACCCAGTGTGCATGTAAGCTCTTGATCCCGGTAGATATCCAGCCGAGCAGGCCCATCGGGGCGGATGAGCCTCATATATTTTCTAGGCGTGGATGCGTCTAGGGGATACGCTCGCTCTCCGCCGGGGATTTGTTGGCACACCTTGCCGGACGTAGAGATGATCCTGGCCGGAGCAGCACCAAGTGCATCGATCATTGTTGTTGCTGCTACTGTTCGCGCGACGGTGCGCTCGAACGCGGAGTCAAAGATGCACCCGGAAGCTCGACGCTCTTTGGCGGGAGGCAGCAACTGTTTCTGTCGGAGAAACCCCCATTCGAATTCTACTTTTCAAGAGCCAATGGCTCCACGCATCCACAGAAACAAAGTAGACTGAACAGGGCCACCCTAAACCCCCTTCCTTCCTCTCAAGGAAGAGAGCGGCGAAGGATCGGGTGCGGGGAGCGGCGGCGAGGGGTTCGGAGGAGCTCCAAGGTTTCGATAGGTGAGATGAAGTGAGCTTGCGCAGGTTTCAGCGCAGTGTAGTGGGGGAAGGGTCGCTCTGCGGGGGTCTGCCCTTGGTCTGTGAGTTGCGGGATCTTGGGTTTTGGGCGCGCTTTGACATCGTGCGGCGCACCCCTTCTTCCGGCGAGAATCGTAGAGGGACACGCTTGCTTTGAGTTCCAGAGCCGTGTATCAGAACTTACGGTGCAGCCTCAGCGGCGGAGTCTTGGGGGAAGGGAAAGAGTCTAGCCCAAGACTCTTTTGGTAGGGCGAAGGAGGAGGACGGTAGACTGGAGCGGAGCGACTGTCAAAGTGTTGCTTGAGCGAAAATGGAATGGACGTACGAAATGAGGCGGCAGATGTGAGTTCCCTGACGCGCTACCGCCCTGCTTTGCGTTTGCAAGCCTGCCGCGCATTAGCGCAGTCCTGTGACTCAAGTTCGCTGACTTGGTGCGCCCGGGTTGACGGGACGTTGGCGGAGTGCAGGCAAGAGGTTCAGATCCGCTCCCCCCCTAAGTGC